>ERZ772960.2613-NODE-2613-length-12891-cov-3.475693_pt1 | contig 12891 bp, 9 predicted proteins | sample MGYA00580678_ERZ772960 | MGnify/ENA primary metagenome ERZ772960 (study PRJEB29015, sample SAMEA2737930) | human oral metagenome | biome: human oral; feature: human-associated habitat; material: dental | place: China | collected 2059 ... | reverse complement strand
CTCGACAAGTTGCAGCAATATTTCAGTAAAATTGGCAAGCAACGCATCCTGGACGAGCACATTGACGTAGGCGTGATATCACCCTATCGGGCGCAGGTGCAATACTTAAGGCAGCTAATCCGCAAGCGCGACTTCTTCAAGCCCTTCCGAAAACTGATTAGCGTGAACACCGTTGACGGCTTTCAGGGACAGGAACGCGACATTATTCTCATTTCATTGGTACGTGATAACGAACAAGGACAGATAGGATTCCTGCGCGATTTAAGACGTATGAACGTTGCCATTACACGCGCCAGAATGAAGCTTATCATCCTTGGCGATGCCTCTACACTGACAAAGCACCCCTTCTATAGGCAACTATACGAATATGTCCAGGAACTAAACGCATAACTTCTAAAGAGAAAAATATATGGCAAACACCAATGATATGACGGTAGGTTCGCCTACAAGAGACATCCTGCGCTTCGCTATACCTCTTATATTAGGGTATATTCTACAACAGATGTACCAGATAATTGACGCCGTTATCGTAGGACGGTGGATTGGTGTAAGCGCTCTGGCTGCCGTGGGCGCATCGTCAAGTATCATGTTTTTAATCATGGGGTTCTGTAACGGAGCCTGTGCAGGCTTCGCCATTCCGATAGCACAGGCTTTCGGTGCCAAAGATTTCGGAAAGATGCGGTGCTATGTAAGCAACGCCATCAGGCTGGGCGCGGTCTTCGCCGTAGTCATAACGCTGATGAGTTGTGCACTGTGTACACATATCCTGCGCCTTGTCAATACGCCCGACGACATCTTTCAAAATGCGTGGATATTCCTTTTCCTGCAGTTCGTTGCCATACCATTTACCATGGCCTACAACCTCCTGGCAGGGTTCATACGCGCATTGGGTAACTCAGAACAACCGTTCTTTTTCCTTATTTTCTCGGCACTGGTCAATATCTTGCTTGATATTGTGCTCATCCTGATGTTGGGAATGGGCGTAGAAGGAGCCGGAATTGCCACGCTTTTATCGCAGGCTTTCTCGTCGGTGCTGTGCCTATGGTATATCCGTAAGCACATGACTATTCTTATTCCACAAGGCGAAGAGCGCCGCTTTGACAACAAACGGATAGCCATTTTGCTCAACAACGGTGTGCCGATGGGCTTGCAATTTTCGATAACAGGCATTGGAATTATCATGCTGCAGAGCGCCAACAACGCCCTTGGAACACTTTATGTGGCGGCCTTTACGGCGGCTATGCGCATCAAATACCTTTTTACATGCGTGTTTGAAAACATAGGAGTGGCCATGGCTACATACTGCGGGCAGAACATTGGAGCAGGAAAGGCAGAGCGAATACAGCAGGGAATACGTTCGGCCGTGAAGATTATGCTGGCTTATTTCGTGCTGACCATTGCCGTTATCTATCCTTTTGCCGACGAAATGATGGCGCTTTTTGTAAACTCGGGCGAGCAGGAGGTTATCAGAAATGCGGCTTATTTCATGCGTATTGCCAACTATTTTTATCCCGCTTTGGGCCTTTTGACAATATTCCGATATAGTATTCAGGGCCTCGGATACAGCATGTTGTCAATGCTTTCGGGTGTTATGGAAATGATAGCACGCTGTGGCGTCAGCATCTGGCTTGTGCCTACGCTTGCCTTTACCGGCGTTTGTCTGGGTGATCCTACAGCTTGGGTAGCAGCTGATTTGTTCTTAATTCCTGCCTATTTCTGGCTTTACAGAAAGATAAAACGTACCAGAGAAGGCTCAACTGAAATAAAAAGTTAACGCGACGGCATAAAAAAAGAAACCGCTGCACACCTTTGTTATATCGGATGTACAGCGGTTTCCTGTTGGATTTTCGACAAATCTTTATTTGATATAGCGGCCAACGAAGCGCCTGATTATACGTTCATATTCGATTGGATGCTCATAATAGCTTTGCGCATGTTCCACACCGTGGAAGACAGCAAGCTCTTTAGGTGCCGGCTTGGCCTTGTAAAGCGGATATACCATGCGCGTAGGCACATAGTCGTCCTTATCTCCATGAATAAAAAGCATGGGCTTACGGCACTTCCTTACCTGCTCAAGGGGCGAGGCTTCGCCAAAGCTCCAGCCAAACTTTAGCTTGCAAAGGGCTGATGTGCTGTACATAATTGGGAATTCGGGCAGGCCGAACTGCACTTTCATTTGAGCGGCAAACTCGTCCCATACCGACGTGTAGCCACAGTCTTCCACAAAGCATTTAACGGCCAGTATGGTTGTTTCGCCCGACACGCACATCGTAGTTGCCGCACCCATAGATGTTCCATGTACCACAATTTTCGATTGTCTGGCAGAGTCGCACCATAGCGAATCGGCAATGTTTATCCACTGAAGCACGTCCAATCTGTCAAGCCAGCCCATCTGTTGAGCCTTGCCGTCGCTCTTGCCACAAGCGTGAAGGTCAGGCAACAGTACATTAAAGCCCATGTCATGATTATATATTCGCGCAATGTTCAGATAGTCAACGGCGCAATCTCTATAGCCATGAACCACCACCGCTATGCGGTTAGAGCGATGCGGGGCCGCAATCATCAACGCGTGATGACGGTCTCCATCCTGACCCATAATGAACGTATCGCGTATAGCTCCTGCCGATTGCAGCGAGTCAACCCAGAGTTTAACGTGAGGATAACGGGTAAAAAGCCGCGTATATGCCTTTGTATAGTCGCGCCCCCGATTGTGTGAAGGCACAAGCGAATAGTTCATCATATACACACTACTACCCAGAACTACAACCAAAATAAAGCCCGAAACGAGCGACATTACAGCCAAAAACTTATGCTTTATCATATATTTCGGTTTATTTTCAAACTGTTACAGCCATGTCCGCAGGCATGGTTTCAGAAACAAAATAACACTATCCTAAATATCAAACAGCCTGATTCTCTGCATCAATCTTTTCTTTTATCTCATCAAGACTGATTTTTTTCCGTCCCACTACGCGGTCAAAGCCGTGCCCATACACACCTATAACCGAGCTCTGGGCAACGAAAGCGTCGGGGTCAATCTCGTCAATGATATCGAAAATAAGGCTTGATTCGCTTTTCTTGGCTATGCAATAGATAACCTTTATATCCTTTTTCGAGTAGAAACCACTGCCATTAAGAGTCGAGCATCCCCTGTCAGCTATCTTGTTTATGGCCTGACCAATCTCCTCATAACGGTCGGAAATGATAAAAAACTGTACGCTGCGGTGCAGCGAATTAACCACATAATCAACGCAATATGACACAATAAACAGCAGCACATAGCCGTAAAGTACCTTCTCCCAGTCCTTTAACACCATATAACTGGAGGTAATTATCGTAAGGTCGCAGAAAAGAATACTGTGCCCTAACGACACATCGCGGTACTTTCTAACCATGGCAGCCACGACGTCTGAGCCGCCGGTGCTCCCTCCTGCCGACAGCCCCAGCCCCACGCTTGTACCCAGGAACACGCCGCCTACGATGCAGGCCATAAACTTCTGGTCAGCCAGAAGATGCAGATTAGGGTCAACTACGTGCTGCAAAACCGTAGAACCCACGGTGAAAACCACCACAGCATATATGGTTTTAGCACAGAATCGCCACCCTAAAACCTTCAAGGCTACGGCAAGCAACAACGCGTTGAGCACGAAATAAGTTTCCTGAACCCGAATTCCCGTTCCCCAATAGACAATGGAAGCTATACCCAGAATGCCTCCCGTTGTGATTTGGTTGGGAAGCAAAAACAGGTTCAGGCCTACTGCTCCTAACAGCATACCCACGGTGATGATACCATAGTCGCGTATAGACCGGTAAGCAGACTTCGTGCGATGTCCTCTCGATTCTACCATAATTGTTGTTGCAAAAGTAGGAAATAAAAACGAAAGCATACTGCCTGTTCACCAAAAATATACCACCCTTTAGCCCGTAATCTATATCTTTTTAGTAACTTTGCGCCACAGATTCCAGATTAATTATTTTATTATTACCGGCATAAATGAACATTGAAAAGGAAATAAGCTCTGCGGTTATCAGCGCCGTCAGCGAACTCTACGGGCAGAATATTCCCGAGAATATGGTGCAGCTCCAGAAGACAAAGGCCACGTTCGAGGGCAACCTTACATTAGTAGTCTTCCCTTTCCTGAAAATTTCGCACAAGCGTCCCGAAGAAACGGCCGAAGAAATAGGCCGTGCGCTCGTTGAAAAAAGCAAGTGCATAGCTTCTTTCAACGTTGTAAAGGGATTCCTTAATCTTGTGATTGCCCGCGAGGCCTGGGTGGCATTGCTCAACGATATCAACGCAAATCCGCATTACGGTGAACAGAAAGCAACTGCCAATAGCCCGCTGGTCATGATAGAATACTCATCTCCAAACACCAACAAACCGCTGCATTTAGGGCACGTTCGCAACAATCTTCTCGGATGGTCGCTGGCTAAAATCATGGAGGCTAACGGCAACAGGGTCATCAAAACCAACATCGTCAACGACCGAGGCATCCATATTATGAAGTCGATGCTGGCGTGGATGAAGTGGGGCAACGGCTGTACGCCCGAGTCGACAGGAAAGAAGGGCGACCACCTCATTGGCGATTTCTACGTGCTTTTTGACAAGCATTATAAGGAAGAGTGTACGCAACTCAAGGCACAATATATCGCCGAGGGCATGGATGAAGACAAGGCAGAGGCCAGGGCTAAAGAAGAAGCACCCCTCATTAAGGAAGCCCACCACATGCTTGTCAAGTGGGAACAGGGCGACCCGGAGATACGAAGCCTCTGGCAAAAGATGAATAACTGGGTATATGCAGGCTTTGACGATACATACAAGGCGCTGGGCGTCGGTTTCGATAAGATTTATTACGAGTCGGATACCTACCTCGAAGGCAAGAAAAAGGTAGAAGAAGGGCTGGCAAAAAACCTCTTTTTCAGGAAAGAAGACGGCAGTGTTTGGGCCGACCTTACGAAAGAAGGGCTTGACCAGAAGCTATTGCTTCGTGCCGACGGGACATCGGTTTACATGACGCAGGATATCGGAACTGCCGAGATGCGCTTCAACGATTTCCCCATCGACAAGATGATATACGTCGTAGGAAACGAGCAAAACTATCACTTCCAGGTGCTGTCCCTGCTCCTCGACAGGCTGGGATTCAAGTGGGGAAAGGACCTTGTCCACTTCTCATACGGTATGGTTGAACTGCCGAATGGCAAGATGAAGTCGCGCGAAGGCACCGTTGTCGACGCCGATGACCTTATAGAACAGATGATAAGCGACGCCAAACGCACCTCCGACGAGCTTGGAAAGTTCAAGGATATGAGCAACGATGAGAAGCAGGAAATTGCGCGCATCGTCGGCCTTGGTGCCCTGAAATACTTCATCTTAAAGGTTGATGCCCGCAAGAACATGCTCTTCAACCCCGCCGAGAGCATCGACTTCAACGGCAACACAGGGCCTTTTATCCAATACACCTACGCGCGGATACGCTCGATTATGCGCAATGCCGCAGCGCAAAATATACAGATTCCGGCCGAGCTTCCGGCCGATGCGCCGCTCAACGACAAGGAAATGAAGCTCATCCAAAAGATGGACGACTTCAAGATTGCGGTGCACGACGCCGGCGAAAACTACAATCCGGCAGGCATTGCCAACTATTGTTACGAGCTGACAAAGGACTTTAACCAGTTCTATCACGATTACAGCATCCTCAGTGCCGACACTGAAGCCGAGAAACTTACGCGCATTGTCCTTGCCGCCAACGTGGCCAAGACCATCAAAAACGGCATGGAACTGCTTGGCATTGAGGTGCCCGAGCGCATGTAACAGCCTCTTGAAAGATGAAGACTGCACCTGTAAATCCACCCGATTACCGCCACGATACCGTGCTTCCCCTGCCTCCTGAGGTGAGGGCAAGTGCGTGGGCGGTTGACGCTGCCTGCAGCGGGAATCCGGGACCCATGGAGTATCAGGCCATTGATCTGGCTACGGGCGCCCGCGTTTTCCATTTCGGCCCCCTGCACGGAACCAATAACATCGGCGAGTTTCTGGCCATCGTTCACGCCCTCGCCCTCATGGAGAAGCAGGGAATAAGGGACAAAACCATCTACTCCGACTCGTACAACGCCATTCTGTGGGTCAGAAACCGCAAATGCAAGACCAAGCTTGAGCGCAACGAAAAGACGGAACCGCTGTACCAAATCATCGCCCGCGCCGAACAATGGCTCCGCACACACACCGTCCGCACGCCCATCATCAAATGGGAAACCGCAAAATGGGGCGAGATTCCGGCCGATTTCGGCCGCAAGTAACGTCCACAGAAAAAGATATAAAACCTTATCCTTTAAACAACCTAAACACGCCGTGCCTCCTCCTGACGGGGAGGCGCGGTCTTTTTTTATATCCTGTATGCTGTATGTCAAGTGTTTGGAAACACGACCGGTGAGACCTTTCCACAGTGCCCCCAGCACCCAGCTCCACCGGCAATACACCATCCTCAAACATCATTGTGCACGCACAGGCTCGCACGTTACCTTTGTATGTTCATCGTGCGGCGACCGTCATACGCGTGTACGGCGGCCGTGACGAAACCCGTATGACGGCCGTGACACGCGCGTGCGGCGGCCGCCGTAAGGTGAACATTCAACAAAAATGGGGACGGCAACCGGCAGGAACAATCATAAAGTATAGAAAGGAAAAGGCTGACTTTAAGCAAAAATTGGGACGGCAGTCAGCAGGAAAGGAAGCCGGAAAACTGAAAAATGACGCCCCCGGCCGGTAATTTTTAAACCTGGCGGCTATGCGAATATCAGAATTATTCATTATATTTGCCACAGAAACCTAAAGATTAACGGCTTATGATGCAGCAACTGATAGACACGCTTCACACCCGGCAATGCTCTCTCGTCATTCTGCATGAGGGACAGATAAGAACCTTTGACGGCCACGGCGTGCGCCGCCTGTACAATATTCTTAACGACGAACCCGAGCTGTTATACGACTCAAAAATGGCGGTGAAGGCCGTAGGGCAGTCGGCTGCACGCATGATGGTGGACGGCGGTGTGACCGAAGTATGGGCCGACGTGCTTTCAGAGCAGGCCTGCAATACGCTGAAAGATGCCCGGATTGTGGTAAAATATAAAAGGAAGGTAGACCATGCTACCTTCCTTGACTTATGGCGCAAGCTTGGCGAAACAGCCTTATAGCAGATGCATGCAAGCCTCGAGGCCGCGCGTTATGACGCTTTCAGGCCCATTCGGGCTTCGACGACGTTCACCACATAGTCGCCAAGCTTCTCGCATTCCTGTATGATATCCATGTACATCGTGCCGCTGGCATAGTCGTATTCATGGTTATTGATATCGTTCAGATTCTGTGTACGCAACTGGTTGCGGAAGTTATTGATCTCGTTTTCTATATTGAATGACTGCGTGGCATCGAGCGTTTCCTTGTGCCCGCGCATCAGCAGGTTCATCTGTGTAAGGGCTTCGTTGGTGAGGCTAAACATCTGGTAGATGCGGTCGTACTGCGCTTCGGTGAAATCTTCCTTACTGTTGAACTTGCGGTTGATGGTGCGACCCATGTTGTTGCACGCATCGCCGATACTCTCAATCTCGGATATTTCGCGGAGCATGGCACGTATCTTGCCCTTCGATTCGTCACTGAGGTGCGAGTCGCTCACCTGATCAAGGTAGCGCGCTATTTCTATTTCCATATTGTCGGATATGTCTTCGTACTTCTGTATACGGGCATAGATTTTCTCGAATTTTTCCTTTTCGCGTTCCCCCAACAGCTCGCGAACCATGCCGAACATACGTTGAATGCGCTCGGCAAAGCACTGAATTTCCTTCTGTGCTTCAAGCAACGAGAGCTCCGGAGTCTTCATGATGCCGGCTTGTATGAAGCGCAGACGGAAATCATCTTCGTCTTTGTTGGGCTTAGGCTTGATGATAAAGCTGACGACACGCTCGAAATACTTGATGAACCACACCAGCACGAGGGTGTTTGTTACATTGAACGTGGTATGGAAGGCTGCAAGCACGAAGCTCAGTTTGGCAGCATTGGCAAGGAAATGGGGGTTGGATTTCGTCATCGTGACGTCGTAACCCACCCAGCTGCAAATCATATCGATGAACGGATGGAACACGCAAAGCACCCATATCACGCCGAAGACATTGAACAACATGTGCGCAAGGGCGGCACGGCGGGCCTGTGTGTTGGCCGTCATGGCTACGATATTTGAAGTAACGGTGGTACCAATGTTCTCACCCATTACGAGGGCAATGCCCTGATATATGGGCAGCACGCCGCTTGAACACAGCACCATGGTGATAGCCATTATGGCGGCAGAGCTCTGCACGCACATCGTCATCACGCTACCGATCAGCAGGAAAGTGACGGTGGTCAGGAAACTGTCGGCGGCAAAACTCTCAAAAAAGTTGATGATACTCTGGTTTTCTGCCAGGTCCATATCGATGCCCGTCTGCCGCAACGTGGCCAGCGCGAGGAGCAGAAAAGCCACACCGAAGAGGAAGTCGCCGATGAGACGACGTTTCTTTGAATAAACAAGGGCGATGCCGATAAAAAACATCACCCAGGCAAAATCACCAATGTTGAAAGAGAATCCGGCCGACATGATCCAGGCTGTAAGCGTTGTTCCGATGTTGGCTCCCATGATAACCGAGATAGCCTGCGCCAGCGTCAGCAGACCGGCATTGACAAACGATACCGTCATCACGGTGGTTGCCGTAGAACTTTGTACAGCGGAAGTTACAAACATACCGGTTAAAATACCGGTGAAGCGGTTGGTTGTCATGGCTCCCAACACGTGACGGAGCTGGGGTCCGGCGAGTTTCTGAAGGCTGTCGCTCATTGTCTTCATACCGAACATCAAAAGAGCGAGGGCACCTGTCAGCTTAAAAATTACCCAAATCGACATAAATTAATATATTTGTAATATCATAATCTTGGAAGGATAGAAAAGTTTTTCTATCTTTGGTCTTGGGTTCTTGCAATCCCGAAAAAATCAAGACAATATGTAATTAGCATGAAACAAGAAATACGAATACGCTGCAAAAATAATAAAAAAAGTATATATGCCGCCATCGGAAGCACACTTTCTGACGTTTTCAGGCAGTTAAACTTCAAGATGTCATACGGTCCGATATGCGCCAAAGTTAATAATAAGGTGGAAGGTATGCACTTCAGGCTGTACCATAATAAGGATGTTGAGTTTCTCGACATGACGTCGGGGTCGGGCTCGCGCAACTATACCCGCACGCTTTTCTTCATTCTCTGCAAGGCCGTTCACGACTTATATCCACGTTCAAGCGTAGTAATTGACATACCTGTAAGTAATGGCTATTACGTTGACCTGAGCATAGGGCACGACGTGAACCTTGATGACGTAACGCGTATTCGCCACCGCATGCAGGAGATTATTGATGCCCGCATGCCCATTACGCGCCACGAAGTGCCTACAGAAGATGCTATCCGTATGTTCGATCAGAAAGGCGACGAGGCCAAGGCCAGGCTTTTAAGGAGCGCTGGCTCGCTGTATACCACCTACTATCAGATTGACGACTACGTAGATTACTACTACGGGTCACTGCTTACCAATACATCGCAGATATACCTTTTCGGGCTGGAAAGATACTTTGATGGGCTGCTTTTGCGCATCCCTGACCTGAAAAACCCGGGCGTTCTGCCCGAAATGACGAGACAAGACAAGATGTTCAGCATCTTCAAAGAGCACCACCATTGGCAGAATATCGTAGGCGTGAGGACGGTTGGCGACTTTAATGAGATCGTGGGAGCGGGCAGATCGACCGACCTTATCAACGTTTCAGAGGCACTTCAGGAGAAGAAAATATCGCAGATTGCTGATGAAATTGCCGGTCGGAAGGGTGTAAAGCTGGTGCTTCTTGCCGGTCCGTCGTCGTCGGGAAAGACCACAACGTGCAAACGTCTTTCCATACAGCTTGTGGCAAACGGACTGAAACCCTTGCAGATTTCGCTTGACGACTACTTCGTTAACCGCGACCAGACACCACGTGATGAGAACGGAGAATACGACTATGAAAGCATTTATGCCCTCAACCTGAACCTTATCAACGAACAATTCAATGCACTTTTCCGTGGCGAAGAGGTTGAATTGCCCAAGTATGACTTCCAGACGGGTGTCAGCCGGCCCAGTGGAAAGAAGCTGAAAATGCAAGAAAACAACGTGCTTGTGGTTGAAGGCATACACGCACTTAACCCGGAACTGACGGCCCATATTCCGGAAAGACAGAAGTTTCGCGTCTATGTTTCGGCGCTTACCACTATATTATTAGACGACCATAACTACATACCGACAACGGATAACCGACTGTTACGCCGTATTATTCGCGACTACAAGTATCGTGGTGTCGACGCACGCGAGAGCATCCGTCGATGGCCTTCGGTGCGCTCGGGGGAAAACAAGTGGATTTTCCCCTTTCAGGAAAATGCCGACGCTGTGTTTAACAGTGCCATGCTTTTCGAGCTGGCCGTTATCAAACAACAGGCAGAACCGCTGCTCGAACAAGTGCCGGAGAACTGTGAAGAGTATTCAGAAGCTTACCGGTTAAGAAAGTTTCTGAAATACATTCGGCCTATCCCCAACAAGGATATTCCGCCAACAAGTTTGCTTCGTGAGTTTTTGGGCGGAAGCTCTTTCCGCTATTAAATTATATAAAGGTACAGGAAGGGAAAAAGAGTATATTTGTAATAAAAGCAGAAGGAGACGACAGCGAATGTCGTCTCCTTTAAATTATAAGATAAAAAAGGCCGAAAAGCTTTGCCTAGTCAGAAAGTAACATTATCTTTGCCCGTTGAAACAATCATTATATTAAAATCTAATAGAACGTTATGTCTGAGGAAATTGAAGTCAAAGAATTGGAAGATGTCGTGGTCCGCTTTTCGGGCGACTCCGGCGATGGCATGCAACTTGCCGGCAATATATTCTCTACAGTCTCGGCCACTGTGGGCAACGGCATCTCTACTTTCCCCGATTATCCCGCTGATATTCGGGCTCCGCAAGGCTCATTGACGGGAGTTTCAGGTTTCCAGGTGCACGTAGGCGAAGGCAAAGTATATACGCCAGGTGACAAGTGTGATGTGCTTGTCGCAATGAATGCAGCAGCTTTAAAAACGCAATTTAAATATGCGAAGCCACAGGCTACCATCATTATTGATACAGATTCCTTTGGTCCGAAAGATCTCGAAAAGGCGAATTTTACCAGCGATGACTACCTGCGGGAAATGGGAATTGACCCTGATCGCGTGGTGGCATGCCCGATAACCAAAATGGTTAAGGGAGCCGCAGTGCAAATGGCTAAGGAGAAAGACGAGGACCCTCTGCCCATGAAGAGCATCCTGAAAAGCCGAAACATGTTTGCCTTAGGTTTGGTTTGCTGGCTCTTTAACCGCGACAGAGAGCTCGTTGCACAGTTTTTGAACGAGAAGTTTGCCAAAAAGCCTGACATCGCACAATGGAACATACGCGTGGTTAATGCCGGATTCGACTATGGTGCCAATACACACGCCTCGGTCCCTGCGACCTATCGCATTGAAACCAAGCACAAGCAACCTGGCCGATACATGGATATTACCGGAAACAAGGCTACGGCATACGGCTTAATTGCTGCTGCCGAGCGCGCCGGATTAAAGTTATACCTCGGCTCCTATCCTATTACACCTGCTACCGATATTTTGCACGAGCTGTCGAAACATAAAAGTCTTGGCGTAATCACCGTGCAGGCAGAGGATGAGATTGCCGCTTGTGCCAGTGCCATTGGAGCGGCTTTTGCCGGTGCCCTAGCATGCACTTCTACCTCCGGTCCCGGCATTTGTCTGAAGAGTGAAGCCTTAAATCTGGCTGTGATTGATGAGTTACCGCTTGTCGTTATTGACGTACAACGCGGCGGTCCATCAACTGGAATGCCTACCAAAAGCGAACAAACCGACCTGCTGCAGGTGCTTTACGGACGCAATGGAGAGAGCCCAATGCCTGTCATTGCGGCCACAAGCCCTACCGATTGTTTCAATGCCGCCTTTATGGCAGCCAAGATTGCTCTCGAACATCTTACGCCGGTGGTACTCCTTACCGACGCATTCATCGCCAATGGCTCATCAGCATGGCAGCTTCCGGAGATAGAAAAGCTGCCCGAAATACATCCTCATTACGCTCCCCAGGAGATGAAATACAAGTACACTCCTTACCAACGCGACGCGAAAACACGTGTACGTTATTGGGCTATTCCAGGGCAGGAGGGGTATGCCCACATCCTTGGCGGACTGGAAAAAGACGGCCAGACGGGTGCCATTTCGACAGAACCAGAAAACCACGACCGCATGGACCATCTGCGATACGAAAAGGTTTCACACATCAATGTGCCGGATCTTGAAATAGAAGGCGACAGGGACGACGCCGAATTGCTCATTGTTGGCTTCGGCTCTACATACGGACACCTGCGCGCTGCCATGAAAGGCCTGCGCCGGAAAGGCTACAAAGTGGCAATGGCCCAGCTGAAATACATCAACCCGCTGCCCAAGAATACCGCGCATGTGTTACGTAAATATAAAAAGGTGGTGGTGGCAGAGCAGAACCTTGGCCAGCTTGCCGCCCTACTTCGCATAAGGATTAACGACTTCGCTCCGTACCAATATAATCAAGTTAAAGGCCAACCTTTCGTTGTCAGTGAGCTGATGAAGAACTTCGAAAAGCTTATTCTTAGTCATGAAGACAACGCCGGAGAAACATTCGACTGCCGAGTTCTGTAACCGAATCCTAAAAAACAATAACAATGGAATATACAGCAAACGATTATAAAAAAGGACAACCGCGCTGGTGTCCCGGTTGCGGCGACCACTCTTTCCTTGCC
>ERZ772960.2611-NODE-2611-length-12899-cov-5.765494_pt1 | contig 12899 bp, 9 predicted proteins | sample MGYA00580678_ERZ772960 | MGnify/ENA primary metagenome ERZ772960 (study PRJEB29015, sample SAMEA2737930) | human oral metagenome | biome: human oral; feature: human-associated habitat; material: dental | place: China | collected 2059 ... | reverse complement strand
CCGCTTTCAAGATAGATCGCCTGACATTCATCGCTTTCCAGGAAATCCATAAAGAGCTTTGCGTTGTCGAGATTCGCGCAGCCTTTGATGATCGCCGAACCGAACGCGATCGACGTAACGCCTTCGGCCGGATATACGATGTGAACACCTTCCGCTCCTTCCGAGAGCATCTGTACGCACGCCGGTTCGTAGGTAAGTCCGACGGCATATTCGCCGTTGTAAACGCCGCGGTATACGGCGGACGAGCCGCTCGTGATAACGACATTGTTCATCAGTTTATCGATATAGTCCCATGCAGCATCGTTGTCCCATCCGCCGAAATCGGTGAGTATGCACTGCAGCGAATTCCATGCGCTGGAACTTCCCGTAGGATCTGCGGAAACGACGACTCCCTTCAAACGAGGATCGAGGAGATCGGCAAAGCCTTTGATCGAAACGCCTTTTTCTTTTTCAAGCGCATCGTTTACCCAAAGGCACGGTATCTGGGCGTCGTGATAGGTCAAAACTCCAGTCGTATTTTTGAATTCGGGCGGCATAAGTTTATCGTTCACGCACACGTAGTTTTCAAAATACTGACCGTATGTGAGCGTATCGGCATAGACGAGTCCGCCGAACATAATGTCCGCCTGCGGATTGCCGGCTTCCGCTTGAATACGAGTTTTACATTCACCCGCACCCGCCTGCGTGTAGTTGATTTTGATATCCGGATATTTCGCTTGGAAGGCGCCCATAATCGCGTTGTACTGCAGATCGCTCACCGTTGTATATACGTTCAATACGCCGGAAGCTTTGCCGCCCTTTGCAGCACCATCCTGCTTTTTGCAGGAACTCAATGACAGCGCCAAAACCGCAGCTGTCAGCATTACCATAACCTTTTTCATCATTTCCTCCTGACATAACCGATATATGATCACTGCAATTTCGCAGAAATCGACACTATTTAAAGCATGCGTATTTTTTCGATCGTTCGGCCGTTCATAAACGAAAGCGCATCGGCATACGACGGGATCCCGTTTCTGCCCCCGACTTTCGTACACTTGAGCGCCGAAACCGCGCTTGCAAATTTAATATTTACCTCCAAATCCATACCTTTAAAATAACCTGCGAGGAAAGCGCCGTGAAACACATCTCCCGCTCCGGTCGTATCGACTGCCGCGACATCATACGCGGGAAAGCGGAACACGCCGCCTCCGATGACCGCCATACAGCCCAACGACCCTTGCGTGCCGATGACGATCTTAGGCCCCCAGTGCGACATTTCAAGCAGCGCACGGGCATAGTCGGCTATACCCGATACGAGGAGGGGATATCTCGCATTCATAATGAGGATGTCGGCGAGGGAAGCGAGCGCTTTATTTTTTTCGTTGTCGCGCTGCATCGAACAACCGTCGAGGGACACCGTAACGCCCGCCTTTTTTGCGATGCGTACGGCCGAAAGCGCATTATCGTATTTCGTTCCGTCAATATGAAGCGCACGCGCGCCGCCGACAAGCTTTACAAGGCGCTCATCCCATTCGATAGGCGCGAGTTTATCCGGATACGGAAACTTCGTACGGGAGGCGTTGGCGGGGTTGATCATGAGATACGACACGGAACTCCGACCGCCGGGCACGATATCGATATATGAAGTATCGACGTTATCTTTTTGCAAAGAGTCGATTATCTTCCGCCCGGTATCGTCGTCGCCGAGCTTTCCGATAAAAGCCGAGGGACAGCCGAGGCGGGAAGAAGCGACGACGGCAGTGGCTGCAGCTCCTCCGCCCTGCTCTGCGATTGCAGTGATGTGCGTAGAACCGTCTTCGGGAGGATAGGCTTCGACGGTACACAGATAATCGAAACAATTATGCCCGATGCCGACGATTTGCGGAAAATCACTCATCTGCCGAACGCTCCTTTTGCATACCTTTACGCATCGCTACCCCCGCATACAGGGCGTTGATGACGGCGATTCCCGCCATCCGTTCATATATCGAATCACCGGAAAGCATACGGGCACGGCTCGTCGCAACGAGACGGTAATCGGCAAGCTTCGCGAGTGAGGATTCCCCGACATCGCTTATACCGATGACGACAGCACCCTTTTGTTTGGCGATTTTAACGGATTCTACGACATCCCGTGTTTCACCGGAACGCGAAATGGCTATGACCACATCCCCTGCATCGAAATGCGCCGGCTGCATGTATTCAAAGTTAAAAGAAGTCGTGTAATTGACGCGGATGCCGATTTTTCGAAAATTATGCAGGGCGCTCCGTGCGGCAGGAGCCGCTCCTCCGATACCGAAAATTTCTATGTATGATGCGCGGGACAGCACGTCGACGGCTTTTTCAAGTTCGGTGTCGTCGAGCAGATCGAGCGTATCGCTTAAAGCTTCCATAGAGCCGAAAAAAACTTTGCGTTTGATGTCGTGTATCGTATCGTTCGGACGCAGCACAAAATCGTCCGGAATTCGTCCCCTATCCAAAACCCTTTCTTCGGAAATTGCAATTTTAAAATCTTTTAAGCCCGCATAGCCGATATGATGAAGGAAACGGACAACCGTCGCTTCGCTGACACTGTTACTGTCGGCAAGTGTTCGGACAGTACCGCTTAAAACGGATTCGGGAGCGTTTAAAACATAGTCGGCTATACGGTTTTCCGACGCGCTGAGTTTATTCAAAGAGCTGCGTACTTGTACTTCCCAAAGCGGAATTGCTGCAATATTGACCTGTTCCACGTGCTGCGACCTTCTTGGTAAATCGTAACACGACTTTCAAAAACTGTCAACAAAAATGTAGCAAAAATATCACAGGGTACGCAGCAAAAATATCACTTTTTAATCGGTATAACCCGCACGAGCGTCAATTCGGGATTATTGAAGATACGAACGATTTTCGGCTGCTGGTACGAAAGGCCGCGGCTTACGATCATCACGGAGCGCGTATTGTTTTTAAGCACATATTTTCCGCCCGCATATTTCGGAAACATACCTTGTCCCGGCGCATAGAGCGCGTTTATAAAAGGCGGAAATCGCCACAGCCCGCCGTGCGCATGCCCCGCCAAAATCACATCGAAATCGTATTTTACGTAATCGTTTACGTATTCGGGGCGGTGAACGAGGAGCATCGTAAACAAAACCGTGCGCCCGTCCTCCGCAAAGGAACGAACGAGCGCGTCCGTTTTTTGCGCGACTGCGGCAAGGCGCTTGCGGTAGGAAACTCTGTCGTCTCCGACTTTGAGCGCCGCCCGTTCTCCCAAACCGAAATATGGATCTTCGACGCCCGAGATAACGACGGTACCTTGCGCAAAATCGAGAGAAACCGCTTCGTCGTGCAGCACTTTAAAACCGTACTGCTCGAGCATCGCGTATTTTTTTTCGATATGCAGATCGGAAAAATCGTGATTTCCCGTCACGAAAAATCCGGGACAAAGATCGCGAATGCCTGCAAGGAGCGCTTCAACGTTTTTGAAGGGCTTATCGCCTTTCATTCTTTCATCGAAGAGATCTCCCGTGATCGCGATGATGTCGGGGCGTGCCTTTTTTATCTTTTCGATGATTTTGTTTTCATCTTTTCCGAAATCGTTCGAATGAAAATCGGAAATCTGTACGATTCTGATTTCGCCCGAAACCCGCTCCTCTTCGATATCGTATGCGACCGTTCGAATCGTGCGGCATGAAGTGATGACGACGATTGAAAATAAAATAAATAATTTATTAAGTTTTCGTTTCATACCTATTCCGATTTGCGTAACAAAACGACCGGAAGCGTGCACGATGCGGCGTTCGAGCGGGAGACCCGCGTGCGACTTTGTGCGTTCAGCTTGCGGAAGCCTCGCTTAAAAGCACAACCGGAGCGTAAGCGGGGATTCCGCTGTGAGAGCCGCAATTGTTCACAATTCCGAACGATTGCAATCTATAGTTTTATCAATTCGTAATCGCGCACTCCCATACCGACTTTTTCCGCGTGTTCGAGCTGTACTTTCCAATTCGTCGTCGGATGCACATCGCAAAACCAATCGTTATGAACGTGTTCCCGTTCGTCCATGATCGTGCCGTGGAGATAAGGCTGTCGGTTCGTCATGTCGGCGCACGCGGCATCGAGAGCGACGGCATCGAACGATGCGAACATTCCGACGTCGGGGATGATCGGCGCATCGTTTTCGGCATGACAGTCACAGCACGGGGAAACGTCGACGATGAGCGATATGTGAAACTGCGGCCGGCCTTTTACGACGGCGGCTGCGTATTCGGCCATCTTTTTGCACAGTATTTCATTCGTATTTTTCCCGACGGGATGCGTCGCATCTTTCGGACAGGCGCCGATGCATCTCCCGCAGCCGACGCAGATTTCTTCATCGATGCGCGCTTTTCGTTTGCCGTCTTCGGTTTTAATAAATTCGATCGCGTCCTGACCGCATTCGCGAGCACATGCGCCGCAGCCTATGCACAGCTCTTCATCGACTTCCGGTTTTCCGTCGTTGTGCTGTTCCATCTTTCCCGCTCTGCTCGCACATCCCATGCCGATATTTTTGATCGTTCCTCCGAAGCCCGTACTTTCATGCAGTTTAAAATGTGTCAGCGAAATGAACACATCGGCGTCCATCACCGCGTGCCCGATCTTCGCCTGTTTTATGTATTCGCCTTCGGGAAAATCGACATAAGTCTCGTCCGTCCCCTTCAATCCGTCGCCGATGATTACGTGACAGCCGCACACAAGAGGGTCGAAACCGTCCATAAATGCCGCGTCGAGATGATCGAGTGCATTTTTTCGTAAGCCGGGATAGAGCGTATTGCAATCGGTTAAAAAAGGCCTTCCTCCGGAGGTTTTAATAAATTCCGAAAGCGCTCTCGCATAATTCGGCCGCAAGTATGCGAGGTTTCCCGGCTCCCCGAAGTGCAGCTTTATCGCCGTAAATTTGCCGTCAAAATCGATCGTTTCGATTCCCGTTTTTTTAACGAGACGGACGAGTTTTTGCATAAGGCTTTCACTGTTCGTCGTACGAAAATCAGCCCAATACACTTTCGCTTTTTCCATAAAATCCCCAGTCTTTTATATATTCTGTAAACATCGTTTAAATATTCAACACGCATACAAAGCACCGCGAGCCCGTCATTCGACGTAGGGAATGTCGAAGTGCATACGGTCTTTGGTGAGTTCCGCGGCGGGAAAAATCGTCCGCGCTTCATCGAGCAAAACGGAAAGCTCTCTGTCGGTATAACGCGGGCTGTAGTGGATCATCGCCATACGTTTGACACCGGCGTCGCGAGCGATCGTCGCGGCCTGTTTTGCCGTCATGTGTTTTTTTTCTCTCGCCTGATCGATGAGCGCATCTTCGAACATGCCTTCACAGATCAAAAGATCGCTTCCGCGCACTTCGTCCGCGATCGACGGTTTATAGAGCGTGTCGGTCACATAGCTGAACTTCCTTCCGCTCCGCGAGGGACCGAGCACTTGATCGGGCGTAACGGTTTTTCCGTCGGAAGCCGTAACGCTCTCGCCCTTTTGCAGTTTGCCCCACAGCGGCCCCATCGGCACTTTAAGCGCTTTCGCTTTTTCGGGACTGAACTCACCCGGCCGGTCGAGCTCTTCGAGCGTATAGCCGACGCAGGTTTTCGTGTGCGCAAGCGGAAAGGCGCGGATATAAAACCCCTCCCCTCCGTGCACGACGCAGGGAGCCGTAATCTCTTTTACGACAACGGGATAATTGATAAACATGTCGAGCACTTTGCGGCTCGTTTCGATATATTCGGCGATCTTCGGCGGGCCGTAGATATACAGCGGTTCGGTGCGGTCTACTTGCGAAGAGAGCATCATAATGCCGGGCAGCCCCGTTACGTGATCGGCGTGCGTATGCGACACGAAAATTGCATTTATCTTTTTCCACTTGAGATTGAGGCGCCTGAGCGACACTTGCGTTCCCTCTCCTCCGTCGAATAAAAAGAGCTCTCCTTCGCGGCGCAAAAGCACCGACGTGAGATGGCGGTACGGGAGCGGCATCATTCCGCCGCAGCCCAAAACAAAGGCTTCCATATTCATAAGGCACGACCTGCAAGAATTTTTTTGATCCGTTTATGATAAAACGCTCTCGCGCTTTCGGCAAACGCATAGGGCGCATAGAGCGGCGAAAGCGGAAAATCGAGGGATCCCGGCCGATGCACGATGCGCCCGCCGAATCCCGTTTTAAAAAGATAGAGACCGTACATCGGATGATTTTTATCGTCCGACGGCGGCATACCGTAAAAATCGTAGACGGCCGATCCGTAAGATTTCGCATCGCATATCGCAGTCCACTGCAAAAGATAGGCGGGCATGAGGTTTCGCTTGACGTTTGAAGAAGCGCCGTAGAGATAGACCGCTTCGCTTTTAGAAAAGAGCGCGATGATCGACGCGAGAGCTTCCCCTTCGTGCGATGCGATATAGACCGTGATGAGCGGGGTGTCTTTATGTGCCGCACTCAAAGCGAAAAGGTCTTCATAGTATTTTTTTGCGTGGATCGCAATGCCGTCGCGGCTCGCCGTCGTTTTATAGAGTTCGTAAAAAATATCGAGAGCACGCGCAGCATCGAAATCGAGCGAGCGAACGTCCGCCTTATCGCTTTTCGCGCGGTATGCGCGGACGACGACGCCTTTTTTTTGTGCAAGGCGGATATTATAACGCCACTTGCTCCGCATCGCCGAAAGGAGTTCGTCTTCCGATTTTGTCAAATCGATAAGCGTCGTATCGGGCGGCTGAATATCGGTTTTCGTTTTAACGATCGATATTTTTTCCGAAGCGGCCGCTTGCTTCAGCTCTGCGACAAAAGAATCGCGCGAAGATATCGAATAAAAATCGAAGGCGGGATCGAAGCGTATGCAAAGCGTGTGCTTGGGGAGAAAGCCTTTGAGAGACTCTGAAAACTCCGCTAAAAACTGCGCATAAGAGGCGGCATCCTCCGGCCTCACGCCGGCAAGACCGTTTTCTTTTTCATCGGCTTTTGTCGAGAGGTTTTGCAATGTACTGCCGGCAGCGCCGGTGTCGCCGTAAAAAAAAGACGGCATCATCGGAATATAGGCGATGGAAAAATATTTTGCAAAACGCCGCACGAGAACCGAAACGGTAAAAGCACCGCCCCCTTCCGATCGGACATCGAAAAAGAGCGATTTCCAGCCGTGACGGGATTTAAACGCCGCCCAAAACGGCGACTGTAAAAAACGCTCTCCTCCGTCGGCAAGAGAGCGCGGAGAGAGAGGCGCAATCGTAAAAGAAAACACTTGTTATGCTACTCCGCCGTTTACGGTTTTTTCCGTCGTAAGCGCTTTTCCGTCCGCCGTGAGTTTTTTATCCTGAATGACGACCTCTCGGTTATGCACTTTTATTTCGATTTGAAAAAACACGTCCGCGCTTATCTCCTTTTCTTTTTGTGCCGAAGGATCTTCTCCTTCAAGCACGACGGGAGTACCGGGAGCCGCCCACGGAGCCGTTACGAGTTCGACGCATTCTTTGCCCGCTTCATCGGTGTAATCCGCTGCAAGGAGCATACCGCGGCTTTCAATTCCGCGCATTTTCCGCGGAGCGAGGTTATCGACGAGGATGATGTGCTTTCCGAGCAGTTCGTCTTCTTTTAAATACGGCACGAGTCCGCTTTGAATGACGCGCTCCGTACCGCTTCCGTCGTCGAGGTGCTCGATATAGAGTTTATCGGATTCGGGATTGCGTTCGACGGAAACGATCTTTGCGACTTTGAGCGAAACGAATTTATTAAAATGTGCGCACATGTCGGCTGCGAGGGCAGGCTCTTTTTTTTCGGTCTTTGCCTTTTGCGCATTCGGTTTTCCGAGCGCCCCTTCTTCGCGCGATTTTTGATTGCCCGAAAAACGCTCTTTAAAAGCTTTCATCGTCTTATCGTCCATCGGCGTAAAGTATACGCTCGTCGCTCCTATCTCCGAAAGCCCCTCCGTTTTTCCGAGATCGCTCCACCTAAGCGCACCTTCCGGATCGTCCTTTCCGATACGCTTTTCGGTGATCGTTTTGCCGAAAAACGAAGCGACTTTTTGCGCATACTGCGGGAGATAGGGCGCCGTCAATATCATCAAATCTTTTATGACATAGCACAGATTGTGTATGAGCTTTGCCGCTTTTTCAGGATCGGTGTTGCGCGTTTTCCACGGCTCGGCCGCTTGGAACGCTTTGTTTCCGATATCGCTTATCGCAAAGATTTCGCGGAACGCGTCTTTGAGATTCGCCCATTCGAGCAGTTCGGTAATTCTCCGCTCCCGCGCTTTTACTTCCGCCCACAGCGCTTCGTCTTCAGGAGCGTCGGGGATTTTGCCGCCGTAGTATTTGTTGACGAACAGCAGTGTGCGGTTTACGAGATTGCCGAGATTTCCGATAAGTTCCGCATTGTATTTTTCCTGAAAATCCTTCCATGTAAATTGATAATCGGATTTTTCCGGACGGTTGTAAAAGATGTAAAACCGCCACGCATCCGCGGGAATGCCGCTTTCCTTCGCATCCGTTCCGAATACGCCGACGCCCTTCGACTTCGAAAATTTGCCGTCTTCATAATTTAAAAATTCGGTCGAACTCATGTGAAAGAGCTTTGTCCAATCACGTCCGCTTCCGAGCAGGCTCGACGGAAAGACGACCGTGTGAAAGGGGATATTGTCTTTGCCGATAAATTGAAAAAGCTCGACGGGTATTTTGGCCGCCGCTTCATCGGATTCGGACGGAAGCCACCAGCTTTTATAGTCGAAGGATTTTTTCCCCGCCGCAGCGAGTTCGTTTGCGAGCTGGAGCGTTATCGAAATATAGCCGATCGGCGCGTCGAACCACACGTAAAAGACTTTGTCTTCGTAGCCTTCTTTCGGCACGGGTATGCCCCATTTCAAATCGCGCGTGATCGCACGCTCGTTTAAGCCGTCTCTTATCCACGCCTTTGTCATTTGAATCGCGTTTGCGCTCCACTTTCCTTCGACGCTCGCCTTTTCCATCCACGCTTCAAGCCGCCCCTCAATCGCAGGCAAATCGATGTACAAGTGCTTCGTCTCCCGCACTTCGGGGGAAGAACCGCAGGTAGCGCATTTCGCTTTTATTAAATCGGTCGGATCGAGGAGGCTGCCGCAGGTTTCGCACTGATCGCCTCTCGCGTCTTCACTTCCGCATTTGGGACAGGTGCCGCGCACATAACGGTCGGCCAAAAACATATTGCAGTGCGGACAAAAGAGCTGCTTTGTCACGTGCTCTTTGATAAAGCCGTTCGCATCGAGATTGTTAAAAATTTCCTGCGTAACGTCTTTTATCTCTTCGTTCGACGTGCGTCCGAATTTGTCGAAAGCGATGTGAAACCAATCGTATATTTCCGTGTGCAGTTTATAATAGTGATCGCAGAGTTCACGCGGCGTTTTGCCCTCTTCGAGCGCTTTCGTCTCGGTCGCCGTGCCGTATTCATCGGTGCCGCAGATGTACAGCGTATCGCAGCCCCTGCTTCTGCAAAAGCGTGCAAAGACGTCGGCTGAAAGCATTTGAATGAGATTTCCGAGGTGAGGAACGTTGTTGACGTACGGAAGCGCCGATGTAATGAGTTTTCTGTTCATAAGTTTTTATTATAGCCGGAACAACGGTTTTTGTACATTACCCGACGGAACGTCTGCTTGAGCGGAAACAAGCATACATTCTGAAAGTTTGGAAGAGAAAAAGGGCGAAAGAGAGAAACCTTTTCAAAAGGTTGCGCTCTTTCGCAAAAAATTATTAAAAATTTATCGCGCTTACGACAGCGGCAACACCTGCGCGTCCGACGTTACTGCTTCTGCCGGCGCCCCACACTTGCTTTCCGTCTTCCGTCGTGATCTGCACGTACGCCATAGCACTCGTATCGCTGCCGCGTCCGATACTGTGTTCGTGGAACGATGCTATGTTGAATTTCGGAACGGGTGTCGATTTCAGCGCATTGACGAAAGCGTCGAGCGGACCGTTTCCCTTTGCGCCGATCGTGTACTTTTCGCCCTTCCATTCGACTGCGGCGCGGCACATAACCTGTTCGTCGCCCTCATTTTCGATACCGCGGTCGAGATGCGTTTCGTTCAAATCGAGTATTTTAAGCGGAGAGGTTTTATTGAGCCATGTCTTCGCAAAGATATCGTATATCTCTTCGCTTTTGAGTTCCCTCTGCGCTTCGTCCGCAGCGGCTTTAACGATATCGCCGAAAGCCGCATGCATCGCTTTGGGCAGCATGATGCCGTAGTCCTGTTCGAGGATAAAGGCGGCACCTCCTTTTCCGCTTTGACTGTTGATCCTGATGATACCTTCGTATTGTCTTCCGATGTCGTGAGGATCGATCGGAAGATAGGGCACATCCCACAGAGCGCTCTCCCCTGCCCGAGTTCGGGCAGCCATGCCTTTTCGAATCGCATCCTGATGGGAACCGGAAAAGGCGGTAAACACGAGCTCGCCCGCATAAGGTACGCGCGGGCCGACGGTCATGCCGGTAAACTCTTCGTAGCGTTCGCGCACGCTGTCGATATGCGTAAAATCGAGAGCGGGATCGACGCCCTGCGTATACATATTGAGGGCGACGTTTACGATGTCGAGGTTTCCCGTACGCTCGCCGTTTCCGAAAAGCGTACCTTCAACTCTGTCTGCTCCCGCAAGCAAGCCGAGTTCGCACGAAGCGACGGCTTCTCCGCGGTCGTTGTGATTGTGCAAACTGACGATGACGTTTTCGCGGTTCGATATGTGTTTGCAAAAATATTCGATTTGATCGGCAAAGATGTTCGGCGTCGCGCATTCGACCGTCGTCGGCAAATTCAAAATAATTTTATCGCTCGTCGTTTTCGCCCACGCTTCTTTTACCGCTTCGCAGATTTCGACCGCGTATTCGATTTCGGTCGTCGAAAAACTTTCAGGCGAATATTCGAGGCGGATATGCGTGTCGCCTGCGTCCGAAAGACAGTCCTGCACGCACTTGACGCCGTCGAGGGCAAGCTGCGTAACCTGCGCCTTTGTCATGCCGAACGTATATTTTCGCTGCGCGGGGGACGTCGAATTGTAAATGTGGAAAATCGCTTTCGGCGCACCTTTCAGCGATGCGAACGTTTTTTTGACAAGGTGTTCGCGCGCCTGGCAGAGCACTTGCAGCGTTACGTCTTCGGGCACGCGGTTTTCTTCGATAAGCCTGCGTAAAAATATATACTCCGTTTCGGATGCGGACGGAAATCCCACTTCGATTTCTTTAAATCCGATCTTTACGAGCAGATCGAAAAAATCGAGCTTTTGCTCTACGCCCATGGGATTGACGAGCGCCTGATTGCCGTCGCGGAGATCGACCGAACACCACACCGGCGCTTTTGTGATAAGCTTATCCGGCCATTCGCGCTTTCCGATATCGATTTTCGGAAACTGCCGGTACTTTCCTTTTGCATCCATTCCTGCCATTGTATTGCTCCTTGCGCATCGCGCCGCACACCGTTATTTAAAAACAAAAAGACCCGCCGCCGAAGCGACAGGTCTGTAATTTACAGGATAACGATATACAGCACCTTTACCGTCGGCAAATCGAGAAAACATTTGCATATAGTAGCGCCGTATATATCATGTATTAAGTATCGCATAAAAAAACGGCTCTGTCAAGACGGACGGCAGGCGGCACAGGGCTTACGCATGAGAATCTATATTCCTCAAAAAATAACCATTACCGTAAAAAATCGGCTGCACTCCCGGCAGCAGCCCTGCCGTTCGCCGCGGCAGACCGTGATTGGAATCGGACTGCGCGAACTTTTTTACCAAAAAGTTCGCTTGCCATCGGTCTGAGCGGCTCGGCGGCATTGCCGCTGCCTCGCGTTCCGCCTTTTTTATTTTATATTATGTCTCTTTTCTGTGTATACATTTTTCATGCGTAATCCCTGCAGGCGGCACAAGCGAGCAACGGCGGAAGGCGGAAATCCGTTTCGGCAAAAATGCTGTATTTTCGGACGATGTATGGTATAATAAAGAATACGGAGAAAAGGCGTATATGAATAGTCCGCTTGCGGCTATAGAGAAAAGAATGAATATAATTTTAGTATTTGGAATTTTACTTTTCAGTATTGCAATAATTGAAACTATTTTATCCGGAACGTGGAACAGATATTATTTTTTCTATGGAATTCCGATTTACTCAAAAGAAATTGAAATTTCAGATTTAAATAAAACATCACAGCTAATTACTCATTTTATAGATATTATGGATACGGTAAAAGGTTTTTCAAAATACAAAGGAAAGAGCTTAGACGAGAATACTTTTGCTTTCCGAAAAAAAATGATTGCTATTAATTTTTTTCGGAATGATTTTGAAAATATTCATGGAACAATCGGTATTGATTCGGAAAACAGAACTCTTAAAATAAAAGGGTATGCCGGATACAGTTTTCCGGCATTAATGCTTTATATATTTATTGTCTTTACGGCAGGTTTTGAATCATTTCTTACAGAAGCATTTTCATCATTAATAATAATTTTAATTTTATCATCAATATCTTATGCATTCGATCGTAGAAAATATAATAAATTATTTACTGAAATTACAAAATTAATAAAGGGATATGATTCGTCCGTAAATATGACATATACATAACAACCTTTTCAAAGCCTACATTTTTACATACACAAAAATACGGTTTAAAACAATGATATGGGTGACAGGCCGCCTGCTTACAGGAGTAAAAAAATGAAAAGTCGGGGAATAATAAAAAAAATTCTTTTAATTTTGATTTTATCCGCTTCAGCACTTGGGACAATTTTCGCTTCCGACTATGGGAAAATAAAGAAAAATTATAACGAAGCTGAACATTATTTTGATGAAAAAAATTATGAAGAGGCGATAAAAAACTATACGGAAGTTTTCAAACACTCTGCTTATTTTTATGATTTAGAGGAAACTATACATCGGATTGGGATGAAAAGGACTA
>ERZ772960.2608-NODE-2608-length-12903-cov-3.155511_pt1 | contig 12903 bp, 7 predicted proteins | sample MGYA00580678_ERZ772960 | MGnify/ENA primary metagenome ERZ772960 (study PRJEB29015, sample SAMEA2737930) | human oral metagenome | biome: human oral; feature: human-associated habitat; material: dental | place: China | collected 2059 ... | reverse complement strand
GCGGGCGACAATGCCGAAGCGTGGAAGGTATTCACAGTGAATAAATTGGTGGAAATTAATCGACAGTAGCTCGCGGGTGGCTACACACGAAACGTTCGGTACTTGTTTGGTGCCGTCAGTTCTCGGTAAGTCGATCGTTACGAAACAGCTTACAATAGAGTTTATCAAAAAAGGTATGATATACGTAAGCATATTTTTTTCGGTAAATATATTTTTGGCAAAAATAATCATTATTTTCCAGTCATCAAATTTTTTAATGTCAAAAATACGCAAAATGTATTTTTATCTACGACGGCTTATATTCTGCCTGATAAAAATAATCAGAAATACTCCTCACTACCGCATAAGGCTGCTCATGATGCCGTCGGATACGAATATGCCATCGTGGGTAAGACTGAGGTGATTACCGGTGGTTTTCAGTAGCTTCGCATCAATATATTTATATGCATTCGCCATACAATAGTCGCGAGCGTCGCTGCCGAAAAGCAAGGCAAGACGGTCGGTATCTATTCCTGCGGCCGTCCGCAACGATAGGAATACAAATTCGTTGTAACGATCTGCAGACGTGAGCGTTTCTCGCTCGTCGAATGTCCGTCGACGGTCTATTTGTAGGCAATATTTGTCGATATCCGACGGATTCCATTGCCTCGAAGAGCCATCGAATGAGTGTGCTGCCGCCCCTATGCCGAGGTACTTTGCTCCTGCCCAATATCCTGAGTTGTGTACGGCACGTCGGTGTGGTAGGGCAAAATTCGATATTTCGTAGTGCTCGAAACCATTATTTTGCAGTCGGTAGCAGAGAGTGTCGAATAGTTGTTTGCTATCTTCGTCGGATATGGTTTCGACTTTGCCTCGTTGCCACATATCGAATAGCTTAGTACCTCGCTCGTATGTAAGCGAATACGCCGAGATGTGTTGCACACCGAGCCTTAGTAGTTGGTCAATATCGGCATTGAGCGAGGTAAGTGTCTGGTTTGGCAGCGAATAGATAATATCCACAGAAATATTGTCGAAGCCATTGTCTTGCAGTCGGCAGACGCAATCTATGGCTTGACGGCTATTGTGGCGACGGTTGAGGCGGCGGAGTTGCTCATCGTCGAACGACTGTATGCCGATGCTTATACGATTGATAGGAAAATACTTAAGGTCGGCAACGAAACGGGCATCGATGTCGTCGGGATTACATTCGAGGGTTATCTCGGCTTCGTCGGTGATAGTGAAATATTTACCGATAGCGGAAAATATCTTGCTGAGTTCGTCTGCCGTGAGCAACGAGGGCGTACCTCCACCGAAATATATGGTGTCGAGCGATGTTTTACCCAGATAGTCGTGTCGTAGGTCTATCTCTCGGCATAGGGTATCGACGTATTTCTCTTTGAGGTCGAGCGATGTGGTTCTGAAAAAACTACAATACGTGCAGTAGCTTTTGCAGAAAGGGATGTGTATGTAAAGCATTTGTACTATTCGAGCGTTTTTTACTACTTTTGCACAAAAATACAAAAAAGGATACTACGGCAGATGCTTGTTTTTCCAAATGCAAAAATAAATATAGGGCTCAATGTAGTAGAGAAGCGATCCGACGGTTATCACAATATAGAGACCGTCTTCTATCCCGTCTGCGGTCTATATGATGCACTCGAGGCGGTGGCAGCCGATGAGGTATCGCTTACCGTTTCGGGCTTTGGTATATCAGGCAACGATACCGATAATCTTGTAGTAAAAGCTTATCGACTGCTAAACAATGACTTCGGACTTCCGCCTTTGGCGTTTTATCTAAAAAAGGTGATACCGATGGGAGCAGGTCTCGGTGGCGGCTCTGCCGATGCCTCTTTTACCCTGAAAGCGCTCAACACGATGTTTACTTTGGGGCTCTCCGAGGAGCGACTCGAGAGGTATGCCTTGCAGTTGGGAGCCGACTGTCCGTTTTTCGTCGGCAATCGCCCCGCTTTCGCACAAGGCAAAGGCGAGTGCCTTACTCCGATAAGTCTGGACTTGCGTGGTAAATATCTGTTGCTGGCAAAGCCTGCCGTTTCGGTCGGTACAGGAGATGCATACGGCGGTGTGGTCGTACGTCGGTCGGAGGTAGACTTACGGCAGGCGGTATTGCAGCCGCTCAATACATGGCGAGATACGATAACAAACGCTTTCGAGAAGAATATCTTTGCTCGCTATCCGATACTAAGTAGTATGAAAGACGAAATGTACAGACTTGGAGCCGTATATGCAGCTATGTCGGGCTCGGGTTCTACGATATACGGTATCTTCGATCATGCCCCACAGGGTACAGTATCGGGGAGTTGTTTTTGCAAAGTGATACTTTTATAGAAAAAACAAATTTCTTATATGAAAATAGCAATTTTAGGCACCTCTTACGAGCAGCGTTATGACCGTTCGTTGGTAGACGTAATAGAGATTCTGCTGAGAAATGGTGTGGATATATTCATCGAAGAGTCGTTTCGGAGATATATTGGCGATAGAGTGTCGATTCCCGAGGTAAGTGTTGTGCCATTGGATGATATAGAGGCAGATATGGCTATATCGTTCGGTGGAGATGGCACTTATTTAGTTACATCTCATACATTAGCCCGAAAAAATATCCCCATACTTGGTATCAACGCAGGACACTTGGGCTTCCTTGCCGACGTATCGATATCGGAGATAGAGTCGGTTTTGCTCGATGTCGTCGAAGGACGTTACACGACAGAATCGCGTGTAATGCTCGACGTAAGGTTTTCGGACGGCACAGAGTCTGCCCGTACGGTTCTGAACGAAGTAGCCGTACTGAGAGGCGACACCTGCTCTATGCTTACACTCGACTTATATGTCGACGGTGAGTTTGTAAACAGTTATAAATCCGATGGTCTGTTGGTATCGACTCCTACTGGCTCTACTGCCTACTCGCTGAGTGTGGGCGGCCCGATAGTATCGCCCGATTCGGCAGACTTCATCATATCGCCCATAGCACCACACTCGCTTACCGTACGCCCACTGATAGTAAGAGACGACCGCACGATAGAGATACGTGTAAAGTCGTGTGCCGAGAGTTACCAGATAGCCGTCGACGGCTATTCGATGCATCTGCCCGATAGCACGAGTATCAGGGTAAAAAAGTCGCAGTATAGCATTACGAGTATTCAGCCCGAGGGACATACGTTTTTCAAGACTCTTCGGAGCAAATTGATGTGGGGAGCCGACACGAGACTGTAACCGAAGTTGTTATTGGTCGTTGCCTTAGTCGTCGGAGTCGTCTGTATCGACGGGTAATACGCCCGTTATCTTATTGATTCTGTATCGGGTCATCATCTGATTCGACTCGAATCCGATACCGTTTATTATCATGGTAGATCTTGTGATACGTATAGGCGAGTCGGAATATATCCTTTGATTTGCTTCGTCCCAATTGAGTTGGTTCGTCTCGAAAGTTTCGCCTGAAATATTGGTACACCGCACGCTATCTTTGAGTATCCACCGCCGCTCCAAGTCGTAGTATATCGCCCAACGGCAGTCGACACTCGCATCTGCTTCGTACCGCTCATTGAACCGCTCGAAATGCAAACCCTTAGGGAATAGCCAATTGCTACGCTCTGCCTTGTCGAATATCAGCATTTTGGGGGTAGTGATACGGTAACGTGTAATACCTGAGTCAGATATTACGGTGCTTATATCGATAGCTGTTAGCGAAGGTGTCATTTGCCTATCGCTGATAGTGCCGTGAGCAATAGGCTTATTGTGAGTACACTGCACGCAGAATAGTAATATCGATATTGCTGTTGCAAAACGATATATTTTTTGTGTTGCAGTACAAGAGTTTTTTTTTATCGACATTACGTGGTGAATATGAAATTGTTTCGTGATATGATAGCAAATAATTATAGTAGACCGAGTTCGAGTTTTGCCTCTTCGCTCATCATATCTTTGTCCCATTCGGGTTCGAACACGAGTTTTACTTCTACCGATTTTACACCGTCGAGAGCCGATATTTTCTGTTGTATATCTTCGAGAATGAAGTCTGCCATCGGACAGTTTGGTGCAGTCAACGTCATAGTGATTACTATATTTCCGTCTGTTCCGCAGTCTACGTCGTAGATTAGTCCTAAATTGTAGACATCGACAGGTATTTCGGGGTCGTAGACGGTTTTTAGTACGGTTACTATTCTCTCTTCGAGAGCCAACATATTATTATTATCCATTGTATTTTTTGAGTTGATATTTGAATTATTTCTAGGCTGCAAAATTAATCAAATATTTAACGTAATAACAAATTTAAAACGGCAAGAATTTAGTTAATCATGCTTTTTGTCGATTTTTAATGAATTGGAATGTTAAAAATAGATGGTGCTTATTTTCTATCTTTGGAAAACAGATAAAAAATAGTCATATTTGTCGTCCGAAAAAATATAGAATCGGACTAAATAGATATTGATTATATAATTTTTTTACTAACTAAATTTTTATGGTATGAAAAGGCTTACTTTTTTACTATTTCTTGTGCTTTGTGCGGTTATCGGGCTGCAGGCACAGAATTTGACGTTACCTTACATCCAAGACTTTTCGGCTCTTTCGGCGGGCAATATGCTTTCCGAAACGGGGAGTCCTACCGCTATGGTGTCAGGAACACTGCCCGGTATAACTTCTGCCCATAGAGCATATCAGGCAGGGGGAGCAATTCGTCTTGGCGATGTGGCAGAGATGGGTAGCTTTACTACAGACCCGATAAATGCCGTCGGGGTTCGGTTTGTGGAGGTGCAGTTCGACGCTGCGGCTTGGATAGACACCTTCACCAGCCAAATTAACCTTAACCTATGGCAGTCAGAGTCGTACTATCGACTTGCCCGCTATCGGACATGGCTGGCCTATCACAGCAGACGATATGCTGAGGTACGATATTTTTTTCATTGCTCAGACGGTACCTACGCCGTTAGTCGTATCTACTACTGCCGATAGCAATGTCGAACCTCGTGTATTTATAGACAATATTAAGATTGTGGGTAATGACGGCGTACCATTGTCGGAGGGGTTCGAAAGAGACGTTTTTCCTCCTAACGGGTGGACGGTGAAACATATCCGTGGTACCTCAGATTGGAAAAGAGTTACCAATGACGATTATTCTACGATGGGTAGAGCAAGTGCATTTGTGCAATGGGCAAACTCAGGACACGAAAACTGGCTTATCACTCCCAAAATGTATCCTATTGCAGGCGATAGCCTTACCTTTTTAGTAAAATCCGACGTTGTATATCCCAATAGCCAGACTCGCTTGAATATAAAGGTTTCTACCGCTACCAAAGATACAGCCGACTTCCACGACACACCTCTTACACTGAGTGGAAGGACTACGACCGACTTCACTACCAATTGGGTACGACATAGGGTAGATTTGTCGCCTTATGCAGACACTGAGATATATGTGGCATTTCAGGTGGTAGATACAAACGGTTTGAGCGTACTATTAGACGATATACGAGGCGCTAATGTATGTGTGAGCAATTGTGCCATTCCTGATAGTATCAATGCTAACAATATTACTATCAACTCTGCCGATATATCATGGACAGAGATGGGAAGTGCTACCTCTTGGGTAGTAGAATATTCGACTTCTCCTACTTTCGAAGGAGCTGTGCAGCAGACCGTAACGGGCAACCGCTCGTTGAGTCTGTCGGGGCTTATGTGGGGGACGAAGTATTATATTAGGATAAAAGCCGATTGCAGCGGAGGAGAGTACAGTCAGTGGGCAAATTATTGGTTTAGAACTCTCTGCAGTGAAGTGTCTACCACCCAATGGGTAGAAAGATTCTCCGACTCCGACGAAAACAACTCCAATAAACCTATTTGCTGGACAAGAGTTACTACCTGTTCTTCGGGAGAAGACCGATACCCGCAAGTTTCCAATTTCGGCTACGAGGGTAAAGGCTTACATTTTTATACGGAAAGTAGTAGTAGTTGCCCGGTACTTATAGCTGCAAGTCCAAAATTTTCGTACTCTCTGGCCGGTAAAGAATTGGGATTCTATCTCAGAAACTACTATCCCTCTCAACCCTCTACTTTCGAGGTGGGAGTAATGTCGGATGTGACTGATTCATCGACATTTGTAACTATCGGTAATATGGCTTCTACTAAAAATATATGGACTTACTATTCGTTGCGTATTCCCAATACAGTGCCGGCTACCCATAAGTATTTGGCTATGCGTGCGAGAGCAAATGGAGGAACCTATTTATCATATTATGTCGATAATTTCGGAGTATATCCATATACTTGCCTGCAGCCTATTAATGCTATTGTGAAAAAGATAAAAGCTACCGAAGCTAAAATATCTTTCTCTACCACCGAGCCACAGACTTCGTGGCAGTATGCGATTACAAGCAATACTACTATCGTCGACCCGTCGACACTGACTCCGACAACTATCACCGATAGTACGCATCTCATTACAGGGCTTACAGCCAACACCACTTACAGAGTATGGCTGCGCACGGTATGTTCGCCCGGAGTATTCGGCAGATGGACAGATGCAGTGGTATTTAAGACCGATTGCAACCCTTTGACGGGAGCGGTGAATATTCTGGAAAACTTCGAATCTATCGAAGAAGGTATGTTGCCCGAGTGTTGGGGTAAATTATCGACACAAGAAAGCTATCCGGGAGTAGTCGAACGCGATACGAACAACGGAGTATCGACTAAGGCAATAAGATTCTATTATTCAACTCCTCAATATTTGGTACTACCCACTTTCGGTGTACCACTCAATACTTTACAGCTCGATTTCTTGCTTGCTAAAGAAAAGAAAGAGTCCGGTATTTTCCAAGTGGGCTATATGACAGATAAAGACGATAAAAGCACATTTGTACCTGTTGTTTCGTTCAATGATGTTAACTACAAAAAAATGTTACCCAAACGAGTAATATTCAACGATATAGTAGACAATGGCAACAACCGCTATATTGCATTCAGATACGGTAAAGTCGATAACGAAGAGTTTTATTCGTATGCTTCTTATTGGTTAGACTCGGTGTCGGTGAAACTCGCTCCTGCGTGTCTACCCCCGGGTCAACTCAAGGTAACATCGCTGATGCCCGATTCGGCTACGATAACTTATTTACCGCTACCGGGTACTACCGGACAACAATATGCTTTGGGACTTGCTTCTGAAGACCAGCCGTCGACACTACCTGCAACTGCCAGCGGCGGTACGATAAAACTTACCGGACTTACTCCGAATACGAAATATAAACTCTGGATGCGAAGCGAATGCGGAGCAGGTACATACGGCGACTGGTCGCTCTATCCGCTGTATTTTATTACTCCGTGTGCACGGCAGGCTTCCATAAACGAAGATTTCAACTCATTATCCGAAGGAACCATACCAAGTTGCTGGAATAGGTTATCGAAGTCTACGCAATATCCTTTTGTGGTAGAACCTGGTACTTACGATAGAATTGAGAGCAAAGCCATAAAGTTCTTAGGTGAAATGCCTCAGTATTTGGTATCGAACGAGCTGGATACGGCTCTCAATATGTTCCAACTGAATTTCAACCTTACGAAAGGGCATTCAAGATGCGGTATATTCCAAGTAGGATATATGTCTGATCCACACGATAGTACTACATTCACACCCGTAGCCTCGTTCAACGACAATAGATATAATATTTCTATGCCGAAAACAGTGTATTTCAAGGGAGTAGCCGATAATGGCAATAATCGTTATATCGCTTTCAGATACGGCAATGTAGGTACGGTATCGCAGACAGATTACTATCCTTACTATCTCGACGATGTAGTTATAGAACCTTTGGCATCGTGTCTGGCTCCTACTTCGTTGAACATAAGTCCCATAGCAGGTGATACGACAGACTCTGCCACAGTTACATTTGCACACGAGGCTTCGGCTACGGCGTGGCAGTATGTACTGGCTATGAATACGAAAATATCATCTACTCCTCCCGACTCTTTGCCTAAGGTAAACGTTACTACAGACCACATCAGTCTATCGGGACTCGAAAAAGGTAAAAACTATAATATCTGGCTAAGGACTACAAGTTGTAGTAACGATACAAGCGCTTGGATACTTGGTATATTCTCTACAAAATATTGTAGAGCTACTCCTACCAATCTAGATGGAAGAGGTATTTTCAGAGTAAAATACGGTATCGCCAAGATGGTAGATAATATTACCGATAAAGAAAACGACAATTATGGCGACTACTCGGCTATGGAGGGTAGTGTAAATCGTGGCGATTCGGTAGAAGTAAATGTTTCCGTATCGGTAAATTCTACCGAATATAAGTTATGTGTATATGTCGATTGGAACAAAGATTACGACTTCGACGATGCAGGCGAACGAGTTTATCTCAAAGAAAGAATAGCTAACGGTTCGCATACTTATAGAGCTACTTTCGCAATACCTGCCTCAGTGACAAACGGTAAATATCGTATGAGGATAATGAGTACTTATAGCGATCCTTATCCTTGTTACTCGCAATATGGCGGCACGGTAGAAGACTACACTCTAAGTGTGGTAGACCCACTTACTTGCCGCTACGTAAAAAATATTGCTGCAAGCAATATAAATACGTCGAGTGCCAATATAACGTGGACAGCAGGTGGTGCCGAAACATCGTGGGACGTAGTGGTATCGACTACTCCAATGGATACATCTAACTCAGTAAGAGTAACATCTACTGCCTACAATGCTACTTCGCTGGCAGCTAATACTGATTATTATGTAGCAGTAAGGGCTGTATGCAGTGCAAGCGATAAGTCGCCGTGGATTTACGGAGAGTTCAAGACGAAGGCTACTGTCGTACATCTACCTTACGACCAAGATTTCGACGGAGCAGTACCCGAGATGGTTACTTGGAGTGCCGAAGAAAATGCCAATACTTGGAGTATAGGCTCTGCCGTAGGCAATGGTGGCAAATCGATGTATATATCGAAAGATAAAGGTGTTACGGCCGAGTATGGTAATGCCGAATCGCATTCGATGGCATACGTGACTGTCGATTTCGACAATAGCCCGAAATTCGCTATATCGTTCGATTGGAAAGGTAAGGGTAATTATTATAGTCTTTTCCAGACATTTTATTACCACCAGATGCAGGTATATATCGTACCCGATACGGCCAAACTACCTACTACTTGGAATGTTACTTCGAACGATCCTTGGATAAAAACACCGGGAGCGTATCGACTGGGCAATAGATTCATGAATAAGTTAGATTGGACTACATTCCAAGATACATTGCCGTCGTCGTTTGCCGGTACGAGAAAGAAGCTTGTATTTATGTGGATAAATACCTACCTGCAGCCGACCACTCCTACTATGTCGGTCGATAATATCTCTATCGTTGGATTCAACTGCAATCCACCTTCGGATATAGTATTGGATACTATCACTACCGATTCGGCTCGGATACATTGGCGCAAAGGTAGCAACGAGACATCGTGGATACTCGAGTACAGACGAGCTTCCGACGTTGCTTGGACAAGTCGGACGCTTACCGATACTGCTTATTCTTTCAGCGGTCTTATGCCAAATACCGATTATCAGTTGAGAGTCAAAGCCGTGTGCTCGGGCGGTACTACATATAGCAGTTGGGCGAGATATATGTTCCACACCTACTGTCTGCCGCAGGCGATAGGTAATATGCAGGTTACATACAACTTCGATCAGTACATACGTACTATACCCGAATGCTGGACGAGAACTCTTCCTTATACCGACGAAATTGGAAACACATCTCCTTATGTCAAGAGTAATACTAATGATCCCGACAATGGAATATTGGTATTTACCGGAAAGTCTAATCAGATAATATCTACAGGAGAGTATATCGAAGATATGAATAACATAGAGGTAGAATTCTCTGTCTTCAGAGAGTCGGCATCTGAGTCGGGTCAGTTGGAACTCGGTGTTGTCTCAGACCCACGCAATCCGAGCACATTTGTTGCCGTACACGATATTACTCCTCTTATAACTCAAGATGAACAATTCGAGAGATTAAATTTATCGCTTGCCTCTGCACCTAACGGTAAGCACTATATTGCATTCCGTCAGACCGTGTCGAGTACCGACGATAATAGACAGTATGGTATAGACAACCTCTCTATATATAAGTCTCCAACCTGTCGGAAGCCTAATATAAATACGGTTACTATCGAACCGACCGACGATCCTACCGCTAAAACAGTCGTAGTAAACTGGTCGGCAGGTGGTAGCGAATCGGCTTGGGTATTGCAGTATAGAGAAAGAGGTTCTGCTACGTGGAATACTCAAAACGTATCGGGCATGCCGATAGATACTATAAGAGGTTTATCGCCACAGACTGCTTATGAATTGAGGATAAAGTCTATATGTTCGGCTACCGACTCAAGTTTCTGGACATTGACGAAGTCGTTTGCAACACCTTGTGCGGCAAGGACATTACCGTTCAAAGAAGACTTCAACAGCATCTCCTACGACTTCCCGCCCGATTGTTGGCAGAAGTATCATGCTAAGGCTTCCAATATATTCGGCGGAGCGAAATTCGGCGAAACCGGTGGCGGTTGGAACTATAGCGACAATATCTACGGTCTGAATACGGGCGGTAAAGCCAAGGTAAACATATATGGTACTGATGTTAGTTCGTGGTTGATAACTCCAAGGATACAACTGCCTCAAAATTCAAATCTCAAGTTCGACGTATCGCTCACAAACAACGAAAGTGGAGACCCGGCATCGGGCACGGCGAGGTCAGACGATAAGTTTATGGTAATAATATCCGACGACGGAGGGCTTACATGGTCGCAAACAAATGCTACCGTGTGGAGCAACGACGGTACGGGCAACCACGTACTGAACGATATTACAAACGGAGTAAATCAAATCATTATACCTCTGGAAAACTACGCCGGAAAAATAGTGAAGATAGCCTTCTATGCCGAATCGACGGTGGGTTCCGGATCTTCCGATGCCGATATCGATTTGCATATCGATAATATCGAGGTGTACGAAGTTGTAATTAAGCCGCCTACGGTAAAAACTCTTGAAGCAGACAATATCACGGACAATACCGCTCATCTGCATAAGATACTATCCGAAGGCGATAGGGAAGTTACAAGTCACGGTTTCTTCTACCGAGCCGACAACGAGGGTGCAAGATGGCAACCTACTACAGATAGTATTATCACCGGACTTATAAGAGGTACCGTCTATAAGTTCTATGCTTATGCCGAGGCCGATAATAAGATATATAGGGGCGATACTCTGTCGTTCACTACTACGGGAGCGGCACCGATACATCCTATTGTTACTACACAGCCGGCTACGGGCGTATCTCAGAACTCGGCTACTCTGAAAAAGAGTGTCGTAGGCGACACGTCGGAACCGGTATTGACCGAAGGCTGGAAGTGGCATAAGGTGGGCGAATCCAATTGGTACATGTCATCCGACGGTCTGCTCAATACCTTAGAACATAGTACGCAGTATGAGTTCTATGCTTATGCTACGACAGCTATCAACTCCGATGGCTACAAGGGAGCTACATTGCAGTTTACCACAACGTCGCATACTCCGCCGACAGTGAAGACACTTGCAGCTACGGCTATCGGTACCTATGCAGCGACACTGCGTAAGGTGGTTACTATTGGTACCGAACCTATCTTAGAAGAGGGTTGGTATTACAAAAAATCGAGTGAAACAGACTGGCAGAAGACATCTAACGCCAATCTTACGGGACTTGGAATTAATACCGAATACCAATTCTATGCTTATGCAATTACCAAGTCGTATCCTATGACTAAAGGCGAAATACTGACGTTCAAAACACTAAAGACAACCGACTTAGACGAAGCATCCTATGGCGCAAATATCTACCCGAACCCCGCTCATACGGTCGTAAATGTAGATGTACCGAGCTTGTTGGGGGCTGCCGAAGTGACAGTTGTCGATATGATGGGTAAGACCGTAGGACGTTATGTTATAGCCGATGGCAACAATAGCATATCGATAGACGTATCGTCGTTTGCCGAAGGAGTATATACCGTACGTATCGTATCCGATAGTATTACCTTGGTAGAACGTCTGGTAATAAAGAAGAGATAGATTATGCTCGATAGAGCTATATATCTATAAATAGAAAGAGGGTTGTCGCTGAGAAACATATAGCGACAGCCCTCTTTTGTTTGCTCTTGCATTTGAAAGTCTGAATGCAATGGAGATAGTTGTACCCTCACGTATTATTGTGTTTTGGGGGCGGTATCGTCTTTTTTTGAGTTGGAATGCAAATATGTACAATATCTGTTATATACACAAAAACATACTTAGGTAATCTATTCCTCGGCTATTCGGTACGGAGACCGACAAATTACATTTTGCGTTTATAAGGAAAAAAATATAACTTTGCATCGTTTTTTCGGAAACAGCAATTCGTATATTTTCAAAAGCATAAATCAATCAAATTTATATGAGCACGATGTTATTGTACTGGCTGATATTTATAGCCATTTTTATAACTGTATTTATAATAGATATGTATGTTACAGACCACAGGAAAGGTACTGTAAGCGTAAAGGCTTCGCTGGGTTGGACGGGGATATGGATTTCGATAGCACTGCTATTCGGTGCATCGTTGTTTTTCTTTTTTCCACAGAATCCCGACACCGCAGGCAATACTGCCCACACGATGGGTATCAAGTTTTTGGCAGGTTATCTGACAGAGTATTCGCTTTCGGTCGATAACCTGTTTGTTTTTATAATGATATTTTCGCTGATGGGCGTAAGCCAGAAGAATCAGCCGCGTCTGCTGCATCTGGGCATACTGCTATCCATTGTACTGAGGATATTGTTTATCTTGCTGGGAATGGGTTTAGTGCAGCGGTTTCATTGGATTATATACATCTTCGGGGTGATACTGCTATGGACGGCAT
>ERZ772960.2606-NODE-2606-length-12906-cov-10.482764_pt1 | contig 12906 bp, 15 predicted proteins | sample MGYA00580678_ERZ772960 | MGnify/ENA primary metagenome ERZ772960 (study PRJEB29015, sample SAMEA2737930) | human oral metagenome | biome: human oral; feature: human-associated habitat; material: dental | place: China | collected 2059 ... | reverse complement strand
ATCCTTGTGTATCTTTTCCCCATTGTAATATTTCCATATCATAATCATCTGTATAGCCTGGTCCATATGTATGAGTATCTTTTCCTATATGAAAATTTGTTATATTTTCAAATTTAACTACATATTCTCCTACAGTATAATCTATAAATACCCCATCATTAAAATCTGTTATTACACCATTTGTTCCATTACCATAATCTACGTTAACAGCTCCTTCTGTATTAACTCTTGGATCTTGGCTTCCATTAAATCCTCTTAATCCCCCAAAGTTTATTCTCATATTATTTTTAACTTTTAATTTGATTATAAGCTTATCTTTATCTGATTCTGGTATTGTCACTCCTCCAATTGTTTTTGCACCTGATGGAGATGAATGGGCTGGTGTAGGTGTTGGTGTTGGTGTTGGCACTGGTGTAGGTGTTGGTGTACTACCACTATCCTTAATATTCTTTATTGATTTTATAACATTTTCTTTAGTATCTATAATATTTCCTTGTTTATCAGTTATATTATCATCTACTATATTATATTTATTCATAAAATTACTTTCATTAAATATATCTTCTTCTTGAGGCTCTGCCTTTTTTTCTACAATTGCTTTTGTTTTTAAATTTAAATATTCAAGTTTCGCTGTTTCAAATAATTCTGCTTTTGCTTGTTCTTTTTTTGAATTTTGGGCTTTTTCAAAAAGTCCATTTTCTCCTATTGCAATTTGTATTACAACTGCTGCTAATAATAACATTATAACTATTGTTATAACAAGTGCAATTAATGTTATTCCTTTTTTCTTTTGTAATATTTTCATTTAATTGTTCTCCTTTTTACTTTATATATCTTATATATATATCATACCTTATTTATTATAATTTTCATTCTTTTTTTACATATTTTTAATAAAAAAGGTACCAAACCTTTTAACTTGTTTTACAACATGTTTTTTTAGGTTTGGTACCTCTTACTATTATTGTTTTTTAAAGTAATTATAATTGCAATTAGTCCATGTTATTGAGTAAGTAGTCTGCTGTAATATATCTGCAAGAATCCTTGCAACTTTATGTACTGCTTTTCTGTATTCTTCCTTATTTTTAGCAAATTCTGGGTTTCTACTTCCTCTTATGCTATATACTTTCTCTCCTTGATAGCATCCAGGGTATATAGCCCTAGATTTGTCTATAATAGCAGTGACAAATATGTCACTCTCTCTATATATTTTCTCAGCTATCTGATAATATAGCTCATTAAATTTCTCCACGTCATCATATTGATGTTGACTTCCCAATTCTCCTTGATTGTATCCTGGGATATACCCCAAGATCAATTCAAAACTCTCTACTTCATCATAATTACTTTCATTATATGCTATTTCTTTTTGCATATCATTTCCTCCTTAAAGAATAATTATTTTTTAAGTATATCCTATGTTGTACATTTATATATTAACATAATTTAAAACTTATGTCAATGCTTTTAAATATAAAAAAGCAGGATATTTCTTCCTGCTCTTATCTTATTATCTTACAACAATATTTACAATCTTGTCTTGTACATATATTTCTTTTACAATTTCTTTACCATCAAGTGCTGTAATTATCTTATCTTTTTGTTTTGCTTTTGCTAAAACTTTTTCTTTTTCTTCACCTTTTTCTATTTCAATTGTATCTTTTAATTTACCATTTATTTGTACAGCTATTGTTATAGTATTTCTTTCTAAATAATTTTCATCATACTTAGGATATTTTGTTAAATGTACACTTTCTTTTTCTCCAAGTTTTTCCCATAATTCTTCTGATAAATGTGGTGCCATTGGAGCTAATATATTTACAAATGTTTTAAATGTTTCTCTAAGCTGTTTAACATTTCCATATTTATTTTCTATTCTAATCATTTCATTTGTAAGTTCCATAAGTTTTGCAACTGCTGTATTAAATGAAAAACGTATAATATCTTTTTCAACTCCAAATATTGTTCTATTTAATATATGTTTAAGTTCTTCCATATCTTCTTTAGATACTTCTTTTGTTGAAACTTCATTTGATATAATCCTATCTGCTAGATTTTCCACTCTTTGGATATATTTACTTATACCTTTTATACCATCTTCATTCCATGGCCCACCTTCTTCATATGCATATCCAAACATAAGCCAAAGTCTTAATGCATCAGAGCCGTATTTTTCTACATAATCATCTGGTGATACTGTATTTCCTTTTGATTTACTCATTTTGTTACCATCTGGTCCTAATATTAGTCCTTGGTGTATTAATCTTGTAAATGGTTCATCTGATTTTAGATATCCACCATCTCTTAATGCCTTATATATAAATCTTGAATAGATAAGATGCATTGCTGCATGTTCTTTTCCTCCTACATATGTATCTACTGGTACATATTCATCTATTTCACCTTTAACAAAAGGAACATTATTTTCTTTGTTAAAAGGATATCTTAATTCATACCATGATGAACATACAAATGTATCTAATGTATCTACTTCTCTTTTAGCAGCTTTTCCACATTTTGGACATTTGCAGTTTACAAATGCTTCTGATTTTGCAAGTGGTGATTTTCCATCTGGTTTAAATTCTACATCTTTTGGAAGAAGTACTGGAAGATCTTTTTCTTCTACTAAAACTTCTCCGGCAATCATCACAATATATTATTGGAATTGGTGCTCCCCAATATCTTTGTCTTGATACAAGCCAATCTTTTAATTTGTATTTTACAGATGCCCTACCTTTTCCTTGTTTTTCTAATTCTTCTACTACTAACTTTTTAAATTCTTCTACTTTTAATCCATTAAATTTATCTGAATTTATCATAATACCATTTTCATCTATAACTGGTATTATTTCTATATTATATTTTTTAGCTGTTTCCATATCTCTTTCATCATGTGCAGGTACTCCCATTACAATACCTGTTCCATAACTTTCTAAAACATAATCTGCTAAAATTATTGGCACCTTTTTTCCATTTATAGGGTTTATAGCATAACTTCCTGTATATGCAAGTGTTTTTTCTCTATCTGTAAACTGTCTTTCAATATCTGACTTACTTAAAGTCTTTTGTATGTATTCTTCTGCTTCTTTTCTGTGTTCTTCTGTTATTAGCTCTTTTGCTATATCTGATTCTGGTGCTACTGCAACAAATGATACCCCATAAAGTGTATCTGGTCTTGTTGTATATGCTGTAAGTACAATGTCTTTACCATCTACATTAAATTCTATTTCTGCCCCAGTACTTTTTCCTATCCAATTTTGTTGTATTTTTTTAGTAAGTTCTGGCCAGTCTAATTTTTCAAGTCCTGTTAATAATTCTTCTGCATAATCTGTTATCTTAAAAAACCATTGACTTAATTTTCTTCTTTCTATAGTGCTTCCACATCTTTCACATTCACCTTGTATTACTTGTTCATTTGCAAGAACTGTATTACATGATGGGCAGAAGTTTACTGGTGCTTCTTTCTTATATGCAAGTCCTTTTTTGTATAGGTATGTAAAAAGCCATTGTGTCCACTTATAATATTCTGGTTCATGTGTTTTAATTTCATAACTCCAATCAAATGATGCACCCATTTCACTTAATTGTACTTTCATATTTTCTATATTTTGTTTTGTAGATATTTCTGGATGTACCCCTGTTTTTATTGCATAGTTTTCTGCTGGAAGTCCAAATGAGTCAAATCCCATTGGATGAAAAACATTATATCCTCTCATTTTTTGAAGTCTTGCATAACAATCTGTTAATCCATAATTATACCAATGTCCTAAATGCAATTTTGCTCCGGATGGGTATGAGAACATTTCTAAAACATATAGTTTTTCTCCCTTATTATTTTTATCAAACTTATATATTTCTTCTTCTTTCCATTTATCTTGCCATTTTTTATCAACTTTTTTTGAATACATACATACCTCCTTATTAATCTTAAATATTATTCACTTTATTTTTTAATTATATCACACTACACAAGTTCTTGCCATATAATATTTGCACAGTTTTTTCCTTCTTCTGTTAAACAAATATATTTTTTTAAATCTTTTCCAATATATTCTTTTAAAAATTTTAAGCTTATATATTTTAAAATAACATCATATATTTCAGTATTTTCAATCATATCTTGTTCTAGAACTATTCCTTTTTCCATCCTAAGTCCTATTATAATCTTTTCTCTTAATTTTTCTTCAAAGCTTTGTTCTTCTATAATATTGTAATTTTCATATATATATTTCATATTAGACTTTAATTTTTCTTTTTCTTTATTTATATTTTCTCTATTTAATTCTAATTCTTTACCTTCTCTTCTTATTACAAACTTCTTATTTCTCCCTTTTAAATATTTTTCTATATATCTATATATAACCCTTATATTTGTATATCTTACATTATTATAGTATGATGATGCTCCTATTCCAAACCCGTAATATTCATGTTGTTTCCAGCAATTAACATTATGTCTTGATTCATATCCTTCTTTTGCAAAATTTGATATTTCATATTGCATATATCCATTTTTCTTTAACATTTCCTGTGTCGCTATATACATTCTTCTTTCTTCTTCCTCATTTGGAAGCATTTTTTCTATCTTACTATTATTCCAAAACTTTGTTCCTTTTTCTAAAATCAAAGAATATACCGAAATATGTTTTAATTTACCCTCTTTACCAAAAGTATTAACAACTTCTTCTAAATTGTTTTTTAATATTTCTACTGTTTGATTAGGAAGTCCAAACATCATATCTACAGATATATTATCAAAATATTTTTCTACTATTTTAAATTTTTCAAATACTTCTTCTCTATCATGTATTCTTCCTATTATTCTTAATATTTCATTATCTAAACTTTGAACACCAATACTAATTCTATTTATCCCAGACTTACTATATCCTTTCATCTTATCATCTGAAATACTTTCTGGATTACATTCTAAGGTTATTTCTACATCACTATCTATATTAAAATTATCATATATAGTTTTTAATATAATAGAAGCCTCTTCTTTTTCTAACATACTTGGCGTTCCGACCTCCGAAAAAATATTGTATCTATATATTTATCTTCATCTGGTATGTGTTTTGAAAATTCTTTTATCTCATTACATAATGCTTCTACATATTCTTCTTTCAAATCTTCTATTTTAGCAAATGAATGAAAATCACAATATCCACATTTTTGTTTACAAAAAGGAATATGTATATATATTCCTCTCTTCTTAATTTTATCTTTTCTTATACTATTAGTATCTCTTTCTTTATCTAATTTTTTATTATCCTTTATGCCTTTATTTATATTCATTAATTATATTATTTTTTATCCTCTATTTCTTTTTTATTTCTTATAATTATATTATCTATTATTGTTTTCTAATATCTTCTTTATACCTAAATATCTATTATATGCTGAAGTCTTAGAAATTCCGCAGTTTTTTTGCAATCTCCCCAATACTTATATCTGGATTTTTCATCCTTATATCTAAAAACTCTTTTTGTTTTTTTGTTAGCATTTCTTCTTTTCCTTCTTTTCTTAATTTTTCAAATAATGCTAATTGTTCACTTGATGTTTTTATAATCTTTCCCATATTTGCTATTTCAAAATTAATAGCTCTATTGGAATTATTCATATATTCTTTTTGTATTCTTTTTTCTTCAAATCTTAAGAGAAAATTTGTTAAATTAAGTATTCTTAAAAACTCTGCAATACTATCACCTTTTGTTAATATGTATGTATTATTATTTTCTGTATATTCTATATTATTATCTTTCAATAATTTTTCAATTCCTACTATTTTTTTTAAATATCTTAAACGGATTTCATATTTTTTTTCCATATTACTTATACTTATTCCGTGTTATACATAGGCCTTTTAAAATATTTAATTCTATATATTCATAATTATATCCATATATTTTTTCTAATTCTTCTAAATTATTTATACCTATCTCATTACATATACTTCTTATATATCTACATATCCTTTGTTTTAAATTTTCTTTATCTGTTTTTATACTATCATTTTTATTTATCTCTTTATTATATTTTGTATAATCTTTACCTATCATTATTCCAAGTAAAAGTGATAAATTTTCTATATATGTATTTGCTTTTGTATTAATATTTTTTTCTATTATTTCTAAAATTAATTGTTCTTTTTTTAGCATAATATTATTACTCTATCCCTATTTTCTAAATCTTTTATGCAAGAAATATTTTCTTGATTGTATCCGTTTTCTTTTGATATATCATATACTTCTTGTTTTTGCATATATCCTATCTCTAAAAAAAGTTTTCCATCTTCTTTTAAATTATTATTTTTTGTTATTATTTCAATTATTCTTCTATAATACTCTAAACCATCTTCTCCACCATATAGTGCTAAACTTGGTTCTTTTCTTACATCATCAGATATCTCTCCCATTTCGTCTGAAGTTAAATATGGTGGATTTGAATATATTATATCATATTTTTCTTCAATCTCTTCATTTAATATATCTTTCATATATATATTTGCTTTATCTTCAAGATTATATTTTTCTATATTTTTCTTTGCAACTTCTATTGCCCCTTTAGATATATCTATACCATCAATTATTATATTACTATATTCTTCTAATCTTTTTAATATTGCAACTATTAATGCTCCACTTCCCACACCTATTTCCAATATTCTTATACTATCTTTCTTATTATACTTTTCTTCTATATGTCTACATATACAATCTACAAGTATTTCTGTATCAAGTCTTGGTATAAGGACATTTTCATCTACATATATATCATACCCAAAAAAATTTGCATTTTTTGTTATATATTGATATGGATATCCTGAACATAATTTATCAATTGCATCTAAAAATTCTTTTTCATCTACTTCTTTTTCTTTAAAAAGATCTTCAAATATATATCTTACTTTTAGTTCATATTCTTCTATATTTGCTTTTCTTGCTTTATTATTAGCTTCTTTTAACATTTCATATATTTTCATTTTTTTCTAGAGCCTCTATTATATTTTTAGCTATCCTTTCTATTACTGGTACACTAACACTATTTCCTGCTTGCTTATATAGTTTACCATCACTAGTATCTTTTGGTAATTTAAAACTTTTAGGATATCCTTGTGCATAAAATGCTTCTATTGGCATTATCTTTCTTATCCCATGTTTTGTTTTTATAATTGGTACATTATGACCACCTTCTCCCATATTTGCAGTTAATGTTGGAACTAAATTTTTCATATTTTTTCTTACATATTTTCTTCTCCATTGATATACTGTATTATCATCATCAATTGATTCTTCTAGCTTCTGAAATATATCTCCTTTATACTTCCCTTTAGTATAATAATATTTCTCATCAACTTTTTCTTCAAATTCAAATATATCTTTTATACTCTTTTTTAATTCTATCGGTAATGGAAAATTGAAATTATTTTTTTCTTTTTCGTTCTTAAATGCTACTATATATATTCTTTCTCTATTTTGTGGTATATTTCCATATTCAGCAGTATTTAAAACATTATATACTATTTTACCATCATATCCTGCATCTGATAATCTTTCTAAAATTATTCTAAATGTTCTTCCATTATCATGTCCAACTAAATTTTTTACATTTTCCAAAAATATTACTCTTGGTTTTCTTTCTTTTATAATTCTATCTATCTCAAAAAATAGGTCTCCAGTTTTTTCATCTTCAAACCCTTTCCTATATCCTGCTACCGAAAAAGATGTACAAGGAAATCCAGCAATTAATATATCAAATTCTGGTATTTCTTTTATTTTAACCTCTCTTATATCTCTTATATCAACATTATGTGATATATTTTCTTCATATGTTTTGGCTGCTTTTTCATCATATTCATTTGCATAAACAATCTCACATTTATTAGTATTTAAAAATCCTAAATCAATCCCTCCGTACTCCAGAGAATAAACTACATATTCTATACATTGCCTCTCCTTTTATGCGGCATGCCGCTATTTCATTTTGTAAAGATTAAGAGTAATACTACTCTTATAACCTTACCTTTCTATAATACCCCTTCTTATATTAAATATAACTGTTGGTGTATTATTATTTTTCTCTATAATTTCTTTAATTATACTAAAACGTGGTCTTTTACCTTGTTTTTGATAATCCTCAACCGTGCTTGTCTTAGATACTGATATTTTTTTTAGCTTTTCTGAATTGATATCTAAATCATAAACATATAACTTATTTTCTTCTAAATTAAATCTTAAAAAAACTAGTCTATCAAATTCACAAATTGGACCAAAACTACTTAAATCATAATCATAATTACTAGTTGCTTTAAACTCTATTTTCTCCCCTTTTAGACTTATTGCATCTCCACCGAGTACTCTTATTCCATAATAAGTTTAAACAATAACAGCCCATAGGTTCACTTATTGCATCTGGCATATTTATACCTCTAGATACTAAACTTTTAACATATGTATTTAAATCTTTCCATTTAAAATATGCATCACATGTTTGTTGAATTCTAGGTTCATCTATTTTTATAAGATAATCTTCATTATTCATAATTCTCTTTTAGTAGCATTACTCTAAAACTATTATAATATATATTTAAATATTTTTATATATAAATTTTAAATATATTGTGATATTACATACTTTCTCTTAAGTTCACCTTTTTTTACTTCTCCGAAGTCCAATCAAATTATTTTCAATATATACCTTGTATATTCCATCATCATATTCCTCTCTTGAAATACTTGTTTTAAGTCCTGTTAAAAAAGCTTTTTTTCTATGTTCTTTTAAATATACACTATTTCTAAAATTATCTTCTATAACCTCTTCTTCTGTATATATTTTTAATATATTATCTTTAAAATCATTTTCTGATATGTTTTCTTCCATATTATATTTCCCCACAGATAATCTTTTAAGGTCTGTCATTACACCATATGTTTCCATATTTTTTGCAATATCTCTTATTAAACTTCTTATATATGTACCTGATGAACATTCTACTTTAAATGTTAATGATATATCTTTAGGTGTATTTTCCCAAAGTTCTTTTAAAGATATATCATACATATTATATATAGTAATTTCTTTTGATTTTTCTTTTGCCATTTCTGTTGCTTTTTCTTTATCTTTTCTTGCTATTTCATATAATTTTTTTCCATTCAATTTTTTAGCAGAATATATTGGTGGAATTTGTTTTTTTGTTCCTAATTCTTTTTTCATTGAAGCTATTATTCTATCAAAAAATTCATTATCTACAATATTTTCTTCTCTAAATTGTATATCTTCTTCTAATATTTCCCCCTCTATATCTAAGGTATCTGTTAAATATCCAAATTTCATTTCTACTAAATATATCTTATCATGTTCTATTAAATATTTAGAAAGTTTTGTACTATTACCTATAAGAACTGGCAACATTCCTGTTGCCATTGGGTCTAATGTTCCTATATGTCCTGCCTTCTTATTGTACTTTTTTGATATCTCTTCAACTACTTTTCTAGATGTCTTTCCTTTTTCTTTGTATACAAGTATTAATCCATCTTCCATTACTTATTCTCACTTGCTTCTTTTAAAAATTCAACTGCTTTTTCTACAATCATATCAAAATTTTCTCTTGGTGTTTTAGGTATTTTAAATCCACCTGATCCTTTATGACCTCCACCGTCCAAACATTACTGAAAAATTTCTAGCATCAATATGATGTGCTGTATTTTTTGCCCTTATAGATGCTTTTGTTGATCCATTATCTTCTTTTAAGAATATAGCCATTTCCACACCTTCTATATCTCTTGGTATGTTTACAATTCCGATCTGTATCCCCTTTTGATATTTCTACATATTCTTTATCATTATTATCAACAAAAGTTATAGCAAGTTTTCCGATCTAAATAGAATTTTATTCTATCTATCGCTTTTCTTTGTATTTCAAATGCTCTCATTGTTTTCATACATAAATATTTTTCATATATTTCATAAAGAGCTATACCTTGTTTTAAAGCTTCTTTTCCTATCTCAAATGTTGTTACAGATGTTTCTGGATATCTAAATCCTCCTGTATCTGTTACAACTCCAACTATTATTGGCATCATTATATTTCTAGGTATTTCCATTTTTAATTCTTTTAAAATCTTATACACAATTTCACATACTGCTGGTGATTCTTCTTCTAAATATAATATATCTGTATATGGTATTCCACCTATATGATGGTCTATACATATGCTTTTATCTACTCTTTTTAATATTTCATCTGGCAACATTATATGTTTTTTATCATTACTATCTAAAAATATTCCTAAATCATATCTTTTATCCATCTCTCTAAATTTTGTAACTGGTATTATTTCATCTGCTCCTTCAAGTTCATAAAAAACTTTAGGTATCTCATCTAAAACAACATCTGCTTTTTTTCCCATTTTTCTTAATGCTAAACATAATGATAATGCAGAACCTATTGCATCACCATCTGGATCTAAATGTGCTGTTAATACTATTGTACTGCTTTCATCAATTATATTTTTAAATCTTTTTACAAATTCTTTAAAATCTTCTATTCTTTCCATTTTCTCTTTATTATTTCTCCTATACTAATATTTTAATTATTATTTTCATTATTTTTAAGTTCAAATTCTACCGTTATTACTTTTCCGATTATCTAAAAATACAATTATATTTCCATATTCATCTGTTATATATTTTTTTAAATCAACTTGCTTGTTTTGTCTCATAGCTTCTGCTTTTATCTTAGATATTACAGATGATGAATCAAAACCTAATTCTTTAATATATTCTTCTATTGTAAGCATTTTTTTCTTTTCATAATCATAATTGTACATATACTTAACATTTTTTTCATCTTCTGTAACATCTAATAATAATGATACTACAATATTATTACCATATCCTATATATGATATTTCTAATTTTTTTGTATTACTTTTTCCTTCAACACCATCTTTTATCTTTTGGTTCAGTTCTGAAATCTTATTTAAGATTTCCTTATTTACCTGATTTTCTTCTATATTAAATTCTGGTATTGCTGATGTTATCTTTGTTTTAGTACCTGTAAAATTATTCATTTTTTCTTTTGTACTTATAGCATTTTTAAACTTATTCTTTACTTGTATTTTCCCTCTTATAACTGGTAATTCTGTATATGTATCCATACTATTATCAAATTCTTTTGTACTTACTTTTGCAATTATATTATTATATTCTATACCACTTTGTTCACCTATTTGTACATCTTTTGGCATTGCAATAACTGTATATATAGATATTAATGTCATTATAACTATAATCGATATTAACGTAATTAATGTAACATTTCTAATCTTATCTACAACATTATACATATTATCTAAACTACCTTTTGTATTTAACAAATTATATGTTTTTTCTGTTATATTGTTAAACCATACTTTTATCTTTTCCTTTTGTTCTTGTTTCATACTACCTCTAAACCTTGTACATATTAATATATATTATACTATTATTATATCTATATTTTAAATATTTTTTTCAAAATTAGATTATTTCTTAATATTACAAGATATATTATGAAATATATTCTCAAACTTCTTATTTTTTAAAATTTCTTTTAATATTTCTGGTTTTAAATCTATCTCATTTATTTTATCAGATTCTATAAAATTATATTTTAATGTTTTTATACCATCAATATCATGCTCTACAAATTCCCAACTATCTTGAAGTTCTAAATCTGTTGATATTATATAATATTGTTCTAACCAATGTTCTATCTTTCCTTCTCTTTCAAATATATTTTCATTATAACAAAAAAGCTTACAATCCTTTTCTTCTACTTCAATTCCAACCTCTTCTTTTATCTCTCTTCTTATTGCATCTATTGATGTTTCTCCTATATGTACATGTCCTCCTGGTAAAACATAGTAATCCTTACCACCTATATTTTGTACTAAATATTTATCATCTTTTACTATAACCCCCACTACCCTATAATGAAAACTATATTCTTTTTCTTTAAATTTTACGTCTACGATATCCATATTACCTCCATATATATTATACCAATTTTAACATTTTAAAAATATTTTTACAATGCAATAAAATAGTTTACATAAACTCATTTATGTGTTATAATAATTATATACACCAAATGGTAATACTAAAAAATTATATTTATTTTTTTAGGAGGGCGATTATGTTTTATAAACACAATTACAAAAAAGAAGAAAAAGAAAAAGAAAAAGGAAAAGGAAAAGTAAAAGTAATTTTTCAAAAAATTAAGGAAAAAATTAAGGATATGGATAGGTATGATCTTATACTTATAATAATACCATTTCTTTTACTATATTTATTATATCCATATGCACGGACAAATAAAAAAGCTGTTGATGTAAAACCACAAACATTGATACAAAGCCAAGAGGAATATATTAATCCAACTGCGAAGTTAAATGAAGCAAACTTCGAAGTCTTTATTTCCAAAAAAAATTCAAATGCAGGAATGATTCTAATAAAATCTTCAGATTTTATTAAGAATAATTCTAATATCATCTTATACAAGGCTGTAAAAAATGTTATAATTTCAGGAAGCCCTGAAATTATTGAAAAATTAAAATTTAACATCACAAATCATTCTAATGTAAATTTGAATAAAAATACTATTCAAATTGAATTAGATAGCAATAGACGCAACAATTCTGTATTAAGTCTAAATCTAAATTTAGAGCTTCTAAATAAAGATGAAATCATTAATAATGAAACATTATTAACAGTCGAATATGTAGAAACATATGTCGACTAGAATTTTTAAATTTCTTTTTCATAACAAAAAAGTCCTATAAATATAGGGCTTTTTTTATTATATGTTATTTATCTAATAATGCAACAACTCCTGGTAAATCTTTACCTTCTAAAAATTCT
>ERZ772960.2601-NODE-2601-length-12915-cov-6.211120_pt1 | contig 12915 bp, 13 predicted proteins | sample MGYA00580678_ERZ772960 | MGnify/ENA primary metagenome ERZ772960 (study PRJEB29015, sample SAMEA2737930) | human oral metagenome | biome: human oral; feature: human-associated habitat; material: dental | place: China | collected 2059 ... | reverse complement strand
AATACACTTTATTTATTTCTACAACGAACTAATCTGTCGGAGGTTTGATATTGACGGACAATGGTTTCAATTTGGAAGGAGGCAAGGACTCTCCTATGGAAATATTCCAAAGATTGTAGCTCCAGAGATTTCTTTCGGAGGAAATTATGCGTTCGATGTTAGCGGTCAATTTTATAGTACAACAAAAATTTATGGATACATCCTTAAATCCTCAATGATTCAATACGGATACATTTTTTTTCTTGGCTTGCTGAACTCTTCTTTGTTTTGGTTCTTTATTCAAAACACGGGATATGTTCTTAGAGGTGGATACTTTACGTTTAAGACAAATTATGTATCACCATTCCCTATACCGAAGTTTGCAGACATAGACTCAACATTGCTGTTGAAAATTGATAACAATGTTGAGTCTATAATGGAGCTTAATGCCATGAAAGGAAACGATACTCAAATAAAACTACTCATTAAGGAGATAGACAGTGTTATTTACAAAATCTATAATTTAAGTTCAAATGAGATACAACTCATTGATAGTCAATCCCAATACTAATTAACAAGTTCTGTTGATTAACTCTATGTCATCGTCATTTATACTATAAAGGTTATAAATGGCGATGTCTATTTTTCTTTCCAGAAATCGCCTGTTGCTTGCATCTTGCTTTGCCAACCCTGCAACAAGAGACTTTATCTCAGAATCGGTTTCCTTTGATATTTGTGGAATAGGAAGCGGTTTGAGGTAAGCAGGTTTGTACCTATAATATCCTTGAGCTAACACAGTTCCAGTATTAGACATAAACCACCAGCATAATTTAGAATTGAGAATTGCCATAAGTGTTTCGTATGATACATTGCATGACTCCTTCATAATATAGCCATAAATAGTGGTTGTACTATAAAATTGACCATTTCCATCATACGAAAAGTTTCCACCAAGTGAAATCTCTGGAGCAACAAGTTTCGGAGATTGGAATAGTGTAAGATTCTTAGGATAGATATATCGATACCAATAAATGTCATTCTTTAACCTCCGACAGATTAGTTCGTTGTAGAAATAAATAAAGTGTATTGCGACTGACTTTTAGTTTATGGGCTAAATCTGTTTTAGATATACCTCTTTCCAAACTCTTTTTTATCAGCATTTCTTTGTTATCCAATTTGTGTTTCTTATTTTTACTGCCCTTACGTCGTCCCAGCACAACACCTTCTGCTTTCTTTCTTGCCAGTGCCTCTTTTGTGCGTTGGCTGATGAGGTTTCGTTCGATCTCCGCCGATAACCCAAAGGCAAAGGCGAGTACTTTGCTTTGAATATCATCACCAAGACGATAGTTGTCTTTGATAGTCCAAACGCGACATTCCTTAGTCATACAGAGATTCAATATCTCCATAATCATAAAGAGGTTTCTACCAAGGCGTGATAACTCGCTACAGATAATGATATCGTCCTTGTTGACTTTCTTTAAGAGATTGCCCAACTGTCGTTTCGTGTAATTCTTCGTGCCGCTAATGGTTTCTTCAATCCAATCGTCAATTGAAAGATTTTGATGCTCACAAAAGTTATTGATCTCGAATCTTTGATTTTCTATTGTTTGCTTGTCGCTACTTACTCTAATATACCCATAAATCATAATTGTAAGTATAAGTGTTATTGATATTATCTACACGAAAACAAACGAGGGTTATGGCTTAGAAATGTGATGCAATAATTCCAAGACTTACGTATGCAAAAAAATAGTCCGTACTTTTCAAGGAAAAGGTCCGTACCTTTCTCATAAAAAGTACGGACTATTTGATCAAAAAGTACGCTCCTTTTGCGTAAAAGGTACGGACTATTTTTGCACAGTCAAAGGGTCGTGCGTAAATACCTCTTAATCTTACCTTTGTAGCTAAAAAAGACAAAAGGGAATAATTAGAGTAAACACCCATCACCACACCGACAATTTCATTTTCCCTGATGCGCAAAGTTACATATTAGAAAAATATCTATTTTTGTGAAGGTGTAAGTTTTTTCTATTCGTTTAACAACATAGAACAGAATAGCGCAAACGAGGCTTACACACATTTGTAAGATAAGATCACAGCTTAAACTTTAAGGATATGTCAAAAGTACACAAAGAAAAGATTGAATGTATCCATTGCAAGGCCAAAAGGATGTTTGATATTTGGGACTCTATGAATGTTAACTTCGATCCTGAATTGAGAGAAAAGGTATTCAACGATGAGGCCTTTTTATATACTTGTCCGAAGTGTGACCATCAAACGGTTGTATCATTCGGAACTTTGTATCACGATGTGAAACACCGCTTCTTGCTTTTCTTTGATTTCTTTAAGCCTGACGATTTCAATTACAAACCGATCGACGTTTCGAATGAACCGGGGGTAGAAAATTATACTTTCCGCCACGTGACCGGCATCTGGCGACTGAAAGAGAAAATAGTCATCTTGGAGAAGGGGCTTAACGATGTGGCCATTGAGCGAATGAAGTATATGATAAAGCACGAGCTTCATCCGGAAATGGCAGAGAAGAATTTTGAAATCTACTTCGGCGAAATACATCTTTCGGACAAGGATGTATCTGAACAAGGTTTCATTTCATTCTTATACTTTGATGAGAATGATGAGGCGCTCTCCATTCAATACCCTTTGGAAAGCTACGTTGAACAATGCGAGGCTTGTGAAGCGGATCCTCGTATGCAGGTAAAGGGGTGTGAAAACATCGATGAAGGCTGGATTGCCATGAAGCTTTAAGGCGAAGAGGCGTGAGTAAAGAGAAGAAACAGCTTGTCTGACAAACTATTGGAGCGCAGGGCTTCGAGGGCGCGATTGGAGGAAGATGAAAACTTGTTCATTGCTCCTGCATTCGATAAGCTACTCTTGATCGCTCACCATCCATTCACAGAAGCTCCCCGCTTCTGAACTTTTCAAATCTTGATTTTTTGTGCTACGTATAAACATAAATTTAACCAAGCTCTTGGTTTTATCCTTTTTATACCTAACTTTGCTCGCTGTGATTAGTAATGCTTTGTCAGTAAGCGTACGTATAAGCATTTTAATGCAGCAATTTACATAATAACAATCAAATAGTATGAAAAAAGCATGGAGAGGATTTACCGGCACAAAGTGGGTCGATGAGGTCAACTTGCGCCAGTTTATTCAAGACAACTACACCACTTATGAGGGTGACGCTTCATTCCTCGAAGCTCCAACTGAAGCAACGGACAAACTTTGGGGTATGCTCAAAGAACTGCAAAAGCAGGAGCGTGCGAAAGGTGGCGTATTGGATATGGAAACGGAAATTGTTTCCAGTATGACGGCCTATGGCCCTGCCTATATCGGAGAGGGAACTAAGGAGCAGGAGAAGATTGTCGGTTTGCAAACGGATAAACCTTTGAAGCGCGCCTTTATGCCCTATGGCGGTATTAAGATGGCGGAACAGGCTTGCACAACTTATGGCTATGAACCTTCTGCAAAGCTTCACGAAATATTTACGAAGTATTGCAAGACGCACAATGACGGCGTATTTGATGCTTATACGGACGAGATGAAGCTCGTCAGACACAACCATATCCTTACAGGTCTTCCTGATACGTATGGGCGTGGGCGTATCGTCGGCGACTATCGTCGCGTGGCGCTGTATGGTGTTGATTTCTTGATTAACGAGAAAGCGAAGGACCTGCGCAATTGCGGCGACGGCACGATGACGGAAGAAGTAATCCGCTTGCGCGAAGAGATCTCTATGCAGATCAAGGCCTTGAAAGAGATGAAAGAGATGGCGGCCATCTATGGTTACGACATTTCTGAGCCGGCTAACAATGCGCACGAAGCTGTGCAGTGGCTTTACTTCGGCTACTTGGCTGCGATCAAAACGCAAAACGGCGCGGCGATGTCGGTAGGTCGTATTTCTACTTTCCTCGACATCTATATTCAGCGTGACTTCAAAGAAGGAACGCTTACGGAGAAAGAAGCGCAAGAGCTCATTGATCACTTGGTGATGAAGTTCCGTATGGTGAAGTTTGCCCGCATTCCGTCTTACAACCAACTCTTCTCCGGTGACCCTGTATGGGCTACGCTCGAAGTGGCCGGTTTAGGTATGGACGGCCGTTCAATGGTAACGAAGACCGACTTCCGCTTCCTCCACACGCTGGAGAATATGGGACCGTCTCCTGAGCCCAACCTCACCGTTTTGTACAGCTCACGCTTGCCCAGGACCTTCAAGGACTATGCGGCAAAGATTTCTATCGCGACAAGCTCTATACAATATGAGAATGACGACGTGATGCGTCCTATTTGGGGCGATGATTACTCGATCTGCTGCTGCGTATCGGCTACACAGACCGGTAAGGAGATGCAGTTCTTCGGTGCTCGTGCCAACCTCGCAAAGTGTGTCAACTATTCGATCAGTGGCGGTGTAGATGCTAAGACGCGTGAGCAATGCGGTCCGGCTTATCGTCCGATCGAAGGCGACGTGGTAACTTATGACGAGTTTATGCCGCGCTTCAAAAATATGATGGAATGGTTAACGGGGGTTTATGTAAACACGCTGAACCTTATCCATTATATGCACGATAAGTACTTCTATGAGGCTGCCGAACTTGCACTGATCGACACCGATGTGCGTCGCACTTTCGCAACGGGTATTGCAGGCTTCAGTCACGTAGTTGACTCTATCTCGGCTATTAAGTATGCTAAAGTCAATATTATCCGTGACGAGACCGGCTTCCCGGTAGAGTATAAGACTGAAGGCGACTTCCCGCGCTATGGTAATGATGATGACCGCGCCGATGAAATCGCTGTATGGCTGTTAAAGACTTTCATGAGTATGATTCGCAAGCACCATACTTATCGTAAGTCTGAGCCGACGACAAGTATTCTTACCATTACTTCTAACGTGGTATATGGCAAGAATACGGGTAACACGCCCGACGGTCGTGCTTCCGGCGCGCCGCTCGCTCCGGGGGCAAACCCATCTTACGGAGCAGAGCAGAATGGTTTGCTGGCATCGTTGAACTCAACAGCGAAGATTCCTTATGAATACGCGCTTGACGGCATTTCCAACACGCAAACAATCAGCCCGGATGCACTCGGCCATAATGATGAGGAACGCATTAATACGCTCGTAGGCGTGATGGATGGTTACTTCAATCGTGGCGCACACCATTTGAACGTGAATGTCTTTGGCGTAGATAAGCTGATCGACTGTATGGAACACCCCGAGAAGGAAGAGTATGCTAACTTCACGATCCGTGTGAGCGGCTATGCGGTGAAGTTCATCGACCTTACACGCGAACAGCAGTTGGATGTTATTGCACGTCGCTCACATGGTTCTATGTAACGTGGATATTCATCAAACAGACAATTCCAAATTACACACAACTGACAGTATGCTTCAGGTCCATTCCATCGAATCTTTCGGTTCGGTGGATGGGCCTGGAATACGTTTCGTGATCTTTTTGAAAGGATGCGCGATGCGGTGTCAGTATTGTCATAATCCGGATACGTGGAGCAGAGCGGGCGGACAACTTCGCTCTGTGGATGAGGTCTTAGCTCAGGCGCAACGCTTTCAAAGTTACTGGGGAGAGCAAGGCGGCATCACGGTGAGCGGTGGTGAAGCATTGCTTCAGATGCCGGCGCTTACCGAACTGTTTCGCAAAGCCAAGGACTTAGGCATCAATATTTGTCTGGATACTTCCGCTCAACCTTTCAGTAGGGAGGCGGCCGCTTTCTCAGCTTTTGAAGAGTTAATGAAGTATACCGACTTGCTTCTGCTGGACATCAAGCATATTGATAGCAAAGCTCATAAGCAACTGACGGGTTGGGGCAACGAGAATATCCTCGACTGCGCCCGCTATCTCTCTGAGATCGGCAAGCCGGTATGGATAAGACACGTATTAGTGCCGGGCATCAATGATAATGACGAGGCACTATACGGACTTCGTGCTTTTATTGATACATTAAGCAATGTTGCGCGTGTAGAAGTGCTACCTTATCACGCTTTAGGTGTCTATAAATGGGAGCAATTAGGAATGCCCTACGCACTTACAGATGTCAAACCACCTACGGAAGAAAGTCTGCTTCACGCACGCAAGATATTAACTGCGTAAGAAGTTCTTTTATTTTGAGGCGTAATGGATAATTTGTAAGGCTAAGCAGCCCAAATTATCCATTGCGCTTTTTTGCAAAACAACACCTTGCGGATAACACGTTATTTAGAAGCCGATGTCTCAATGACTTTGATGGATGGAATTGCCACAAAAAGTGCATACGCTTGGCACCCCGTGTCTTTTCTACTTTATTCCTCCAGCTTAGATAGAACATTGAGAGATTTTTATACTTCCCTTTTGGCCTGAATCATATTTACAATGCTTATCTTTGAAGTTTGGAGAGAATGTTACAACTCATGTATATATTAGCCTATTGTAAACCAAGCACCTTTTAAAGGTCGTTATTAAATAAAATAGCTATGTTAGAATTAGGACTTACGAAAGATGCACCAGGTGCGAAATGGTGTAAGATATGGGAAATTGAAGAAGAGCTATATGGGTATGAAGCAGAGATCTTTCCTAAATATCGGAACTGTTTCCCATTTAAGTTGTGGGTTTGTTTTCGTTGCCTTCCCAAAGAATATGAACGAAAATCAATGAGGAGGTTCTATAAAAATGACAATGCATTGGGTATAGACATAGCAATCGAAGAGGAAGCTGTCAGACCTTTTATAGACGGAAAATATCATCCTCTTTCCAAGGATAGCCAACGTTTGCTAATGGGGGATATTTTCTATAGTTTCTTGGTTGAAACTTTCAAAAAATATAAACGGAAATTAGCCGGAATCCAAGATTTTGGAGAACCTTTCCTTAATGACACAAGAGAGTGGCTATGTAAACATAACTGGTTAGAAAAATAATGTACTCATTATGCTAGGCAGACTTGTCTAGCCTACAACTAAGCACCACCACAAGGACGGCGTAACGAACACTATATGCCCGTTCTCGTGGGCAAAGCGTCTATCGTAACTATGATTGCAAGGACTGGAAGAATAGCAAGAGTGGCGTGACTATGGCTGTGATCGAGAGGCGTCTATTCCATGTAAGCATTTGAGAAACTTTTAAACTTCTGAGTATGGAGATTCATTCCTCGAAAGCTTTTAAGTATAGATCCTTAAACATCACGACTAGAACTAAAATAAATATAGCTCATAGTTGCAGGAAAACTTCCACACTTCTATGAGCCTTATTTTAATATCAACAGATTGCTTATGCTCCCTTGACGTGTATCTTTATGGTAGAGAGTTTTCCTTCTCGCTTCACTTTCAGGATATAAATGCCTGAAGGAACAGCTGCAAGGCTTATCTTGCGACCTCTGCTCTCTGCCACTTTGTATCCGGCAAGAGCGTATAGTGAAGCTTCAGCCTTATCAGTGCCTAAATCAATGGATCTTCCACAGAACGCTATGGTCTGACCGTTACAGATTTCCGTCATACCTGTGGCGTTGCCCTCCTCAATAGAAATCACTCCAATTTGCAGGTGTGACACATTTGACTGTGGATATTGAGAAATGAGATGAACGCCAACACAATTGACGCCATCCGTATTAACGGGTAACTTCACTTCGTACTCGGACATAGGAATAGGGAGCTCTTCCTCACCTTTATTCTTCACCACTATTGTATCTATAGCCTGCTGTTTGTCTATCGCGTTATTGGAACCAAGGGTAACCACAACCTTTTCATCAGATATAGCACGCATCTTGAGTTTTACCACATAAGTCTTGCTCTTTTCAAAATTGATGGGCGGCGTAACAATCCATTCATCTGCGTCTTTTCCCGAATTAGCAACTCCCGGATTAACGATATACTCTGCTGCCGAGACATCATCGCCAAACTGATAGGCACCATAAGGAGAGTTGTAAACCCAACTATAGTTGTCGTCGTTGCCATCAACAGTAGTCCACCTACCAAAATATTCCTCTTCATTATTAAATTCTTCAAGTATCGGCGCATCAACGGCTGAACCAAGCACATAACTCGCTTGTGTATATGCACCCGTTTCTCCATAAGGATTGCAAGCATAAACCTTGTAATAGTATCGTCCTAAAGAATTGATAGACTGATCGGTGAAAGAGGTCTCGGTCAGTTCTTGGCCAACAACAACGCTGTCCGGGAAGCGGATAACTTTGTAGGTGAGTCCTTCATCAGTGAAATAACCACCGTGAAATCCCCCTTGAGGCTTCGCCCATTGAACTACAGCCGACTTGCATCCTTCACCAATCTGCACAGCAATATCGTTAGGCTTAGCGGGAGCATCAAAACCTATATAAACTCTTTTATTGGATTGCTCCCCATCTCCTACACTATTCGTTGCATATAGCGTATATCTAAACTCTCCGCTATTGGGCACAGAAGCATCCTCATAAGACATACTACCGCCTATTTCGCTTGTAGGAAGCGTGGCAATAAGTTTGCCGTCTCGCATGACAGATATAGATTTAATGTCTGAAAGATCTTTGCCTCCAAAAGTCTTCGTTGGGTTTACCCAGGTTATAACGGCCTTATTCATTCCATTATCGGCAGGCTTTATCGTTATATCGGCAAGTGATGCCGGCGCATCTTCTCCAGCCTTGACAAAAGGTATATACATGGCTAAGAGATTACATTGGTCTCCAATCTTTCCTAATTCCGTTACCTCTACGGGCGAAGTCTTCAAATTAAACCTTATCATATACGAATTCTTACCACCGTCCTTGGAATTTGTGCAAGATGCCCAATAAAGCATTCCGGTAGTATTATCGAACTCCATTGTCTGGTGAGAGAGCATTCCCTGATATTCGGTTTCACATAACGCCTCCACTTCACCCGTCTCCTTGTTAATCTTCATAAGCGTACCGCCTTGCCCTATGGTATACAGATTGCCCGACAAATCGGCCGCCAGTGTGCCTACGCCTTTTTGTGCCAACGTTACAACCGGAGTACGTGCGCCGGTTTCAAGATGAAATGTATAAAGGATAGAATTTCCACTCTCGAACCCCACAGCATACATTGTTCCTGACGAATAATCGTAGGTCATATCCTGGATTCTGAGTTGATTGTTGTCGGCTGCATATTTTCCAATGACTTTCTTTTCTCCCGTGGAAAGATCGTAGGAAATAAAATCGCCTGCAGTGGGCGGTCCATAAGAATTATAGGTATACTCACAGGCATAATAGACTCCATTGGCACAAGCCCCGGCATATACGCCAAGGGGTTGCTTATAAGGATAGGTCACTGAACACGCTTGGAGATTATCTAGATATAAGTCGCCGAATCCATAACCTCCCAATGAATTCCCGCGTAAAAAGAATCCGTAAACCTTACGGTGTGGAACCGTGTTGTCAACATTGGAATGAGCCGTCATTCCCAAGATGCTCATAAACATTAAGCACAGTAATAATGATTTTCTTCTCATATTAGTAAGGATATTAATTTAGGTAAAACGTTTTCTTCGGCATGATCAAATATGTTATGGCAAATATACATAAACATACAAACAATTTACTAGCTGAACATATTTTATTTCGTCCTCTTTATCCATCTCGTATCATTTTATTTACAATCCTGGAATTTTGTTGATGTGCAACCATTAAAATATAGTTTTCCCACTTTAATTGGCGTAGTCCAATAAAGATGATTCATAGTAGCAGGCTAAAACGAAAAGATAAGAACACACTCATCAAAGACGGAGAAAAGGAAATAGAAAAACCCGCCTTGATTAGGGCGGGATAAGTTTAAGAGCCTTATGCGGTAAAGTCCTTAAAGGATGAAAATAGCTTTTCTATTTTTCCAAGAACCAACATCTCGGCATCATCATATTCGCTGTTGGCTCCATAAAACTTAAACCAAATTGGGGTTATTATACAATGGGGGAGTGTGTTTGGTCTTTTATGGGCGTTAAAGAGAATAATCTTCTCTTTCTTTCGGAGGTGTTCTGAAATATACTTCAGAAGATACTTTGCAAAAGTGGTGTTGAAAACAGGGAAGATTGTACAAAGTGCTAAAGCTTACTTGTGTAAAATCACTATTTTTAGGGATTGTGTACTCATTTCGCCTTCCGTACCTTTGCTTATCAGAGAGGATAAGTGCGCTTTCCCTTTGCACTCTATCTCTGAAACTATATTTTTTAAGACCCAGCCGTAACTCCTCGGTAATAATGCGAATATAAACTTGTCAACTATGCATCTTTCTTTTTTCACAACATTGCAAGCCGGCTGGCTCAACGCCTGGATTCCTTCCTTTGGAATGGTACTGATACAATTTATCTATATGGCTATATTTAGAGAAGGCGGGAAGCGTGCGGTAGACACGTCATGGTACACTGCAAAAGATAAGCTAAATGGTTTGGCGAGTACGGTTTTACAAATCCTCCTGTTGATACTTTCCATCTTTGTGCCTCTGAAGTTTGGCACGATGTGGTTTGTCATCGGCTTGGTTATATTTCTCCTCTCTTTAGCCGCCTTTATCTCGGCTTTTCACAGTTATGCAGCCGCGCCGGCCGAAAAGCCCATCAAGAACGGCATATACCGATGGTCTCGAAACCCTATGTACTTTTTCTTTTTCGCAGGTATGCTCGGCGCTTGTATTGCTTCCGCTTCACTATGGATGCTTATTGTTCTCATTCCGTTCATCGCAGCCACGCACTTCATTATCTTAGGAGAGGAATGCTACTGTACGGAAACTTATGGCAAGGAGTATTTGGAATACAAAGCGCAAACGCCACGGTATTTCCTCTTCTTTTAAAAGGCTTCCCTTTCACATTGACAATAAAAATAGAGATATGATAGAAAACAAACTTACAGACGTGCCTGAGACTATGCTGATAACGCTATGGGCGAAGGCCGAAGAGACTAAACGGGCAGATGCCTTGTTGCACGATAAAAAGGCGGTAGAGATCATAGATAAAATAGAATATGACTTTTCCAAGTTCAGCAAAGCGAAATTCTCACAAGCAGGCTGTTGTGTCAGGGCTGGTCTGATTGATGCAGAAGCCAAGGACTTTCTCAACAAACATCCTGATGCGGTGGTTGTTCAGCTGGGCGCCGGCATAGATGCGCGTTATGAACGGCTACAATGTCCACCCGTGACGCATTGGTACGACTTGGATCTTGAGGAAGCCATCAAGTTGCGCCGCCAATTGTTGTCTGAAAGTGAACGGAATACCTATATAGCCTCCTCTATGTTCGACTATGGTTGGATAGACATAGTGAAATCCCACGGCAAGCCGGTACTTCTTATTATTGAAGGCGTGTTGATGTATTTCGAATCGGAACAGATAAAAGCATTCTTCCAAGAACTGTGTGCCCGCTTTGATAATGCTACCATATTATTCGATATGCTCGCCTTCTCCTTAGTCGGACGTTCTCGGCAGCATGATTCGCTACGAAAGGTAAGTAAAAGCGTAGAGTTCAAATGGTCGCTGTTAGATACAAAAGAGATGGAAACGTGGAACCCCGGAATACGGTTAGAGAAAGAACTCTACATGAGCAAATATGATCGTGGGCGTTTCCCTTTCATTTTCAGAATGCTTTATAAAGTACCTTACTTCTTCCGTCGTTATAACCAGCGTGTGGTAAGGCTGCGTATTACTTAGCAAAACATCTGCTAAATCCGGATAGGAAATAGTAAACAATCAATCATATAAAAATAGAACTATGAGCGTGACGAATTTCATAAACGAAGAAAACCTTACTATGATTCAAGGAGTCAATGGTATTCTGTTACATCAAGAAGGCTGGATGATACAAAGGGCACAAAAGGAGGAAAGTGCCAAGTGAAGGTCTCGTTGATGTCCTCTTCGAATAGGCTGTTTGTTCATTGTCCTTAGCCCTTCTGCGAATGAAGACTGACAGTGAAAGAGATGTTTGCAAACGTCTAAGTTCTTTGCTGTAGCTTGGGAGTTCGAGAGGATGCCCCCAATATCGGTGACAACAAACTATGACTGATGCTCATTATGATATTGGGTCGCCCTTTCGTTTTGAGACATAACAACTTTTTCACATCCCTATGTTATAAAGGCTTGACCTTCCTCAAGTCCAAGCCTTGTTATACGATAAACTCGAACCTCCTTTGTCATAAATGGAAGGTTAAAACTTCCTTTCACAAGAATCTGTAGAAAAGGCGGCCTATCATTACGGGAAGGCTATGGCAGAGGGCTCTACAGATTCGACTAATGCGTAGAAGTAGAGTATAGCCAAAGTAGGAAAAATTACAGTTTGTCACAGTAGATATTATAAGCATTTAATCAATAGACAATGAGTAGAACTAATAAGGATGTTGATAGTAAGGTAGAAAGCGGTGGCGCTTGTTATAATAATAACAGTGGTACGATAAATAACACTACAAATTATTATGGTAATGTAAGCGATTTTCATTTGCTATTGTCGGTGATAAAGCAACAACAAGAGCAAATAGACAGACTTACAAGCCTATTGGAAAAAACAAATATATTGGCTTTAGAGGCTATCAACAAGACAACAGAGGCAAAGAAGAGATTATTAGATTTGCAGCGTAAAGGATAAAACCCCAATTCGGTTTAAGCAAGGTCTTACATCTGGCTTTCAATAGCAAACGATGTTCCCTTTCGACCTTCGTTTTAGAACGAAAGGAATAATGTTATCGATATAGTGCTTAAGACAAAGCCTTGTTTATCCCGCGTTGGGATATGTAAAACCCTATGCGCACGAAAAGGCAGAGAGGCTTAGTCTGAGTTTAGCTTTCCAGACACAGACACGCGGATATTTAGTGTCTCTACGGGTAGAGACGATTGTCTCAACAAGCAGAGATACAAGTCTCAACACGTAGAGATAATGGTATCTACACGTTGAGACACCAATTGACAGTGTAGTTTAATGTTTTTGGTTGACTACATTTCGTCTTATTTTTAAGTTTGGTTG
>ERZ772960.2600-NODE-2600-length-12916-cov-4.464039_pt1 | contig 12916 bp, 11 predicted proteins | sample MGYA00580678_ERZ772960 | MGnify/ENA primary metagenome ERZ772960 (study PRJEB29015, sample SAMEA2737930) | human oral metagenome | biome: human oral; feature: human-associated habitat; material: dental | place: China | collected 2059 ... | reverse complement strand
ATTTTTACAAATCAAGGGTTTAAAAAATGGCTAATATCTTTATGTCATTAGGCACAGGCGTTTCAGGGCTAAATGCAGCCCAGGTGCAAATAAGCACAACTGGAAACAACATCACAAACGCCGATAGTAACTACTACACAAGGCAGCGTGTAGTCCAGTCAGCATCTCCAGCGATGAACACAGTCCCTGGCGGCGTTGGCACAGGCACGCAAGTAGATACTGTGACAAGACTTCACGACGAGTTTGCCTACTCAAGATTAAAATATTCATCATCAAATTTAGAAAATACAGGCTATAAGCAAAGAATTTTACAAGAGGCGACAAAATACTTCCCAGATCTAAAAGATAACGGCATGGTAAAAGATATACAGGAGTATTTTGCAGCGTGGAACAACTTTGCTTCAAACCCAGACGAGGGCGCTCAAAAGGTAAATCTGATAAACAAAGCTAGCGTTTTAACAGCTAGCATCAACCGCTCATCAAAGATGCTTTATGATATGCACACGCAGATAGATGAGACTATAAAGATAAATATAAACGAGATAAACTCACTTGGCAAGCAAATAGCAAATATCAATAAGCAAATTCAAAGAGTTGAGTCGGGTGCGGACGCTGGCATAAAGATAAATGCAAACGATCTTCGCGACAAGCGTGATGAGCTAGAGCTTGCTATGTCAAAGCTGGTAAATACAGCCGTTTATAAAAGCGATCTAAAAAGCGAGTCAAGGATAGATACAGGCATAAGCGACCAAGGAAGATACTACAACCTAAATATCGGCGGTGTGAGCATCGTTGATGGCGTAAATTTCCATGAAATTTCTATGAGCTCAACTGAGAGTGGGCAATACACAAAAATTTATTATGAAAGAGAAGATGGCAGACGCATCCCTATGGAGGAGAAGATCACAAATGGCAAGATAGGCGCCGCGCTTGATCTTAGAGGCCGTAACTACGAGCCAGATAATGATAAATTTAGCGATGGTATCATCCAAAAATATATTGACAATCTAAATACATTTTCAAAGACTTTAATAACTAGCACAAACAACGTCTATGCCGAGTCTGCGGTTGAAATTTCAAACTCAGATCCGATCAGCTACCTAGAAAACGACAAGACGCTGATGAACCACGACAACAGCATAAGAAACGGCAGTTTTGAGGCCATAGTTTATGACAACAAGGGTAACGTCGTAGCTAAAAAGACCATCGAGATAAACGGCACTACGACGATGAACGATACAAAATACGGCAACTCTGTTGTGCAGGATTTTAACTCAAATTCAGACGATAATAACGACAACAACATGCTAAATGACGTCGATGACTTTTTTGAAGCGTCGTATTTTTATGATAAAAACACGCACCAAGGCACATTTGCGCTCATACCAAAGCAAGCTCAAGGGCTTTATAGCATCTCAATAGTCGATCACGGCACAAATTTCCCAGGCGTTGTTGGTATCAACAGATTTTTCTCTGGCACAAACTCAAATACAATCGGCATCAATCAAAATTTCACCCAAGATCATACAAAGCTTCGTGCCTACTCAAAGCCAGTCGTGGGAAACAACGAAGTTGCAAACAAGATGATCCAGCTTCAGTACCAAAAGCAGACATTTTACTCAAGTGGCACTGCGCTTGATAGAGATGAGACGATTGAGGGGTATTACCGCTATTTCACAACTGATATGGCGAGCGATACCGAGGCAAACAACACTATCCACGACACAAACACATCTTTGCAAAGGACTGCTGAAGAGGAATTTCAATCAACAAGCGGCGTAGATACCAACGAAGAGCTTACAAATTTGATCCGCTTTCAAGCAAGCTACGGCGCAGCAGCAAAGATCATCACGACCGTTGATCAGATGCTAGACACGCTTCTTTCACTAAAACAATGAGCGAACTAAAGAGCCTTTTAGACTCGCACGTAATTAGTAAAAATACAAACCAGGGGCTATTTGACGCCCCGGATCCTCTTCAAGTAGCTACTAAATTTAAAGAGCCAAACATAGCGCTCATTTGCGCGTTATTTGCTTACGGCAACGCAAAAATGATAGTGAAATTTCTAAATTCGCTTGAATTTAGCCTGCTTGATGAGAGCGAGCAAAATATCAAGAAAAATTTATCAAATTTTAAATACCGCTTTCAAAATGAAAATGACGTAAAAGAAATTTTTATCACACTTTCACGCCTAAAAAAAGAGGCTGATATTGAGCAAATTTTGCGCCAAGGTCTTGCAAAAAACGGCGAGATGATAGAAGCAGTAAATGAGCTTATTAAATTTATTTATGGGCTAAATTCTTACCGCTCGGACGGATATGAGTTTTTCTTTGGCAAGAGCTTTAGTAAAGAGCCACAAAGTCCATATAAACGCTACAATATGTATCTTCGCTGGATGGTGCGAGATAGCGACATCGATCTTGGACTATTTAAAAATTTGCCAAAAGATAGACTTTTGATGCCACTTGATGTGCACACGCATAGGGTTTCGTTAAATTTAGGCCTTATAAGTAGAAAGAGCTACGACTTCAAAGCGGTTATGGAGCTTACAAAAAAACTTAGAGAATTTGACGAGCTAGACCCGATAAAATACGATTTTGCGCTTTACAGGATAGGGCAGAGCAAAGAGCTAGAAACTATCGTAAAAAATCTTAAAAAATAAAAATTATTGCTAAATTTTTAAATTTAGGATAAACTTACGATACAATTTTATCCATAAGGAGCTTGTATGAAAAAAATCGTTTTACTAAGTGCAGTTTTAGGAACTTTGCTTTTTGCTCACGAGGGTCATCACTTTGATCCAAAGGCTGGCGAACATCTAGTCATACCTGTTAATGAGCTAAGCGAAAAGGGCGATAAGAGCGTTGGCGAAGTAGTAGCTGTTAAGACAAACTACGGTGTTGCGTTTTTTCCAAATTTAAAAGGTCTTCCTGCAGGACTTCATGGCTTCCACGTTCATCAAAATGCTGATTGTGGCGCGACTGAAAAAGGTCTTGGTATGAAAGCAGGCGGTCACTGGGATCCAGCTGAAACAAAGATGCACTCATTTGCATGGGACGATAAGGGTCACAAAGGCGATCTGCCAGCGCTTTACGTAGATGCTGAGGGCAATGCAAACTACCCAGTACTAGCTCCAAAGATAAAAAATCTTGACGAGCTAAAAGGTCACTCACTAATGGTTCACGTCGGTGGTGACAACCACAGCGACCAGCCAAAAGCACTTGGCGGTGGCGGCGCTAGAATGCTTTGCGGCGTTATTAAATAATTAAGCCTCACAAAAAGCCTTTAAATTTAATGTTTAAAGGCTTTTTAAATTTAGCGCTCAAATTTAACCCCCGTTTCTAAGATGAAATTTCAAAATTTTAAACTACAATCCGCTTTTTAACTTAAATTTACAAAGAACAAAAATGGAATTTGACCTACTTAGCTACACTGTCTTTTTTGTCGCTGCATTTTTGGGTGGTTTTATCGATGCGATCGCAGGAGGCGGCGGACTGATCACTTTGCCAGCCATCATGGCTATGGGCGTGCCACCTCATTTAGCCCTTGGTACAAACAAGCTTCAAGGCGTATTTGGCAGCTTCACGGCAACGCTAAATTTCACTAAAAAAGGGCTGATTAATTACAAAGAGTGCTTTGTTGGCATAGTTTTTACATTTATTGGAGCTCTCATCGGCGCAACGCTCATCTTATTTTTAAATGCAAATTTCTTAAAAATAATCATCCCATTTTTGCTAATCGCCATCTTCATCTACACGCTTTTTATGCCAAAAATAGGCGAGAACGACAGGGCTGCAAAGATGAATGAGAGGCTATTTTATGTCATTTTTGGACTAATTCTTGGCTTTTATGATGGCTTTTTTGGCCCAGGAGCAGGCTCGTTTTGGATGTTTGCGATGGTGGCTTTAATCGGGCTAAATTTAAAAAAAGCGGTCGCTCACACAAAGGCTTTAAATTTCGCCAGCAACATCGTAGCACTTGGCGTTTTTATAGCAGGCGGGCAGATACTTTGGCTAGTTGGCTTTTTGATGGCTGTGGGGCAAATTTTAGGAGCATATTTTGGCTCAAATTTAGTCATCAAAAAAGAGGTCAAATTTATTAGGACGATGTTTTTGATAGTTGTCGCAGCGACCATTTGCAAACTACTTTTTGACTACTTCAAGGCTTAAAATTAAAAATGTTTTAACAATAATTTTGTTACAATCACGCAAAATTCTAAATCTAAGGTAAATCAATGAAAGATTTGTTTCTATTCTCAAATTTGCTAAACCATTCACATGCCTTTGTCTATGCGTTTCACTTTTGCCTTGTAGCTTTGATCATCCTCATCGTTGCCTACATCGCAAGGAGCAAAATGCAGCTTGTGCCAAGGGGCCTTCAAAATATAGTTGAGGCTTATTTAGAGGGCGTTATCTCTATGGGCAAGGATACTTTAGGTAGCGAAAAGCTAGCTAGAAAATATCTCCCACTTGTCGCAACTATCGGCTTTATCGTATTTTTCTCAAATGTCATCGGTATCATCCCTGGCTTTGAGTCACCAAGCTCAAGCTTAAATTTAACTCTAGTTTTGGCTTTGGTTGTATTTATTTACTACAACTTTGAGGGCATTAGAGAAAATGGCTTTTTCAAATACTTTGGACACTTCATGGGACCAAACAAATTTCTAGCTCCTATAATGTTTCCAGTCGAAGTCATCTCACATCTTTCACGTGTAGTTTCGCTATCTTTCCGTCTTTTTGGTAATATCAAGGGCGATGACTTGTTCTTACTTGCGATGCTTACACTTGCACCTTGGTTTGCTCCACTTCCAGCCTTTGCACTTCTAACACTTATGGCTGTTTTGCAAACATTTATCTTCATGATGCTAACTTACGTTTATCTAGCTGGCGCAGTCGCTATTAGCGGAGAACACTAAAATTTAAAGCCATATTTTTATATGGCTTCTCTCTTTTAAATTTATTCTCCAAAAACATTTTTAACCTATATAAATATATTACCAAAGCTCCCCTTTAGATATTTTAAAAGAAAGTATCGCTAAAATACGCACTAAAAATTTGCATAAATTTAAAGGTAAAAATATGTTTGAAGTCGTTATCGGTTTAGAAGTTCACACTCAGCTTAATACAAAAACTAAAATTTTCTGCTCTTGCTCGACTAGCTTTGGCGATGAGGCAAACACCCACGTTTGTCCGACCTGCCTAGCTCTGCCTGGAGCGCTACCCGTGCTAAACAAAGAGGCTGTTAAAAAGGCGATCAGCTTTGGCACAGCGATAAACGCTAAGATAAATAAAAAATCAGTCTTTAATAGAAAAAACTACTTCTACCCAGACCTTCCAAAGGCATATCAAATTTCACAGTTTGAGATACCTATTGTAGAAGGCGGCGAGCTCATCATCGACGTAAACGGCACTAAAAAACGCATAGGCGTAACTAGAGCGCACCTTGAAGAGGACGCTGGCAAGAATATCCACGAAGAAAATGAGAGCTTGGTCGATCTAAACAGGGCCGGCACGCCGCTTCTTGAGATAGTTAGCGAGCCAGACCTTAGAAGTAGCGACGAGGCGGTGGCTTATCTTAAAAAACTGCACTCGATCCTTCGCTTTTTAAACATCAGCGACGCAAATATGCAGGAAGGTAGCTTCCGCTGCGATGCAAACGTCTCTATCCGTCCAAAAGGTGACACAAAGCTTTACACAAGGGTTGAGATAAAAAACCTAAACTCATTTAAATTTATCCAAAAAGCGATCGACTACGAAGTAGAGCGCCAAAGTACAGCGTGGGAAGATGGCAAATATGACGAAGAGGTCTATCAAGAGACAAGGCTGTTTGACACGACAAATTTAGTGACAAGATCGATGCGTGGCAAAGAGGATAGCGCGGAGTATAGGTATTTCCCTGACCCTGACTTGCTGCCTGTTGAAGTGCCAGAGGAGATGTATAACGAAGCGATCAAAATCCCAGAGCTTGCCGAGCAAAAGGTGGCAAGATATGTTAGTGAGCTTGGTATAAAAGAGAGTGATGCGCTAAATTTAACTCAAAGCGTTGAGATGGCTAGATATTTTGAAGAGCTGATCGCTGCTGGAATTCAGCCAAAGCTTGCTACTACGTGGCTTATAGTCGAGCTTCTTGGCCGCTTAAATAACGGCGTAACGATCGAGACAAGCCCAGTTAGCAGCGCTAAGATGATAATTTTACTAAAACGCATAGAAGATGGCACGATAAGCGGCAAAGCTGCAAAAGAGGTGTTAGATTATCTAATGGAGCATGACGCGGACGTCGATAGCGTCATCGAAAAGCTTGGCTTGAAACAAGTGAGTGACGACTCAGCGATCATCGCGATCATAGATCAAATTTTAGCTGCAAACGCCGACAAAGTCGAAGAGTATAAAAACGGCAAAGATAAGATGTTTGGCTTCTTTGTCGGTCAGGTGATGAAAGAGGGCAAGGGTGCCTTTAACCCAGGCAAGGTCAATGAGCTTTTAAAGACCAAAATAGGCTAAAAAAGGGCTAAAATGAGCATAGCAGTCATCGGAGCTGGCAAGTGGGGCAGTGCACTTTTTCACGCATTTAGTGAAAATAACGAGTGCGTCATCAGCTCAAGAACGCCAAGAGAGATGCCAAATTTTGTAAGCTTAGAAGAGGCTTTGGAGTGCGAATATCTAGTCTGCACGATCCCAACGCAAGCTACAAATTTATGGCTAAAGCAAAACTACAAAAACAAAGGTCAAAAGATCCTAGTCGCCAGCAAGGGCATAGACACGGCAAATCTTAAATTTCTAAATGAAATTTATGAAGACTTTGTTGATAGAGAAAATTTGGCCTTTCTTTCTGGGCCGACATTTGCAAAAGAGATCATGCAAAAGCTGCCTTGCGCCTTGGTGGTAAATTCTAAAAATGAAAATTTAGCTTTAAAATTTGCCTCATTTTTCCCAAGCTATATGAAAGCTTACACTTCTGATGATGTGATCGGTGCTGAGGTGTGTGGAGCCTATAAAAACGTGATCGCCATAGCTGGTGGCATCTGTGACGGTCTTGGCCTTGGCAACAACGCAAGAGCGAGTCTCATTTCACGTGGGCTTGTCGAGATGGCTAGATTTGGTAAATTTTTTGGCGCAAAAGACGAGACATTTATGGGGCTAAGCGGCGCAGGGGATCTTTTCTTAACCGCTTCGTCGATACTTTCGCGCAACTACCGCGTAGGTCTAGGCATCGCAAGGCACGAGAGATTAGAGAAAATTTTAAATGAGCTTGGCGAGGTGGCAGAGGGCGTCGATACTGCAAGGGCTATTAGCAAGATCGCTAAAGAAAAGGGCATATATGTGCCTATCGCTAGTGAGGTTGAAAATATGCTAAATAGCAAAGACGTTTTTGAGAGCGTAAAATCGCTTTTGGGAAGAAGATGAGAGCTTTTAAATTTATACTTTTTGTGGCTATTTTTGCTTTGGGGCTAAATGGCGCTGAGGTGAGCCTAAGAGCCAAAGTCTCGCAGATGATAATGGTTGGCTTTAACGGAGCTAGCACAAAAGATGCTGCGTTTCGCGCGATGTTAAGCGACGCTGGATACGAGAGATTTGGCGGAGTTATGCTGCTTGGCAGAAACGTCACCAGCAAAGCTCAGCTAAAAGCTAGTATAAAGGCGATCAAAGAGAAAAGTCCTAAAATTTTCATCGCTATCGACGAAGAGGGCGGCAACGTAAGTCGTATGAAGGATAAGAGCTTTGACGGCCCATATCCTAGCGCATACGAGGTCGCAAGCACGCTTGATATCAAAAGTGCATACGATCTCTACTCAAAAATGGCTATAAATTTAAAAGAGTGTGGCATAAATTTAAATTTCGCCCCAGTGGTTGATCTGCACGATGAAAACTCGCCTATCATCGCCGCTAAGCAAAGGGCGTTTAGTGAGTATGCAAGCAAAGTGGTGATCTACGCTGATGCTTTTATGGACGCATTTAAAGAGCAGGGCATCTTAACGACACTTAAGCACTTCCCAGGGCACGGCAGCTCAAAAGAGGACTCACATAAAAATAAGAGCGAGGTCACGCTAAGCAAAGACGCGCTACTGCCATACAAAGACGCCATAAGCACTGGTAGAGCGCAGATCATCATGGTCGGACACCTTTTTGTAAAGGGTATCGACGAGGACAATCCAGCCACACTTTCTAAAAAAATAATAACCGACCTCTTGCGAAATGAGCTTAAATTTAATGGCGTGGTCATCAGCGATGATATGCTGATGAAAGGCGTTGGAGACGAGACATTGGCTCAAAAAGTGGTGAAATTTATAAACGCTGGTGGCGACATCTTACTCTTTAGCGAGTTTAAGATAAACAACCAAAGAACGGCCGATCTGATCACTCAGATCATAATTGATGCTGTAAATGAGAAAAAGATCAGCAAAGAGCGAATAGACGCTTCATACAAGAGGATAATGGCTCTAAAAGCGAAGCTTTAAATTTGGCTTTTAAAGTTACGTTAGTAAATTTGCGTTATTTTCGTCTTTTTCAAGATCAAAATATAAAATTTCAAGCAACATTTTATCGTCGTATCTAAAATTCATAGTTTTTTGTCTTATGTCATCTATCTTTGGATAGATGAGGTGTAGCTTGCCGTCACACGGATGCTTTTTACCGTAAGCGTAGAGTTGATATAGGTCGGCTTGTGAGATATCATCTCTTGAACTTACGATCTTCCATTTTGTATCGGCTATAAATTTGCCTTCTAAAAATACATCAGGTCTTAGTTTAAAACTCTTTGGATCTTCAACGAGGTGTTTTTCTGAGTGTTGTAATATAGTGCATGGAAAGCTTTTCTTTATAAAATTTCCAACATAGCTTTCAAAGAGTGCATTCATATCAAATAGCAAGGCAAAGGCTAGATCATCGCCCTTGTGCGGTGTAAATGAGTTGCCAAGCAAAAAGATCTTGCACCATAAAAGAGTTTGCTCGTAGTGTTTTACTTGGCGGTTTATGACAAGCTTCGCAAAGAAATTTTTATAATCCTCACACTCCAAAACCTCATCAAATATAAATAAAAGCTCGCGTATTTTTTGCTGATTTTTACTAGAATTTGACTTTTTGTATAGAAATTTAAGTGTTGTTTTTATGATCCTATTTATCTTTATATCGCTTAAAAATTCGCTGTATCCTACGTAAAACCGCTCTTTGTGGATGCTATTTCTTTTTATCTGCTCGTTTATGTTTAGCTTTCCTTTTAGGAAATTCAGGTTCTCCTCTAGCGCCACATAGTCGCTTTTTATCCCCTTTTTTACAAGAGCTTTAAGCTCGCATAAAAACATAGAGATGAAAATTTCCAAAAGCGGTAAATTTTGTGTTTTTAAACTGGCTAAATTTGAGCTTTTAAATGGGAATTTTTTTAGCGTCTTTAGCATTTTTATAAAAACCGCTTTCGATCTTTCGGAGTCGTTTTTGTCTGCTATTTTTGGCAAAATTTCTATCGTTAGACCACTTTTTGTCTGCAAGACGCCGACATAGTTTCTAGCTTGTATAAATTTCCCGCCAACCCCGCTTGCTATCCTTAAAAAAGGTGCATTTTCATCGCTATTTTTAAGGATAAAATTTTCTATATCGCCAAAGTCTTTTTTGCATATATCGTGCTGATATATGCGCTCAAACTCAGTTATCGTTATCTGACTTTGTTGCATTTTTATAAATTTCTATGTAGCTTTTCGGATTGTTAAAGGCTTCACTATTTATCTCGTATAAAATCTTATCGTCTATATAGTCGATTTTTCCTCTAAATAGTCTTTCTGCTGCCATATTTCTCTTGATTTTAACAAGCTGTAAATTTTCATCTTTTTGACTATCGCCTAGAACCAGCCTAATCTTCTCCCAGTCGTCGTAAAAATACTCTTGCAGTAGCGGTAAAATTTTATTTTTAAAGACATTTGCAAGCGTTTTGATGTCTGTCACGCCCATAAAATAAGCATGTCCTATCGTGTGATCTCTGTCGTAAAGATACTCTATACGATCGTTTATCGTTTTTAGCATTTCGCCTATATTTATGCCTTCGATATTTATTTTGTTTAGGTTGTCATATTCTGGCATCATCTCCACAAACTCAAACCTTCTTCTAAGAGCCGTATCCATAAGAGCTATGCTGCGATCCGCTGTATTCATCGTGCCTATTACGTATAAATTTGACGGCACTCCAAATTTCTCTTTTGAGTATAGCAGCTCGACCATTATCTCATCATCTGCCCCGAGCCTTTTTGACGGTTCTATAAGAGTTATGAGGTCACCAAAAATTTTAGATATATTTCCGCGATTGATCTCGTCGATGATTAGGATGTAATTTTTTTCAATTTTTTGACTATCTTTTGTAAAAATTTGTTTAAACTCGTCTATTTTTAGATTATATTTTATGTTATAAATACTCATTTGCGAGAATTGTTTGTATAAAAATTTATCATAATCAATCGGCTCATCTGGCACAAAAATCCACTCAACGCTTCTGGCTTGAACAAAACTGTTAAGATCATCTTGATCTAAAAACTCATACTCACCGGTTACCCTAGCCACTGCTCTTAGCTTTTTGTTTCCTAGTGAAACTAAGATTATATCTCCATTTTTTATCTCGTTTTTTAGTCTATTTATGGCTGTGACTGGAAAATCTACCGTTTCTTTTTTCATTTTTTCTAAAATTTGCTTGATATTTTCGCAATCGCTAAAATCAATCCAATTACCAAAACCAAGTAAAACAACGTTGTTTTTTATGCAATACTCAAAAACAAAGTCTTCATCCGGATTTTGAGAATTTCCCAAAGACATCTTCCAAAAATTTACATCTTCATTAAATTCTAATGTCTTATTTGCTTTGCCTTCAATGCTTTTTGCCATCTTGCAAAGTTTTTTAAAAATCCCATCTTCAACATCGTATTTTATCTCTTTGTCGCTATCTGCTTCATCATTATTTAAAATAGGCTTTATGCCCTCAATAAATTCCTCATATCCATAGCTTTGATGAAATGTGATAAATTTTATTTGTCCCTTTTCTACATACTCTTTAAATTTAGATATATCATCGGAAGCATTGCCTTCTATAATTTCTAGTGCTTTACGAACAACGCTATATGTTTTTCCTGTTCCTGGAGGCCCGTATAAAATTTGATTAAGTGGATAAGTTAATTTCTTGTCATTGTCGGTCATTTTATATCCTTCATTATCACTATTGTTTTGTTGATTATTTTCTGTATTTTTATAAAATTTTTCACATGTTAGATGATATACGTTTGTTAGTGCATTAAGTAAGTTTGCATAATCAAGAGATGTAAAATTGTCTATATTTTCTATAGCAAAAAATATATTTCTTTCCCATGAAAATTTACCAAGTTTAAATCCTTCTACATGTATTTTTTTACATTCGGTTTCTAAAAACTCATATATTTTATCTTTTTGCCTTTTTTCTTCATTGTTTATATTATCTTTGATTAGGTCTATAGATATATAAAAACTAGCTGGCTCAGCCAAGACGGCAAAACAAATAATTAAATTTGTTTTATTTTCTATTCCACGGGGCTTATATCTATTCCATATATATTTTGAAATGTTTCCGCTATTTTGCCACATCCCATAATCTACAGTCTCAAATCCACTAAATATATCTTTAGAAAAAGTTATTAAATTTTTACGAAATTTACTTAACTTGTCATACGTTATTTTGTCGTCTGAGCTGTATTTTGTATTTTCGGCGTATCTATTTTTGTAAAAATCAAATCCATCCAAAATTTCATTTTTTAAACTATCGCTTATCATGCTTCTATCCTTAGTTTTTGTTATTTTATAGCTTTAGACCTTTTAAATATATTTTCACAACCCATCAAATTCTTTTTTTAGTTCGTCCCTTAGCTCTTCGGCTCTATCTTCGCCGTTTTTTAAATTTGCCTTTACAAAGCCATCGATCTCGTCTAAAATTTCAACAAGTTCGCTCTCCCAGTTTGCATTTTCTTGTTTTAAAAGTGCTTCTAGCTTATCTCTTGTCTGCTCGAGCTGATCAAGAGCTTTGTCCTTGTCACTAGCCTCATTTAGCGCATCTTCAAATAGTATGTCTTGCCTTAGAGCATTTATCTTTTTTAAGATGACATTGCAAAATTTAGGGTATTTCTCAGTGTTGCTTAAATTTTCTAAAACCTCTTGCGCAGCCTTTTGATAGGCAGGCACCGCCCCCTCATCGTCAAGCTTTTTGGTTAGTTTTTGTATCTGAAAATATAAAATAAGCGCTGCAAAAAATGCAAGCAACAAATAGATCGTTACGCTATTCATTTTTACTCCTTTTTCTAAATTTATCCACGCTAATTATCGCTAAAGCCAGCCATATCATACAAAATGAGACGACTTTATAGCCGTCTAAAATTTCGCCGTAAATAAAGACCGCACAAAGGATCGCGATGGTTGGTGAGATGTATTGCAAGTAGCCAATCGTCGTTAAATTTATCCTTGTCGTAGCTGCGTTAAATGCGACAAGTGGCACGATAGTTACGATGCTTGAAGCGATCATTAAAAGCGAGTCCTTGTTTAGTCCAAAGTGGCTTTGAGGGTGAAAAACCAGCCATAAGACATATCCAAGTGCAAATGGAAACATAAAAAATGTTTCGATAAAAAGCCCATTAAATGCGCTAATCTTCGCCATCTTTCTAACCATCGCGTAAAATCCAAATGAAAGTGGCAAGATGATAGAGACAAGTGGCAGGCCTCCTTTGGCATAAATTTGCACGCAAACGGCTGCGATGACGATGCAAACGGCTATGGCGCTAGCTTTGCTCAGGCGCTCTTTAAAGATGATGACGCCAAGGAGCATGCTTATCAAGGGATTTATAAAATATCCCAAACTCGTATCTAAAATTTTACCGCTACCCACCGCATAGACATAAACGCCCCAGTTTATGGTGATAAAAACA
>ERZ772960.2597-NODE-2597-length-12927-cov-2.935441_pt1 | contig 12927 bp, 11 predicted proteins | sample MGYA00580678_ERZ772960 | MGnify/ENA primary metagenome ERZ772960 (study PRJEB29015, sample SAMEA2737930) | human oral metagenome | biome: human oral; feature: human-associated habitat; material: dental | place: China | collected 2059 ... | reverse complement strand
AACTTTTACTTATACCTATTTTGAGAAAGGGGGCGATGAGATGAATCAAACGGATGTGCCTATCTGGGAGAAATATACCCTTACCATAGAAGAAGCGGCAAAGTATTTTCGCATCGGAGAAAATAAGCTGCGAAAACTGGCAGAAGAAAATCCTACTGCAAATTGGGTGATATTAAACGGCAACCGTATTCAGATCAAGCGCAAGCAGTTTGAAAAAATGATCGATACGGTTGACACAATCTAATGGAGATCGAGCCTTGACGATGTTATAATAGATATAGCATATCAAGGCTCTTTCCGTCTTGGAAAGGAGCATAAAATGTCAGAAAAAAGACGGGACAGCAAAAATCGAATTTTGCGGTCAGGTGAGAGCCAGAGAAAAGACGGAAGATATGCTTACAAATATACAGATACCTTTGGAAAACCGCAGTTTGTGTACGCATGGAAATTAGTTCCTACGGATAAGACCCCTAAGGGCAAGCGTGAGGATAAATCCCTGCGTGAAAAAGTCAAGGAGATACAAAAAGACCTTGATGACGGGATTGACCTTGTAGGAAAGAAAATGACCGTGTGCCAGCTTTACGAAAAGCACATACGAAATCATGCAAATGTAAGGCATGGTACAAAGCAAGGGCGAAAGCAGCTCATGAGAATACTTGAGGAAGATACAATCGGAGCATGCAGCATTGAGAATGTAAAAATGTCTGATGCAAAGGAATGGGCTTTACGAATGAAAGAAAAAGGCTATTCTTTGTAGCTTTAGTAGTAGTTTTCGTGGTAGTTTTTTCAACACTACTACCATTTACGATTAAGATATATAACGTGTACGAAAAAAGGCCTTCTATGATGCAATGCATCAGAGGAGGTCTTTTTTATCTGCTTTTAGCTTGGCTTGATAGTCTTGCATTAGTAACTGTAATTATCTACCTCTACTTTATCAGAATCTTGAAATGGTGCCAGAGTGGAGATCATCTTAACCGGTTGATCATAGTTGTTTATTACATAATGAATTTCACCCGGCTCAATGTGAATCATTTGTCCTTCGGATAAGTGATTTACGACACCGTCCACAATGACATCAATTTTTCCTTCTAAAATATAGAAGTTCTCTTCCATGACATTATGGTAATGTGCCTTGAAATCCACACCGGGCTGGAATTGAACGAGTGCGAAGTTCATTCTAGGTCCTTTCATTAAGTATTTAGGCCCGTTCAGATTCTCGTTCCTATATTCATAATCCTTTTCATCTACTACGTACATTTTTTTCCTCCTACATTCATACAATCAATACGTTATTTATGCACATTATTCTTTAACTTAAACCGGGTGCAATCCACATATATTTTAGAAGTTTCTCGTCGCAGAGATGTAATTGCTCCTCATATGTTTTTCTCCAAATAGGATACATTTCCTGATAAACGGCATGGTTTTTGGGGTTTGGAGAATAAATTTTATCCCATTTCACGCAAGCTTTAGCTGCTTTTGCAATGTCGCTATAGATGCCCACACCATACCCCGCCAGTATTGCGGCACCTAGTGCAGTGGCTTCTTTCACTATGGGCACTTTCACATCGATATTAAGTACATCCGCTAAAATTTGGCACCAGAGAGGGCTTTTGCTTGCTCCTCCTGCGAAGATAACAGCATTTGGCGTTGTACCTGTTGAAGCTTGTACCAATTCCATGTGCCCTTTAGTTACCAGTGCGGTATTTTCCAGTATTGAGCGATAAAATGTATAGCGATTAAACTTTTCCGCATCTAAACCGAAGTTCAAGAAGGAAGGGGAGGCGTGTTTCCACTGAATAAAATTCATCACATCGGAGAAAGTACACATCATACCGTAACAGCCTGCCGGTATCTTTTCTGCCTCAATGTTCATTAAGTTATAAGAGTCTTCACCGGTTTCTTTTGCGATTTCTTTTTCACGCTGGCAGAAAGCATCTCTATACCAGCGCATCACAAGTCCCGGTTTAAAAGCAAGTGCTTCATATTGCCAAACATTCGGTACGGCATGACAGTTTACGCGAACTCTGCAATAGGGATCCGTGTTCCCATTCGCTGTATTGTATTCGTATTGCCAGAAGCTCCCACCGAAAATTACAGCTTCACCGGGATTAACGGCACCCACACCGATTGTACCCAATTGACAATCTCCTCCACCAACTACCACTGCTGTTCCTACAGCGAGTCCTGTCTCTTCTGCCGCGCGTTCCGATACATAGCCGATTTTTGTGCCACATTCAACGACGGGAGGAAATATGTCACTTCTTAAACCGCATTGTTCTGCAATCTTTGGGTTCCATGAGCGTTTCTTTAAATCGAAGATGCCGGTAGTGGAACCGTTACTGGGCTCTACCGCCAAAATGCCGGTCAATTTGTAAATCAACCAATCATTGAACATACCGAGTGTGGCGGTTTCTTTGTAGATTTCCGGGAGCTTATTTTTAACCCAGAGAAGACGTGGAAGAGCGCCAAGTGCATAGGTCTGTCCTGATTCTCTGTATAAAGTTTTTTCCAGATCGGGATTTTGCTTAATGAGTTCTGCTACTTCATCGGTGCTTCGGCTATCCACATTTGCACATGCCCAAATTTCCTCCCCTTCTTTATTGTAAAGAACAATTCCTTCTCTCATACACGTAGTGGAGATACCGGCGATGCTTTTGGGGTTTATGGATGTCTTTTCGATTAGCCGCTTTATGCAGTTTGCAGCTGATTCCCAATTGGATTTCCAATCAAAGTCCATACTGCCCGGCCATCGTGGGTCTTCACGATGTTCCCATTCTTTTTGTACGCAATCAATTTGTTGACCTAAAGTATCGAATATAACGGCTCTTATGCTTCCGGTACCGGCATCAATTGCAAGTAAATATTGTTGGTTCATAAGCAACTCCTTTAATTTTCGTTATCTTCATTCACTAAATAGGAAGCGGTTTCTTCGTCTGTAATAAAAACATCGAGAAAGTGACCATTTAATACAGAACGGATAGCCTTCACTTTTTTTTCTCCTGCTGCCACACCGATGACGTTTTCAAGTTTCCTTATGGCATCTAAAGTGGTGCTTACTGTTCGTTCTTCCAAAGACGAGTTGACGATTTCTCCGTTTTGATCGATAAAGTGGCTGAGTAAATCTCCGACTGCTCCATTATTCTCCAGTATTAAAAATTCATTCTGGCTTAAAATACCCGATTGAAGAATGGTGGCCCTCTGATCCATTGCTCCGATTCCTACTACGGAAAGATGGGAAGAGGGAATCAGTTGTTCAACCTCTTTTACCGATTTTTCGGCTTTGATGGCGTTTGCCATCTCCTTTGTGGATATGATTAGTGGAGAAGGCATTAAGTAAAGTTTGGAATTAAATGTTGATGATCTGGCATTTGGCAAGTAATAGCTGACACCACCGGTTAAGGATACAAAGGACAAGGTATATTCTGTATTGATTGCAAGGTGATTCAGAATTCTTCCGGTAGTATCTCCATAACCGATATTAATGAAACAGTCCGCATTTATGCGGTTTGAAATGTACATTGCCGCTGCTCTTGCTACATTTTCGTTTGTATCCTGCGCATTCATAGGAGATGGAACGATAAAACAGTCTTTTAATGCGAACTTTCTAATCAAATTTTGTTCTAACTGCATGCGCTTATCTACATTGGAACGAATTCTGAATTGTATGATGCCGGTGGATTTTGCTTTTTCTAAAAGTTTAATCACTCTCATTCGACTTATGCCTAAAAGTTCTGAGATATTTTGCTGCGTTAGATTCTCGGAATAATAGTACCAAGCAGTCTTTGCTATCAAGGACTCTTCATAGTCATATATTTCCATAAATCTCCTTTGATAAATGTTTTTAAATAAAACAAATGTTATCGTCTGAAGTATAGCAGTTGCAAGATGCGCTGTCAACAAGATAAAGCTGCTGTTTATCGGAATTTGTAACAATTATAAATGCTGAAATAAAGAGAAATATTAAAAAATAGATAATAATGATTGGATTATCACCACAGTATTTTTACAATTCAGTTGACAACTATATACAAATCCAGTATCATACAAACAATAACAAAAGTTGCTAGAAAGAACAATTGAATCAATTGGGGCAAAAGAACGATTGAATCAATTGGGGCGTTGGAAAAGAAAGAGACAAACAAAATGGATCAGGAAAAAGATCGAGTTTCACAAAGTGCGTCCGGTAGCTTACTATCTGTAAAAGGCGTGTATAAGTCTTTTGGCAGTAATGCTGTGTTAAAGGGCATCAATCTGGAAATTGGGTCCGGAGAGGTACTTGCTCTGATAGGAGGGAATGGAGCAGGTAAGAGTACCTTGATGAAAATCATCATGGGCATTTACCAGGCGGATGAAGGAGAAATTTATGTTGCGGGGGAGAAGACGGAACTTAGCAATCCATCCGTAGCTTTATCTAAAGGAATATACATGGTACCACAAGAGCCTATGTTGTTTCCTAATATGACGGTAGAAGAAAATGCATTGATGGGGTTCTCTGAAAATACAGCAGATTTAAAAAAGCGAATATCTGAAAAAGTGAAAGAGCTAAACTGGAAGGTCAATTTACAGCGAAAGGCCAGTACGCTTTCTATTGCGGAACAACAGTTAGTGGAAATTTTAAGAGGAATGATGCGTGAAGCAAGGATTTTGATTCTCGATGAACCGACAAGTGCGCTGACCTTTGATGAAGTGCAATCTTTATTCAAGGTAATTCAAAACTTCAAAGAAAAGGGAATTGGAATTGTATATATTACGCATAGGTTAAATGAAGTTTTTGAAATAACGACTCATGTTTCTATTATGAGGGATGGCGTTATCACGGTTAGCGGTACCACCAAAGAATTTACGAAAGCGGATCTGGTAAACGGTTTATTGCCTCCGAATCTTGAAGAAAAAGGTGAAGAGAATCGGGAAAAGAAAGAAATTGACTATAAAAACACTTCCCCTGTTTTGTTGGTCAACGAGTTGAGCGGGTACGGCTTTAGTAAGGTCAGTTTTGCTTTATATCCGGGAGAAATTCTTGGTATTGCAGGGCTTGTCGGTGCAGGTAGAACGGAATTGGTGAGTACCATCTATGGCAGAGATCAGGTATTATCCGGAACGGTCAAGTTGGAAGGAAAAGATATTACGGGTCTTTCCACTCGAGAAGTTTTAGAGGCGGGGATCAATTATGTACCGGAAGACAGACATTATCAGGGATTGTTCAAAATCAGTACAATTTCTGCAAATACCAGTTCTGCGTTGTTAAATGGCAACGAACTGGGACAGATTTTTCTTAATAAAAAGAAAGAAGACGAAATTGCCAATCGTTATGCAAAGGATTTTAGAACAAAGATTGTTAGCTTGCAGGACGAGATTGGAAGCCTATCTGGCGGAAATCAACAAAAGGTAATTATTGCGAGATCTTTGTCGACGAAGCCGAAAGTGGTGATTTTAGACGAACCTACAAGAGGAATTGATGCTGCTGCAAGAGGAGATGTCTATCACATTATTCATCGCTTAAAGGAAGAAGGAGTTTCTGTCCTGCTGGTTTCTTCAGATATGGAGGAAATCGAAGAGCTTTCAGATCGCGCTATTATTATGTTCCAAGGCAGAATTACAGGCGAGTTTTCAAGAGAAGAGCTCACGCCGGATCGATTGACTGGTGCTTCCTTCGGATTTAAAGAAGATAAGGAGGTGTCCGTATGAAGTTGCTCCTAGCGGAGTTAAAAAAAGCGAGATGGTTGTCAAGCTTTATATTTCTTATCGCATTGTTTCTTATCACCGGACTTGTTAATCCCAGCTTTCTGACTTATTCCAATATTATAACCTGCTTTAATGGTTCGGTTGTTTTTGCTTTACTGGCAATAGGAATAGCTTTTGTTATCATGACCGGAGAAATAGATGTTTCTATCGGAGCGGTAATGGGGCTGACTGCAACGATTGCGGGGCAAATTGCACAGAAAAATGGCAGTATCTTTGAAATGCTATTATTTGCGATTGTTATTGGAGCAATTGTTGGCGCGATTAATGGGGTTGGAGTTTCGATTTGTAATGTACCTTCTTTGATTTTGACCTTAGGTGTAAATGGTGCGATTCGAGGATTGATTTACATTGTCTCCGGAGGGAAGACAACCGAGAACTTCGCCGGAGAGTTTACCAAGATAGGAAATCAAGTTTTATTTGCAGAAATTACAGTATATCTTGCAATTGTGGTTGTGTTGGTTGCTTTGATTCACTTTTTGCTAACGAGAACAAAAAAAGGAAAGTATTTTATTGCAGTAGGAGATAATCCGAATGGTGCTACACTGGTGGGCATTTCTGTAATAAAGACAAAGATGATTGCATACATTCTGTGTGGAATTTTTGCAGGAATAGCCGGTGTGGTTTTCGCTTCAAAATATGGACAGGTTAATATCGTCGCAGGAAGTGGCTATGAAATGTCCGCAATTGCCGCTTGTGTACTGGGGGGAATATCCCTCACGGGAGGATTAGGAAATATTCTCGGTGCAGCATTCGGTGCCGTGATTATGTCTTCTGTGAGTAGGATGTTAGTGTTTATCCATCTTCCATCTAATTTTAATAATACATTAACGGGTGTCATGCTGTTAATTATTGTTGTAGCGGATGCTTTAGTGCAAAGACATGCTGTTGAATCTGCAAGAAGGAAACGATTATTGTTGAGAACCGCAGGCTTTGAAGCAAGAGTAGGAGGGAAAAAATGAATAAAGTAAAAGGCCTCCTAAAACATTGGGAATTTATATTATTACTCCTTTTTGTACTGGAGTTTATGATATTTGGAGTTGCGAATCCGGGTAAGTTTTTCCGTGCCAGTTCTATTCTTGCCAGTGTGACAAACTATATCAGCGTTTGTATTATTGCTCTTTTTGTTACTTTCGTCATGATTACAGGAGGAATAGATATTCAAGCCAGCGCATTGATTGGCTTAACTTCTATCACTATCGGTGTTCTCTGGAGTGATGCAGGGCTGAATATTTGGCAGGCAGTTTTCATTGCGATTCTTCTCTCTGCGTGTTGTGGGGCATTGTCCGGATTTTTTATAGCGTATTGCGGAGTTCAACCTATGGTTGTGACGCTGGGTGGCAGTTTACTGTATTCCGGAGTTGCACTTCTTATCTCCGGACTGTCTAAGACTCCGGCGTATCAGGGAATTAGCGGCTTTCCTGCGAAAGCGGCAAATGGAACATTTACAAGCTTTCGCTTCCTTGGAAAAGGGACTCTCTTTGGTATTGTGCCGGTGCCTATAGTGATATATTTCGTATTAATTGTACTTTGTTACTTTCTTCTGCATAAAACAAAGTATGGGCGGAAAGTTTTCTTAATTGGCGTAAATCCGGAGGCGGCAGAATATTCCGGAATCAATAGCCGCTTAGTCATAATGAGTACCTATATACTCACCAGTGTAGGTGCTGCCATTGCGGGTGTATTGCTTACAGCAAATATTGACTCTGCGAAGTATGATTTGGGTTCTACCTTTACACTTTCTATTATTACGGCGGTCGTATTGGGGGGAACGCTTTCTACTGGAGGCAAGGGCAGTATTTTTGGAACAGTTTTGGCATCCCTTATGATTTGTGTCATGAGGTATGGTCTTCCTCTTTGTTTTGGAATCAAAACGCAATCGCTGGATTTGCCGATTGGAATCATGCTTTTAGTGGTAGTTGTAGGAAGAGAAGTTGCTAAGAGTCCGGTAATTCGAAAGTATTTTAATAAGAGAAAAAAACGTGGATGAAATACGGGAGAAATTCCCTAACTATACTTCTATAAGAAAGGAAGGTTTATTATGAAAAAATTGTTGGCAGCTGTACTGACAGCAAGTATGATTGTGTCTCTGGTGGGATGTGGAGGCGCAGCGAAGTCTTCAAATGGAAGCTCTGAGCCTGCCAAAACAGAGAGCAAGGCAGATGGCGGGGAGGAGAAGGCTTCTGGAAATATTAAATCCATTGAAGGAAAAACAGTGGCGTTTATCCCTAAGCTTACCGGAAACTCATTCTTTGAGGCTGCAAATAACGGTGCTCAAAAGTATGCAAAAGAATGGGGCATCAAGGTGGATTATATGGGAAGTGCCAATGCTACTGTAACTGACCAGCTGGAAGTTATTCAACAGGCAATTGATGCAGGGGTAGATGCAATTGCAATTTCTTCTGTAGATGCTACAGCATTAGATGAAAAGCTGAAAGAGGCACAGAATGCAGGAATCGTAGTTTGTACATGGGACTCGGATGTCTCCCCCGATGCAAGATCGATGATGGTTTCCCAGGGAACAGCAGATGTTTTAGGTCCAATGCTGGTAGACATGGGTGTTGAATCTTTGAAGGATCGCGGAGTGGACCCGAACGGAGAAGTTAAGTATGCATGGCATTACTCTCAGGCAGCGGTTGCGGATCAAAACTCATGGTATGTAGCCGGAGAGAAATATATTAAAGAAAAGTATCCGAAGTGGGTTGCAGTACATGACCCGTACTATTCCGAGCAGGATTCTCAGAAGTCTGTAACCATCGGAGAAGCTGTTTTGGATGATAACCCGGATATTGATTTAATTATTTGTAACGACTCTACAGCGCTTCCCGGACAGTGCCAGGCTGCTCAGAATAAGGGTCTTACTATGAAAGATGTAACGATTACAGGTTTCTGTACACCTTCCGGAATGACCGCTTATCTCGATGCGGGAATTTTGGAGAGATGGGGTCTCTGGGATTGTGGCGTTCAGGGTGCATTAGGATGCTATTTTGCAGCATATCTTGCAGCTGGAAATACAATCAAAGCAGGAGACACGATTAATGTTCCGGGAATTGGAGATGTTAAAACGGTTCCGAATAGCGATCTTGTAGCAGGTGCAGAGACTGCTCCGGAGAATAATGGCGTTGTAATTCTTCCGGAAAGAGTTGTATTTACAAAAGATAATGTTAAAGACTACAATTTCTAGAAGTTATCACGATAGAAGTTCGGTGTTTAATAGATTAAGTAAGAGGAGATAAGCATGGCTGATTTAGAAGGCGTTAAGGTCGCGAAAAACTATTATGTGGATGTACCGTTTGCAAATCAAGGAGACTTCCATGTAAAAGGCAGCAATAATTTGGACTGGGGAATGAAAAAGCACTTATCCAATATCTTTAACCCCAAAACCGGCAAGACAGTAATGTTTGCATTTGATCATGGGTATTTTATGGGATCAACAGCAGGGCTTGAGCGTTTGGATATTAAAATTCCGCCATTAGCGCCTTATGTTGACGTTTGGATGGCAACGAGAGGAGCTCTGAGAACCTGTATTCCGGCAAGTTTGACCAACGGCGTTGCTTTGAGAGTTACATCCGGTTCTTCTATGGTACAAGAGGATTTAAGCCAGGAAGTGATTGCAGTGGATATCGAGGATGCAATTCGGATGAATGCAGACTGTATGGCTGTACAGACTTTTATCGGGGCTGATGGACAGCTCTCAAGTTTAAATAATCTGTCGAAAGTGATTAATGCCGGTTTTAGATATAGTATTCCGACGATGGGGGTTGTGGCTGTCGGAAAACAGATGGAAAGAACGGATAGATTTTTTAAGCTGGCGACAAGAATTGTGGCTGAGTTAGGTTGCCAGATTGTGAAGACTTATTATTGCGACAATTTCGAAGAAGTGGTATCTGCCTGCCCAGTTCCTATTGTAGTAGCGGGAGGAAAAAAGCTCACAGAAAAAGAAGCACTTGAGATGACCTATAAGTGCATCCAAGGTGGAGCTGCCGGTGTGGATATGGGAAGAAATATCTTCCAGAGTACACATCCGTTACAAATGGCACAGGCAGTTCATCAAGTTGTACATGACGGCTTAACGGGAGAACAAGGATATGAGCTCTTCCAGACGTTGGTAAGTGAGAATAAATAAGCTTAGTTTTCTCAAACGAGATATCGCACGCTCTCGCGCACGATACTCGTTATGAATGAAAACACCCACAAGTAGACTGAATGCATCTACTGTGGGTGTTTTTATTTTCTTTATTTCTTCATCTCTTTCCTTTTATTAAGGAAGAAGAGAATGTATTCTTCTTATTCGCATAGGATATAAAGTGGGAGATCTATAAAAAAATGCAATTGGATTTCCGCTCTTCTACGTCCTATAGTTATCCGGTATTTGGGAAAGGGGGTAAGATGGAAATCATACCGTATCGCTTTGGTGCCGGACGTTTTATTTTTGCGGAAAATGCGCTTTCTTCCTTGCAGGAGGAACGGAGACGCTATGGGACAAATGCCTTTTTTCTGATGGGAGAAAAGGCATTTTCTCTTATGGAGCAATTTGGTCTTTTCGCACAGGAAACGGAAATCCTTTCGGAAAAGGAGATTTACGAGGGCTTTCCGACGGAAGAGAAACTTATGGAATGTAAGGAGAAGCTTACAGCATTCAAAAAAAGAGCAGGCGGGGGGCAGGCGCCGACGGTCCTGATCGGTATCGGCGGAGGAAGAATCATGGACCTTGCGAAGGCGGTAGCCGCGGAGTGTGTGGTGCCCCTGATTCTGATTCCGACTTCCGCAGCGACTTGTGCAGCCTACAGTCCGCTCTCCGTGCTGTATTCGAAGGAAGGAAAAGTGGAGAAGGTACTGCACTTTGAGAAGGAAATCGACTCGGTTATTGTAGACGGGCGTGTTTTAAGGACGGAGTCGGCAAGGCTTCTTAAGGCGGGAATCCTCGATGCGATGGCAAAATACGTGGAGATTCTGCATGGGGGAGAGGAAATCACGGCGGAAAACAGCAGGATTGAGAAGTATTTTGCAAAGGATATGGCGGAGGATCTTTTTCTTTTTCTAGAGGAAAAGGGAAAGGAAGCGGTTCGTGCACTGGAAAGAAGGGAGTATACCAAGACGCTTTCCGATGTCTTCTTTTCCAATATTGCGTATACCGGACTGATCAGCGGTCTCATGCAGGGAAAGGGACAGGCGGCGCTCGCCCATGTTTTCTATAATTTTCTTCGAGGACAATACCCTGAAACGAAAGACTTCTATCATGGTGAGATGGTTGGCGTAGGACTGCTTCTCGAGGCAAGATGGAACCGGGATGAAAAGCTGGAGAAACGTCTAAAACGCTTTTTAGTGGAAATGGATATACCGAAAAACCTGCATGATTTAGGTCTTATGAGAGAAGAGGAGATTTTAGAAGCTTTTTATCATTACTGTGTGGAAAAGAAGTCGATTTCCGAAGGAAAGGAAGAAAAGGAAAGGCTTCAGGAGGCTTTTTCCGCTTTGTATTAAACGGAGAGAGAAGAAGTAGAGGGGAGTGCGGAAAATGCTATCGGAACGGGTTCGGAAAAGCCTCATCAAGGGTTCAGCCATTCGGCGCGCTTTCGAGGAGGGACAGCGCCTTGCCGCTTTATACGGTGCGGATCAGGTCTATGACTTAAGTATCGGAAATCCTGCGGCGCCGGCACCGGAGGAGATTCGGCGCGCTATGCGGGAGATTGCGGAGGAGGATGCCATTTCCCTGCATAGTTATATGGAGGATGCCGGATTTCGGGAAGTGCGGGAGGCAATTTCCGAGAATCTGAACAGGAGACTCCGAAAGGGAGAGTTTCTTCTGGAAGAAAGTAATGATTACGCGGAGAAAGAGGAAAGACGGAAGCCCTTTACGGCGGAAAACGTCATCATGAGCCACGGCGCTGCAGGGGCAATGAATATTTTCTTCCGCACCGTACTGGATCCGGACGATGAGGTCATGGTACTGAAACCTTACTATCCGGGATACACGAGTTTTATAGGAAACTGCTATGCGAAGAAGGTCGAAGTGGATTGTCAGGGGGAAGATTTTCAGATTGATTTTTCGGATCTGGAGCGGAAAATCACGGTAAGAACCAAGCTGCTGATTCTGAACTCGCCAAACAATCCCTCCGGTACCGTCTACACGGAGAAAACGCTTCGGACACTGGCGGAGATTCTTCGAAAGAAAGAGCGGGAAATCGGGCACAGCATCTATCTGCTTTCGGATGAGCCGTATCGGGAGTTATGTTACACGAGAGAGCGGCTTCCCTTTATTCCCTCTTTTTATGAAAATACGGTGATTGCCTATTCTTTCAGTAAGTCGCTATCGATTCCGGGAGAACGAATCGGCTATCTTTTGATTCCGGTGGAAGCGGAAGAGTCCGGAGAACTGCTCCTTGGAGCGCGTAATTCCACCGGTGCACTCGGCTTTGTCAATGCCAATGCTTTCTTTCAGAAGGTTGCGGCGGCCTCTTTGCAGGCGAAGGCGCCGCTCGCGTATTACCGGGAGAATCTGGATCTTCTCTACCAGGCGCTACGGGAATCCGGCTTCTCATGCAGAAAACCCGAAGGCGCGTTCTATCTCTTCCTGCGTGTTCCGGACGGGGAGGAAGAACGGTTTTTGGAGCGTGCAAAGGCGCATCGTCTTATCCTTGTGGGCGGGTGTGCCTTCGGTATGCCGGGCTTTGTACGGATTTCCTTCTGTGGAAAGAAGGAGACGATAGAGGGCGCACTTCCCGTGTTCCGGCGCCTTGCGCTCGAGTATGGATTACGAAAAGAAGCTTCCGGAACTTATCGATAAAACCTATTAATATCTATTATAATCATGTTTTTCAATTAGATTTTTAAGAAAATGAGTTGTATATTCATCGTCGTTAGCGAGCGGTTCGCTATCAAGTAGAGTGATTTGCAAAGTGCAAATCGACATCCGGTAGGGAGGCAGAATGAGAAAACGGGTTCTAATCGCTATGGCTACCCTGGCTATGGCAGCAAGTCTTGCGGCTTGCGGAAGTAAGGGGGATGCAGTGAAGGGAAGTACAAAGGCGGGAAGTGAAGCGGCTGAAACGAAGGCTTCGGAAGGAAGCACGGCTTCTTCCGAGAAAGCGGAAGAGAAGGCAGACGGAAAAGTTGTCGTAGAGACCGGTGCTTATCCGGAAGGAAACAACAAGCTGGAGACCGGAGATAAGCCGGAAAGTC
>ERZ772960.2595-NODE-2595-length-12928-cov-3.207333_pt1 | contig 12928 bp, 10 predicted proteins | sample MGYA00580678_ERZ772960 | MGnify/ENA primary metagenome ERZ772960 (study PRJEB29015, sample SAMEA2737930) | human oral metagenome | biome: human oral; feature: human-associated habitat; material: dental | place: China | collected 2059 ... | reverse complement strand
ACGGGAGTAGCGAGCGCTTTCGCGTTCGCTACCGCCTCCTCCACCGTGAACGCCGGTTTGCCGTCCGGGACATGCACGCCGTAGGAGCGCAGGATTTCCTTGCTTTGGTACTCATGGATATTCATTGTCTTGCCCCCTTATGCACTGAAGAAGCCGAGATGTTGCGCCAAACGCGATTCGGTATGGTTCGGTTATCATTCACCTCGGCTTCGATGGTTTTATTATAGAACTTTTCCCTTATTTCGTCTAATTATAAATATTTATTTTATTCATTGATGGTTCTTATGATAAGTTTCCAGCTTGCGCGCCGCATCGAGCAATACGCTCTGCGTGATCTTGTACGGCATGATGCGCACGTCCTGCTTTTTCTCCGTCGCCTGAAAGACGCGATGGATGTCGTCCTCGCCCGCGCCGATGTCCTTGCGGCACGTCGGCAGTCCGATCCTGCGGCAAAAGCGGAAAAAGCGCTCGAATTCTTCGACCTGCCCATCGCAGAGCAGGAGAAGAAGGATGCCGTAGGCGACGAGCCCGCCGTGCTGACGGCACTGCTCGCGCGCGGAGAGATTGCCGAGCTCGACGAAGAGCGCGTGCGCGATATGCCCGTTGTACTCGGGCGCAGCGAGATTCGAGACGAGACCGCTCGTGATGATGACGGCGAGCACCGTTTCCTCGAACGCGAGGCTCGCGCGGTGCTGACGGTTGTCCTCAAGCGCCTGCGCGCCATAGGCGTAAAGCGGCTCGGCGCACATCTTCGAGAGCGCGATGCCCATGCCGTCACGATGGCAGAGCGTCTTGCCGCGCGACGCGATCTGCGCCTCGTAGAACTTCGCCATCGTGTCCCCGATGCCGCGCCGCAGCACCTCGACGGGTGCATGGACGAGGATGCGCGTGCAGATGAAGACGTGAACCGGCGGTACGATGGAGTAAAGGTATTCGCGGAAGCGGCCGTCCGGCTCGTAAACCGTCGCGATGCTCGCCGATGCCGCGCAGCTCCCCGCAACGGTCGGAAAGGTAAAGTAGGGCTTGTTGACCGTGTGCGCGACGGCCTTTGCCGTGTCGATGACCTTGCCGCCTCCGACGGCAAAGATCATATCGGCCTCCGCGACGGCGCTGTCGTTCGCGATGCGCGCGATCGTGCTGCGCGTCGTCTGCCCGCTCGCATGGATGAACCCCGTGAACTCGAGCCCGACCCCCTCGACCGCCTTGACCATCTTCTCCTGCGCTGCCTCGACCCCTTCCCTGCCGCCGATGACGACGACGGTCTTTCCGTAGCGCGGACAGATTTCGCGTATCTTGTCGTACGCCTCCTCGCCGATCGTGTAGTTCGGAAAAGATACCGTATACCGTTTCGTCATAAAGCCTCTCCTTTTCTGCATCTGTCGCGCGTTTGCCGCACGTTGCCGCTCAGTCAGTTGGCGCGAGCACGTAGACCGTCTGCGCCTTCCACGTATCGCCCTGTTTCAGATACGGCTGGGGGAAGGAAGGATTGGCAGGCGCATTGGGGTAGAACTGCGTCTCCAGGCAAAACGCGGTGCGCCTTTCGTAGACGGCGCCGTCCTTGCCGCGCACGCCCTTCAAGGCATTTGCCGTGTAGAACTGCACGCCGGGCTGCGTCGTATAGCACGTGAGGGACAGCCCGGTCTCCTCCGCCTCGGCATACGCTGCCTTCTTTAGGCCGCCCGCTGCGTAGTCGATGGGGCAGCCGGGATCGTAGCCGAACATGCCGGGCTTCTGCTCGACGGCTGCCGGCTCGTCGCGGATGACCCAGTTGTGGTCGTAGCCGCCCGCCATCCTGAGTTCGTCGAAATCGTCATCGATATGTGCGCCGATCGGCGTGAGCGTTCTGAGATCCATCGGCGTGCCCGCGACGGAAAGGATCCTGCCGTCGGGCAAGGACTCCGCATCCGCCCACGTGTATGCATCCGAAAAGAGCTGGATTTTCTGTGCGAGCACCGATCCCGAATCGTGTCCTGCGAGATTGAAGTAGGCGTGATTCGTGAGATTGCAGAGCGTATCGGCATCCGACTCCGCCGCATAGGTGAGGCAGAGTTCGTTGTCGTTCGAGAGTGCGTAGCGAACCCTTGCCGTGAGATTGCCGGGATAGCCGCCCTCCCCGTCCTTGCTGCGGTACGTGAGCAGAAGCCCCGTGTCCGTCGCCTCCGCATCCCAAAGCCTCCGATGGAACCCAAAAAAACCGCCGTGAATGTGGTTTTGCTTCTTCGATCCCGTGTTGCATTCGAGCTGGTAGTCCTTGCCCGCAATCGTCACCCTGCCGCCCGCGATGCGGTTCGCCACGCGCCCGACGAGCCCGCCAAACGATGCCGTATCCGCCTCATACGCGGCCGCGCTTTCCAATCCAAGCACGACATCGACGCGCCTGCCGCCTCGTGCAAACGCGCTCCAACCGACGAGACGTGCGCCGAACGTCGTCACCTTTGCTTCCGTTCCCTTCGTGTTTCGGAGGGTGTAGAGAGATGCTTCCCGTCCATCGCGCAAGCGGCCGAACGATTCCTTCGTGATTTTTGCCATTGCCGAGTCCTCCCGAATTGCTTTCTGATTCCATACAATTTAACTTTACTCGTTCCGATTTCGTTTGTCAATGAGGAAGTCCGCGCGGTGTAGGTTTGTCAATGAGGAAGTCCGCGCGGCATATTTTTCAAATGGGACGTCCTGTGCTATAATGTATTTCGTACGTTTTTGCAGGACTTTTATTTTATTTTTTATCTGCAGGGAGGTTTTTCGATGAAAGATCCAAAACGCGCATTCGTCTTCTTTAACTGCGACGAAAAGAAGAGCCGCCAGTCGATGAACATTTTCTTCAACACGGAGATCTATCGCGATCTCAAGGTGGCACGCAAGGCACTGCTCGCAAAAGTCGAGGATGAGCTTGCGGCAGGCCGCGTCCAGATCGCAGGCGGGGACATGGCAAAAGTGGAGGACGCCATTCTCTCAGGCGATCCGACAGAAGCGACCGCGTACATCCAGTATGGCGCGATCGAGGCGCTCCACCTCAACTGATGGAATCCGCATCCTGCCCGCGATTGGAATCCCCAAAGGAGCGGGCAAACAAAAAGAATCCCTCCTGCTGCAGAATGAGATCTTGCAAGAGGGATTCTTTTTGTTCGGGGAGCGCACCGGGATGCTTGCCTTCAGGCCTGAAGATTCGGCTGTTCGGACTTGCCGAGCAGTTCCCTGCCGCAGTGCTTGACGACGAGGATCGCGAGAATCATGAGCGCGACCGCGAGGATGAGCTGGATGCCGTCGATCATGAAGACGAACGTGCCTGCCGAAAGCTTGCCTGCGATGCCGTAGACGGAGAGCACAAGAGCGGACATCGTGACGATGAACATGAAGGTCATCGGCACGTAGAGCATCCAGCCCTTGCGCCCCGTCGTGCGGAGAAAGACGGCGAGCGAGATGAGGACGAGTGCCGAGAGGAGCTGGTTCGCTGCGCCGAAGAGCGGCCAAATGTTCATGTAGCCCGCAAGGCAGAGGAGATACGAGAAGACGAGCGTCAGGATCGTCGAGACGTACTTGTTCATCGCGAGCGCCTGCATGCCGGAGACCCGCTCGCCCTCACTCGGCGAAAAGAGCTCCTGGAACGACATGCGGCCGATGCGCGCCACGGAATCGATCGTCGTCATGCCGAGCGCGGAGACGCACATCGTGATGACGCACGCCGAAACGCCTGCCGGCAGGCCGAACATCTGGAAGAACGAGCTGATCGAACCCGCGAAGATCTGAAACGGCGTCCCGGCGGGCAGTGCGCCGTTCGATGCCGCTGCGCAGGCGATGACGAGTGCGACGACGCCGAGCATGCACTCGACGAGCATTGCCCCGTACCCGACGGGGAGCATATCGCTCTCGCTCGCGATCGCCTTCGAGCTCGTGCCCGACGAGACGAGGCTGTGGAAGCCCGAGACCGCGCCGCAGGCGATTGTGATGAAGAGGATCGGGAAGAGCGACTTGCCATCGGCGGTGAAGCCGACGAAAGCCGGCATATGGATCGTCGGCGCGGCGACGACGACGCCGACGACGCCGCCCGCGACCATGCCGAGGAGCAGGAACGCGCTGAGATAGTCGCGCGGCTCCATCAAGAGCCACATCGGCAGGATCGAAGCGATGAAGCAATACGCGAAGACGACGTAGCGCCATGCCTGTGCATCAAAGAAGAGCGGATACTGCATGCCGACGGCGAACATCGCGATGACGAGGACGACGGCGATGAGGAATTTCCGGACGCCCGACGGCTTGCATTTCGAGATGTAGACGCCAAAGCCCATCGCGACGAAGATGTAGAGCATCGAGATCGTCGCCGCCTGTGCGCCCGGCACATTCTGCGTGCCGTCCTTCAGGAAGCCGTTGAACGTGTTCGCGATGATGTCGGCAAACGCCGCGATGACGAGCAGCGTAAAGAGCCAGCAGAAGAGCAGGAACATGCGGCGTCCCGTCTTGCCGACGTACGTCTCGATGAGCATGCCCATCGACTTGCCCTTGTTCTTGACGGAGGCGTAGAGCGCGGCAAAGTCCTGCACCGCGCCGAAGAAAACGCCGCCAATGAGGATCCAGAGGAGAGCCGGCGCCCAGCCGAACATCGCTGCGATGATCGGGCCTGTCACGGGGCCGGCTCCCGTGATCGAGGAAAACTGGTGCGAGAACACCGTGAAGCGCGAGGCGGGCGAGAAATCCTGTCCATCCTCAAACGCGACGGCAGGCGTCTTCGCCGCGGGGTCGATCCCCCACGTCCGCACGAGCCAGCGCCCATAGAGGAAGTAAGCACAAGCGAAAACGACGAGCGCCATTCCGACGATTACGAGTCCGTTCACAATCGGTTCCTTCTTTCTTCCCAATCATAGTTCCAATATAATTCCATTCACCGTAGATACATATACGTCAACCATAGACAAACGTCATAAATATTATGAAATGCGTCCACATGAATGGGAAAAAGATTAGTTGTATCGTACCACGATGTCATGGGACTGTCAACATGTAATGCACAAAAATCCCCGTCCTCTCGGCAAACGCACTTCGTTTGGCCGAACCAATCGGACGGGGAAAATGAGCTGGATTTTTATTCGTCCACCCGGCGGATATTTGCGCCGAGGCTCACGAGCTTTTCCACGAGGTTATCGTAGCCTCGGTCGATGTGGTGAATGTAGCCGACCTGTGTCTCGCCGTCGGCGACGAGTCCCGCGAGCACCATTGCCGCGCCCGCGCGAAGGTCGGTCGCCTTGACCTGGCAGCCCGAAAGGCGATCCGTGCCCGTGACGTACGACGTCCTGCCGTCAACGCGGATATGCGCGCCCATGCGCTTGAGCTCGTCGACGTGCATGAAGCGGTTTTCGAAAACGGTCTCCGTGACCGTGCCCATGCCTTCCGATACCGCCATCATCGCCATGAACTGGGCCTGCATGTCGGTCGGAAAACCGGGATACGGCATCGTCTTGATGTCGATGCTCTTGAGCCTGTGGTCGCAGGTGACGCGGATGCCCTCCGTGTCCTCTTCGAGTGTCGCACCCGCTTCCTTGAGCTTCGCGATGATCGGCTTCAGATGCTCGCTGATCGCGTTTTCGATGTAGACGTCCCCGCGCGTCATCGCAGCGGCGACCATGTAGGTGCCCGCCTCAATGCGGTCGGGGATGATCGTGTAGCCGCGTCCCGTGAGCTTCGGCACGCCGTCGATCTTGATGACGTTCGTGCCCGCGCCGCGTATGCGCGCGCCCATGACATTGAGGTAGTTTGCGAGATCGACGATCTCCGGCTCCTGTGCGGGGTTCTCGAGGACGGTCTGCCCATCTGCCATCGCCGCCGCCATGATGATGTTCTCCGTCGCGCCGACACTGGGGAAATCGAGGTATATCTTGGCGCCCTTGAGCCCGTCGGGAGCCGCCGCCTCGATGAAGCCATGCCCGATCTTGATCGATGCGCCGAGCGCCTCAAACCCTTTCAGATGGAGGTCGATCGGACGCATGCCGATCGCGCAGCCGCCCGGCAACGAGATCTTCGCCTGTCCGCAGCGCGCGAGGAGCGGTCCCATGATGAGAAAGGACGCGCGCATCCTGCGTACGAGGTCATAGGGCGCCTCGCATCTGCCGATGACGGTACCGTCGACGAAAAGCTGATTGGTTCCCGCGCAAAACTCGGCCTTGACGCCGAGTTCCTGCAAGACGGCCGTGATCGTATGCACGTCTTCGAGGCTCGGCACTTCATCGAGCACACTCGGCGAGTCCTGTCCCAGAAGCGTCGCGGCGATGATGGGCAGCACCGCATTTTTTGCCCCGCTGATGCGGACGCGTCCCGACAGGCGATTGCCCCCGCCTATAACCAACTTTTCCATGAAGTCTTTTTTCCCCCCAAAGGATGCGATCTGCCACTCCGTCGAACCGTGTCGTATTTTCTTAGTCTACCATTAACCATGGGATTCGCGCAAGGGTTGGTTTACTTTTTCTCGATTTGAAGCGTTGCGTGAATGACATTGTCGATGATGTAGTTCGTCTCGAATTTCGTCTCACCCGGCTTTTCCTTCTTCTTTCCAGAACCGAGGAGCGAGATCTTTTTCGCATGTGCCTGCGCGTTTGCCTCTGCCGCGCGAAGCGCTGCGCGCTTCTGCCGCGCCGTGAGATCCTTGCGCTGCACGCTCGGCATGACGGTAATGACGTTGTTGGGGCTCGACTCGGAAAGCGCTGCGAGCCGCTCCTGCGTCGAACGGTTCGACGTCTCTTCCGCAAGGGACTCGGCATCCGTCGGCGAGAGGAGAAGGAGCTGCGGCGCAGCGGGCGAAAAAGCGCCGCCGCGCAGGTCGAGGTGCATCGCACCGGGCTTCTGCGTCTCGGGCACCTTGTACGGGATGACGATCGTCTCCTTTTCCTTGCGGTACGGCTTGATCGTCGTCGTGAGATTGACCGTCTCACCGGGCTTTACGGACAGCTTGTCCGGCGCAGCGGAAACGAGCGATGCCGTCTTGCGGTCGCCGTCCATCTCGACGTCGACCTTGACATCGACGATGTCCGACTCCTTCTCGGTGTTCGCGCTGATGATATCCATCGCTTGGATGAGCTCGCCGACGGCGATCTGCCCGACGTCTGCCGTGCTGTAGTACATATTGCTGCGCTCAAACATGCCGCTCTTCACCGCGTTCGTGCGGATCGCGAAGTGAAGCTTTGCCGTCGCGCTGCCGAGCGTGTTGCTCGTCTTGTTCATCGCGGCGTAGGCGACGCTGCCGACGAGCTTGGAGAGGAGATCCTCATCGTAGGCGATGCGCGTGCCGTAGCTCTCGCTCGCGCCGAGTGTCTTGTCCGCAACGTGGACGCGCACGGGAACGACGGACGGGAACTCCCCGAGGATGCCCGCAACGCCCGTCTCGCGGTCCTGATTGATGCGTCCGATGATATGCCCGACGCTCGCGACCTTCATGCCGTTCGATACGCCGCTGATCGTGCCGACGACGTTCGCGTCCGTCATGAAGTAGCTCACATTGCCGCGGTGGAGAAACGGATGTCCGAACGCGAGGACGCGCTTGCCGTCGACCGCCGTGACCGTGCCCGTCGCGCCGACCGCGAAATCGCCGTAGGCGACGGCGACGCCGACCGGGCTGCCGGGCTGGAGATTGGCATTGTAGATGGCCTGCGACTGGAGAACCGCCGACGGCGTCCCCATCGGCACGCAGCGAATCTCAGCCATCGGCAGGCGCTTCTGCAGGAAGTCCATGCCCGCGCGGCCGAAGCCCGCGAGGTAGAGCACGGATTTCGCCTCGCCCTTCTGCGGCTTGTCCCCTGCCTTTGCCGGTTCCTCTGCTGTGGCAGATCCCTCCGCCTTCGCCGGCTCTTTCGCTTTTACAGGCTCTTTTGCTTTTGCAGGTGCTTCCGCTGTTCCCGTTCCTGTTCCCGTTCCTGTTCCCGTTTCCGTTTCCGTTTCGGATTCCCTTCCCTTGGCCGTTTCCCCGGCTTTTGCAGGCGCTTCCGTTTGCGCGGATTCCTTTGCTGCCCCTTCCGCTTTGGCCGGTTCCTCTGCCTGCGGCTTATCCGTCTCTCCGGTGCCTTTTTCTGCCGCTTTTTCTGCTGCCTTCCGCGCATCCTCGCGCTCTTTCTGATAGTGCTTGAGGCTCAGCGACGGAAGGCGCGTCTTGTCCTTCGTGTCCGGCATCTGCCAGAGCGTCATCATATCCTCGATCGGCGTGATGAAGAAGGTGTACGGCGTCATGTCCTTGATGCCAGCAGCGACCGCGCCGACGAGATTGCCGTCCACGTAGACAGGACTGCCGCTCATGCCCTGCAGGATGCCGCCCGTCTGCTCGATGACAGGTCCCGTCGCGCGCGCCATGATCATGCGTGAGCCTCCCTTGCCGTCATCGATCGGGCCGACGATATCGACGTCAAAATTGCGAATCTCGCCGCTGCTGTCCACGACGGTATACGCCTTGCCCATCATGCCTTCCTCGACGGAACCAAATGGCAGGATGGGATCCATCGCGTGTGCCGGAACAGCCGATGCGATGAGCGTTGCCGCAAGCACGCCCGCAGCAAGCGGACGTTTCCATAATGTATGCAAAAAATTCACCTCGTCAAAAGCACTGCGTCATAATTATGATCATTATAGCATATCCTCGCCCGAATAAAAGGAGGTGCGAAGATTATTTTGCGGTTAGTATTACGGCGCTGCCGACGGGTCGCTCGCTGCCATCCGACGGCTCGTTCTGGATCTCGCCGCCGACGACGAGTTCCGACGAGCCGCCGCCGTCGAGGTTGATCGCATTGTAGGCGCCGAACTTCTTCAGGAGCTCGGCCCATGCCGTAAGCGTCAGCCCGACGCTGTGCGACTGGCGTCCATCGACGACGGCGAGGATGTAATTGCCGTCCGCCGTGACGCCGATGGCGCTGCGCGGTGCGCGGCCGTCGCGGATATCGCTCGGAAATGACTCCTCATCTGCCGTGACGTGGACGCGGCCATCCTCGACGAGACGCGGGCCAGCGCCGATGACAGTCGGCACATCGCGCCAAATGCGCTCGATGTTTTCGTCGATCTCTGCCGTCGCGCCGACTTTGACGCCGGCAAATGCATCTGCCGCCGTGCCGTGGACGGACACGACGATGCCGTTTTCAGGGATCGGGGAGTCGCTCGTGCGGATCGCCATCACGCGCCCGTTTACGACGGTGTACTCCTGCCCGTACGCATTTGTTCCCGTCGTGCTGCCGTAGGCGCGGTTGTAGATGACAAGGCTGTCCGTGCCGCGCTCGCAGTCGACGCCGCCGATCGGCCATGCCGCGCCGCCGAGCTTTACCGTGCCGTCGTAGGATATCTTGCCGAAGACGGTGCTTCCATCGGGATAAATGCCCATCGCACTGCGGCGATAGTACGTCGTTCCGACGATGCGCCCGTCGATCTTCGCGACGCCGATGATGTCGCCGCTCGGTGCAAAGTACGTCGCATTGATCGCCGCTACGGCGTTCTTCCGGTCGGAAAGGCTGCTCACCGTCTCACGTCCCGGAACCTTTCCCTTGCCGAGCTCCAACGAGAGCGCGTAGCGGTTCCGATCCGCCTCGATGAGCCAGACGGAGACCTGTCCGCGCTCGTCCCAGTAGACGTAGGTGTGGCGCGTGAGTCCCGGCGCGAGATCTTCGACAAAGTCGCCGTCAAAGGTCGTGCCTTCCGTTCGAGGCACTGGCTTCAGGACCGGCTTTTGCGGAGCGGGCTTTTCCGCTCCGTCCAGGATGTCGACGAAGAGCCGGTCGGGATGCTGAAGCGTCCTCGCCTCGAAGTGCATGCCCTCGCGCAGCTTCAATGTGACGATCAGATGCCCCTGCTGCTCGTCGTACGAAGCCGACTCGATGCGCCTCGTATGGATCGGCGTCCGCTTCATCGTCTTCGCCGCCGTGTCCGCGATATCGATCGTCAGCGTCCGCCCGTCCTTGGCGAACAGCGTTCGGTAGCGCGACGATGCGGCGAGATCAAAGACGACGCGGTCGTGCTGCGCGCCGCTCGAAAAGCGAACTGCCTTGACGTTCGCCGCTGCCAGAACGGCGGATTGCAAGGCAAACAGAAGGATGACCGCGAAACAGAAAGCACGGCGAAGGTTCTTGCTCATGAGATGCTCCTTATCGAATCAAAACGCAGGAAAACGCCCTCCCCGAATGAGGAAGGCGTATAAGGATTCCATTAGAGAATTCATCGGATTGATATCTTCGGCAGCGCGTGTGCCTCGCGCGCCGCTTCGTAGGCGCTCTTTGCCGCTTTCCCGACGACCTGCGGGGAAAGCTGGCGGTACATCATGTCGGCGAGGCCGATGCCGCCCGACTCCGCGACGCTCTTCATGAGTTCCTCGTCGCGCATGTCCTGAAAAATTTTCTGCCCGTTCGTCTCGCCGAAGAGCTTGTCCTCCGGAACGGTCTGGCGCATCGCCTTATACATGATCCCGAGGAACATGCCCTCGAAGCCCTTGCAGGCCTTCTTGAGATCTGCATCGCGCTTTGCCGCCGCATCCGCAGGCGCTGCGTCCTTCTTTCCTGCCGCGCCCGCCTTCGTCTTGAGGTCGTCGAGCATGGCGGAAAAGCGCGCGGAGTCCGCCGACGTAACCGCGGCATCCGCCGTCATATTGCCCCGCACGCTGCCTTGAAGGCCCGTGCTGGCAAACGGATTGATCTGCATGATATGCCCTCCTGATCAGATGAGCTGCAGGTCGGCGTGAATCGCGCCGGCTGCCTTCATCGCCTGCAAAATCGAAATCGTATCGCGCGGCGTCGCACCGACGGCGTTGAGGGCGCCGACGATGTCGTTGACATTCGCCGTGGCAGGCAGGACGATCGTGCTCGCCTTGTCTTCCTTCGCCTTCGTGTCCGTGTTCCTCGTCACGATCGTGCTGCCGTAGCTGAACGGCGCCGGCTGGTTGACGTCGGTGTCGTGCTCGACCTTGATCGTGAGCCCGCCCTGCGTGATCGCGCACGCGTCGACCGAGACGTCGCCGCCCATGACGATCGTGCCCGTGCGCTCGTTCAGGACGACCTTCGCGACGTTGTCCGGCATGATCGGCAGCGATTCGAGCGAAGCGATGAAGGAGACGACGTTGCCACGGTACGCGCCGGGAACGCTGATATCGATGCGGCCAGGGTTCGCCGCCGTCGCGATGCCGCCGAAGCGCGCGTTGATCGACTGCGCCATGCGCGCTGCCGTCGTGAAGTCCGGCTGGGCGAGCGAGAGCGAGATATGCCCATCCGCGCCGAGATTATCCTCGACCGACCGCTCGACAATCGCGCCGTTTGGCGTCGTGCCGACCGTCGGGAAATTCTTCTGTACCTTCGAGCCGCCGTTTCCTGCCATGAAGCCGCCCGTCGAGACCGGTCCCTGTGCGACGGCGTAGACGTCGCCGTTCGCTGCGCGGAGCGGCGTCTGCAAGAGCGTGCCGCCCTGGATGCTCTTCGCGTCCGCGATCGAGGAAACCGTGACGTCGATCGTGTCGCCCTCGCGCACGAACGGCGGCAGCGTCGCCGTGACCATGACGGCAGCGGCGTTGTCCGGCTTCAGGCTCGACGGGTCGATCGCGACGCCGTACGCCTTGAGCATGTTGCCGATCGACTGGATCGTCTCAAGCGCCTTGTTCGAGTCGCCCGTCTTGTTGAGCCCGACGACGAGCCCGTAGCCCATGAGCTGGTTGCTGCGGACGCCCTGTACTTTTGCGATATCCTTGATGCGCGTGACGGCGGACTCCGCCGAGACGACGCCCGGCACGAGGCTGAGCGCGAAGAGCGCCGAAAGTGCCAGCGATATGATTCGTTTCATAAATGATCCCTCTTAGAACAGGAAATTGAATACCTGCGTCAAGATGCCCTGCCGCTGTTTTGCATTGAGCGGGCCCTTTCCGTCGAAGCGCACCGTCGCGTCGGCGATCTTGGTCGACGGGATCGTATTCGCCGCCGTCACGTCGTCCATGCGGCAGACCCCGCGAAACGTGATCCTGTGCTCGTCGCGGTTCTGCCAAATCGACTGCGTGCCCTCGAGCGTCATGTTGCCGTTCGGCTGCACGTCGACGACCGTGACGGTCACGTTGCCCTTGAACGAGCTCGTGTCCTTCGCGGCGCCCGACGCCGAGAACGAGTCCGAAGCGCCTGCCGACGCCGCCCGCAAGAAGTCGAAAATGCCGATGCCCGCATTGAGCGTCGTACTGCCCTTCTTGCTGTTCGAGTTCGACTTCGCTGCCGTCGTCGACGTCGTCTCGCTGATGACGATCGTCAGGATGTCGCCGACCTGGCAGGCCTTGCGGTCGGCGAAGACGCTCCGCACGCCGCCGTTGTCCGACCAAAGCGACTGCGCCGACGCGCCCGCCGCGAGCGGAAGCGAGAGCAGCATGGCTGCCGCAAGCAGCGCCGCACTCTTTCGATAGCGATTTCTAGTCTTCATCGTTTCACTCCTACTCCTATACGCATATACGCGCAAATGCGCACCTGCACATTTCCGAAAGGGCACGCCTAGTTTCCGACCTCGACCGTCGAGGCATCGATGACCTTGCCCCAAAGGACACGCCCTGAACTCTCGCTGCGCACGCGTATCTTTTCGCCGATGCGCCCGCGCTGCATCGCCGTTCCCATCGCGCGCGCCGTAATGCCGTGATAGCGCGTGACGATCGAGACAGGCGTGCCCGCTTCGACCGCGATGGGCTGCTGCAAAAAGGTCTCCTCAAGCGGCGTGTCCGCCGGGATGAGCCGCGCGGGGACGCGCCCCGCGATCGCTGCGGCATCCTTCACGTAGGCGGCTTCGCGGCTGTGGATCGGAAACTCCTGCGTGCGCACATCGCCGGCGCCGATCGCTTGATTCGGACGAAGCTCATGCGCGGCGACGAGCGCCGTCTCGTAGACCCGGAGCACGTAGTAGACGACGGCGTAGCGGTACGGCCGCCCGTCGACGAACACCTGGACCTGCACGGGGAACGTGCTGCCGT
>ERZ772960.2594-NODE-2594-length-12933-cov-2.297872_pt1 | contig 12933 bp, 12 predicted proteins | sample MGYA00580678_ERZ772960 | MGnify/ENA primary metagenome ERZ772960 (study PRJEB29015, sample SAMEA2737930) | human oral metagenome | biome: human oral; feature: human-associated habitat; material: dental | place: China | collected 2059 ... | reverse complement strand
GGAGCCGATTATAGCAGATTGGATTAAGGGGCTTAAGTTTTAACTATAAACTTTAAAACTCTATCGCTCCTTGCCAAATTCCTCGTTTTTTGGTATACTCACCCCTCCTATGAATGAATTTACTGAAGGTCTTAATCCCGAACAGTTTAAAGCCGTTACTACGATTAACGGACCCGTGCTTATAATAGCGGGAGCCGGTTCGGGGAAAACACGCGTTATCACTTTTAGAATTGCACACATGCTCGACAAGGGAATTCCTCAGTCTCAGATTTTGGCTCTTACTTTTACCAACAAGGCTGCCAAGGAAATGGCGGATCGGGTAAAAGAGCTTACGGGTAAAAAACTTCAAAACCTGACTGTCAGCACCTTTCACGCTTTTGGGGTTAAGGTTCTGCGTTCCCATATCGACAAAATAGGCTGGAGAAGTAATTTCAGTATTTATGATGAAACTGACCGCAATCAGTTGATTAAAGAATGCGGAAGAGAACTTAAATTCTCGGCAGATGCCTTGGATGTTTACAAGGTAGGCATTCTTTTTTCCAATATCAAAATGGGAAGAAAGGATTGGACAAACGAGCATGATTCGTACAAGGCGCTTTATAAAGAATATCAGGATGGGCTTAAACTTTATAATGCAGTAGACTTTGACGACCTTATAATGCTTCCCATAAAAATATTTAAAGAACACCCCGAAGTCTTGGCGGAGTACCGCGAAAGATACCGATATATAATGGTTGACGAATTTCAGGATACAAGCACACAGCAATATAATTTTATGAAACTCATCGCCGATAAAAATATCTGCGTAGTAGGCGATGACGATCAATCTATTTATTCTTGGCGGGGTGCCAGTTTTGAAAATATCCGCAACTTTGAAAAAGACTTTCCCGAAATGATTGAAATAAAACTTGAACAAAACTACCGTTCAACAGGGACAATTTTGGCTGCTGCAAACGGTGTAATTTCTCATAATGTAAACCGCAAGGTAAAAGCTCTTTGGTCAGAAAAAGACTCGGGGCGCCCCATCGAAATTTTTATTCCCGAAAACGAGGCGGCGGAAGCCGATTTTATTTCGGACATGATTTTAAGCTTAAAGCAAAGAGAAGGCTTTAAGTATTCCGACTTCGGAGTTTTAATCCGTGCCAATAGTTTAAGCCGCCCCTTGGAAGAATCCTTTTTGGAAGTAAACATTCCGTATAGAATGTCGGGTGGAACAAGTTTTTTTCAGCGTAAGGAAATAAAGGACCTTATAAGCTATCTGCGCGTTGTCGCAAACCCCGACGATGATGTAAACCTCCTGCGCATTATCAACACACCGAGGCGGGGCATAGGCAAAAAAACTCTTGAAACCCTTTCCGCTCTTGCAACGGAAAATTCTTGTTCAATGCGTGCTGCAATCCGCCTTCTTCTTGAAAACCCGCCTGAGGATATGAGGGGAAAAAGCATCGAAGATTTAAAAGAATTTGCCGAGCTTATAAGCGCACACCGCACCCAGCTTCTTTCGGGGAAGGGCCTTGCTCAAAAGGTTAGAAAACTTTTGGACGACATCGCCTATAACGAATACCTTATCGCCGAATACCAAAAAAGCGAAAAAGCTGCTCAATTTAAAATGATGAATATCGAAAGTTTTTTGCACTCGATGGACGACTGGGAAAACAATCCCGACAACTTGGACGGAAGCCTCTATGACTATCTTAACCGCATTACCCTTTTAACCCGCGATGATACTGAAGAAGAAAAAGGCGAAGTAAATATTATGACCATTCATTCTTCAAAGGGCTTGGAGTTTCCCGTGGTCTTTATTGCGGGAGCGGAAGACGGCCTTATTCCCCATGCAAGGAGTGTAGAAGAAAATGACGGAGATGTCGAAGAAGAACGCCGCCTTTTCTATGTGGCCATCACCAGAGCCCAGCAAAAACTTTTTATCACAAGCTGCAGGCAAAGACGGAAACAGGGCGGCATAACCGAATGTGCTCCATCTCCTTTTTTGGATGAGATTCCTGCCGATCTCGTCGAATACCACGAGCCCGATGCCCAAGCCGAAGAAGAACGCATTGCCGATATCTTCAGCCAAATGAAAAAAAAGTTTTCGATATAGGGAAGAGCAATCTACGCGGCTTCGGTCTGCGATATAATCACACCATATTTTTTCGGTAAGGCGGAAATGTTTTTATAAATATAAGGTTTCGAGTAGTTAAGCATGTAGATGTTTATGCCTGCAATTCCTATTAAAATTAAAGCAAAGAGAAAAATAAGGCATAAGGTTATTTTTTTTATGTATTTAGATTTCATGTAACCGGGAGCTCCTTTTAATTATAAAATTGTACTTCTGAGCTATGATATGTTTTCCAAAAATTTATAAAGTCAAAATAGTAACTTTGCATAGCAGAAAAAATGCGGGACAAATCTTTCTCAGGAATTTTACCCTTATTGTGAGCTAATTTAAAAGACCCATTCGATAAAACCCAAATTTTTGTATCATTTTTGCTTGGATTGCCCTTTGTAACATGAAAATGAATAGCTTCACCGTATTCATTTGACCAAAAATAAATTTTATAACCTGCAGTACGGAGATATATGGGCATCAGGCGCTCTCCAGTGCATCAAGATTGCGGAATGCCGTTATAGATTGATAAATCTGTTTAAGATAATTTTTAAAATATTCATTCTTTTCTACATCAAAATTAGAATGGATTGTTTCCCCTTTATTTGTAAGCAAGATAGCTTCGGCTGTTTTAGAATCTTCAAAACATACATCGTTATCAGTATATGTAATTAAAATTCCATCTTTTTCACAAAAAATTTTACGATTCATAATAACCTCCTACGGTTTATATTATACCATAAAGAAGCGAATATGTGTATGGATGCGGGGTTTAAAACACCATTGTTTTATTTACGCTAAATATGTTATAATGACTAGGGAAAGAAGGTAAATATGGAAAAAATAAAATGTCCTAAGTGTAATTCCATCATGCAGGAATTTGATATCAAACCAAAAAAAGCCTCAAAATACGAGGATTGTATCAGGCGTTGTATACAGTGTCAAATCGGAGCATCAAATGCCCAGGTAAATCCTACCCTTATTTATAAAGATTACAGAAATAATATTCCTAGCAATTTATTAGAACATCTGGATGAGACTCTTGAAAAAACATTAAACACTACCAATAGAGAAAATAAAAAAATTAAACTGGGGTTTTCCACATCCGAGGATGCCGTCAGCTGGATATTCATTAAGTATTTTCTTGTAAATGATAGACTTCCTGTCTTGCAAAAAATCTTAAATTTGGAAGATGAAATTTCGGAAATTCTAATGTGGGGAGTTCCTCAAATAAATCGTAATTCGGGATATACCGAAAAATTACAACATATCTGTGACAGCCTCGGAGAAGACAAAAAATATTACACGGAACCGGATATTATAATTATAACAAAGTCTGAATCAGTGTTTGTAGAAGTAAAAGTAAAATCCGGAAATGATAAGCAAGCAACAGACAATAGAAATTATGATAAATACTTATTGGATAAATTTTATACCGATATTGAAGCGGCAAAAAAATCATCATATTATGAATTAATCAGAAATTGGACTATAGGAAATATATTTGCAGAAAATAATTTTAAACTGATAAATCTTGCTCCCCAAAAATTATTTTCTAACGAGAATCAAGATTCCGATTTTAAATTATTTATAAATTCATTGAAAGACAGCCGAAATTTTATTCAATTATCATGGGAGGCGGTATTTAAAAACCTAAAGAAATCAAACCTTGAAGAATATTTTTATAATGAACTGGAAAAAAGAATATTTTAATACCGATTTTTAAATTCAGCCTAGCACTATCAATCCTTATTATTCTTTCCCTTGTACAATCCGTAAAAACATGGTACAATGCAAAACCTTATTATACGCCCAGAGGCTTTAATTTTTTGGGAGGATTGTTTTGGCTCAACCGGATTATTTGAATATTCTTAATGAAGAGCAGCTTGCGGCTGTTAAGCATCAGGGTTCTCCTCTTTTGATTCTTGCGGGAGCGGGCTCAGGGAAGACCCGGGTTATCACCACCAAGATTGCATACCTTATTGGCGAACATAATATCGAACCTGAACGAATCCTCGCCGTAACATTTACAAACAAGGCAGCCAAAGAAATGTCCGAAAGAGCATCTTATCTGGATAAAAGAGCTGAGCGGGCTATGATCCGAACCTTTCATTCTTTTGGAGCATGGATTTTACGCATGTATGCGGAATGGGCAGGGCTTTCACATAATTTTACAATCTATGATGATGACGACGCTCTTTCCCTTTTAACCCAAGCCTCTCCCGCCCTTACAAAAAATGCAGCCCGCGGTATCATAAAAAAAATTTCGCGTGCAAAGGATTATTGCCTTCTCCCCGATGATCCGCTTTTGCAGGAAGTTGATCCTAATCCCGAATTTGCAAAAATCTATTCCGACTATCAAAAGAGATTAAAAGAAACCGGAAACGTAGACTTCGGGGATCTTATCATGATTCCTGTTATGCTCTTAAAAGAAAATCCGCAAATCAGAGCCTCTCTTCAAAACCGGTTTTCCGTAATAATGGTCGATGAATATCAGGACTCGAACATAGCCCAATTTGAATTCTTAAAAGTCCTCACAGGAGAAAATACCTATATCTGCGTTGTAGGAGATGATGACCAATCGATCTACCGTTTCCGCGGAGCCGAAGTTCAAAACATATTAACATTTGCGGACACTTTTAAAAACACGAAAATAATAAGGCTCGAAAAAAATTACCGATCATATTCGGAAATTCTTGCGGTCGCAGATTCCGTCGTAAAAAAGAATACGGGCCGTCTCGGTAAAACCCTTGTGGCCGAAAGAGGAAAGGGACAAAAGCCTCATATTTATTTTTTGCCTAATCAGGAAACCGAGGCGGAACTTTGTGCCCGTCTTATATCGCAAGAAGTCGAAAACGGAGGAGCATATTCCGACTGGGCTGTCTTGTACAGGACTAACGCCCAATCCTTAAATTTTGAAACGGATTTTTTACACAAAAAAATTCCATATCAGGTTATAGGTACTTTAAAATTTTATGAGCGTGAAGAAATAAAGGATGCGCTTGCCGTTCTTGCCTTTATCTCAAACGGAAGGGACGAGGTTGCTTTAAGGCGTATCATAAATAAACCTGCACGAGGTGTAGGAGAAATTACTCAAAAAAAATTAATTGATCTTTCTCGAGAACTTATGTTCTCTCAAAAAAGCGATGAACTCATGTTGGAGTCCAAGGACGATTATATCTCGTCCATGTCTGCCCTCATGAATTCGGTCTCCCTCACAAAAAAAGCAAAAGAAGGCCTAAAGAATTTTTTAAACACCATAAAAGAATTACGCAGTATAATAGAAGCCGGAGACATCTTTTTTAAAAAAGAAGAACCAAAGGGCGAAGGCTTGGCTCCTTTTATCTATGAGGTTTTAAAACAATCGGGCTTTGCCGAATATTACGAATCGGTAGACTCTGCCTCCGGCACTCAAAAAACGGCAAACTTAAACGAGCTTGCAAACACAGCCTCGCTTTACGATTTTTCGGTAAAGGGCTTGAGCGAATTTTTAGAGCACATCGAATTGGATAGAAGCCTTGCCGGCTCCGAAGAAAAAAAAGATTCCGTAAACCTCATCACCATTCATAACACAAAGGGCTTGGAATTTAAAAACGTAATTATCACGGGCCTTGAAACGGGAGTCTTTCCCCGCGACAACGGAAACTTCGATGAGCTTGAAGAAGAAAGAAGACTTATGTATGTAGCCTGTACCCGTGCAAAGGATGCTCTCTACATGACAAGCTGTGCTTCCCGCCGCCTTTACGGCAGCCTAAGCTTTACCCAGCCAAGCCGCTTTATCTTCGAAATAGATCAAGACCTCGTAAACATCTCGGAGGCCTCATCTTCTTATTCTACTTTTTCAGGCAGCTTCGGGAAACAAATACCTGCCGATTTTAGCACAAAAAAAGAAGAGCATCCCCTCCTTTCCAAATGGAAGAAGGGAGAAAAAATTTATCACGACGATTACGGCTACGGGGCAATAATTAAGGCCGATGCTTCAAGCGGAGAACTTGTAGTAAACATCCAATTTGAAACCGGCCTTATAAAACGCTTTATGCCCGAATATCAGGCAAACGATATGACAATAATAAAAGACTGATTTTACACAAAATCACCACAACTAAAAATATTTTTTCCGGAAGAAAAAGATGTACTTCAATCCCTACGAGACTCCGATGAAAGCAAGAAAAAAAATAGGAATGAATAATTCGATCATTTATATCGACTTTATGGTAGGCGACCCCGAACTCTCCGTTATCGGTACTGTCATCGGCACTTGCATTTTTCTCCTCTTTTCTATAAAATACTTTCCGTCAATTTTGATAGATTCATCAATTTTCTTGGAGTAAAATATGGCTTATCCTTTTAGCACGATAGAACCCAAATGGCAAAAATATTGGGAAGAAAACAAAACCTTTAAAACAGTTGAAGACAAAAATTATCCTAAGGATAAGAGACTCTATATTTTGGATATGTTTCCCTATCCTTCGGGAGACGGGCTCCATGTAGGGCACCCTGAAGGCTATACTGCAACGGATATTTACAGCCGTTTTTTACGCATGAGCGGATACAATGTACTCCACCCGATGGGCTTTGATTCCTTCGGATTGCCTGCAGAAAACTATGCCATCAAGACGGGCGTTCATCCCCTTATCACTACCCGAAAAAATATGGAAACATTTAGAAAGCAGATAAAATCGATAGGTTTAAGCTATGACTGGGATAGGGAAATCTCCACAAGCGAAGAATCCTATTATAAATGGACCCAGTGGATATTCCTCCAATTATTTAAAAAGGGATTGGCCTACGAAAAAGAAGCCCCCATCAACTGGTGCCCTTCCTGCTTAACAGGCCTTGCCAATGAAGAAGTAAAGGACGGAAAATGCGAAAGATGCGGAGCTCAAATTCAACGCAAAAACTTGAGGCAGTGGATTTTAAAGATAACCGAATATGCCGAACGCCTCTTAGAAGATTTGGATGAACTTGACTGGCCCGAATCCATCAAAATCATGCAAAAAAACTGGATAGGCAAGAGTACGGGAGCCGAGGTAGACTTTGCCCTTGCCGATAAGGACGGAAAAGAAACGGGGCAAAAAATCAAGGTTTATACAACCCGCCCCGACACGATCTTCGGAGCGACCTACATGGTCTTGGCCCCGGAACACGAGCTCGTAAAAAGCATAACTACAAGCAGCCAAGAAAAAGCCGTTGCCGCTTATATCGAAGAGGCCGCAAAAAAAAGCGACCTCGAAAGAACAGACCTCGCAAAAAACAAGACCGGAGTTTTTACGGGAGCCTATGCAATCAATCCATTGACGGAACAAAAAATCCCCGTCTGGATTTCGGACTATATTTTAATCTCCTACGGCACGGGAGCAATTATGGCAGTCCCCGCCCATGATGAAAGAGACTTTGAGTTTGCTGCCCAATTCAATCTGCCTAAAATCAAGGTTGTAGCCGGTGCGGAAGAATGGGAAAGCGGAAAAAGAGACTTTTCGGAGGAGCCTAAGGCTTGTACAACCGAGGACGGCTATTCGGTAAACTCAAAACAGTTTGACGGTCTAAAAACTGAAGAAGCAAAAACAAAAATCACGGAACATCTTGAAAACTTAGGCCTTGCAAAAAGAGCCGTAAACTACAAGCTCCGTGACTGGATTTTCAGCCGGCAGCGCTATTGGGGTGAGCCAATACCCTTGGTACACTGCCCCTCTTGCGGCATAGTTCCCCTAGACGAACATGATCTCCCATTAACCCTGCCCCAAGTAGAAAGCTATACTCCCGCAGGTACGGGCGAAAGCCCCTTGGCGGCTATCGGCTCTTGGGTAAATACAAAATGCCCCAAATGCGGAAAGGAAGCAAAACGGGAAACCAATACAATGCCTCAATGGGCCGGTTCTTGCTGGTACTACCTCCGCTTTATCGACCCGCATAACAACGAAGCCTTTGCCGACAAAGAAAAATGCGATTACTGGATGCCTGTAGACCTCTATGTTGGAGGAACAGAACATGCAGTTCTCCACCTATTGTATGCAAGGTTTTGGCACAAGGTCTTGTATGATCTGGGACTGGTTTCTACAAAAGAGCCCTTTACACGGCTTATAAATCAGGGAATGATAACCTCCTTTGCCTACATGAGAAAAAACAAAAGTCTTGTTCCGGTCGATAAGGTTAAAAAAATATCGGAAACCGAATTTGAAGACATTGAAACCGGAGAAAAACTTGAGCAGGTAATAGCCAAGATGTCCAAGAGCTTAAAGAATGTTATCAATCCCGACGACATCATAAAAGAATACGGGGCAGACACCCTTCGCCTCTACGAAATGTTCTTAGGCCCCTTAGAGGTTTCAAAACCTTGGAACACAAGCGGCATCATGGGAGTGTTTAGATTTTTGGAAAAAATCTGGAATCTGTCCGACAGGGAAATATATAAAACTCCCGTCAACGATACCTCAACCCCTGAAACCAAGACCTTGACTGTCCTCTTAAATAAGACCATAAAAAAGGTAACCGAGGACACAGCCTCTCTTAACTTTAACACTGCCATAAGCCAGATGATGATTTTTATAAACGAGGTTTCAAAGCACAAAAAAATACCCCACTATGTTTGGTATAATTTTGTAAAACTTTTAAACCCCTACGCTCCTCACTTGGCCGAAGAACTTTGGCAAAAGATGGGTAATGATGAATCGATAGCCTATTCTCACTGGCCGATGTTTGTAGAAAAATTCTGCGTCGACCAAACCTGCACGGTGGTGGTACAGGTAAACGGAAAACTCCGCGGTAAGTTTGAGGTAGAAGCAGGAACCTCTAAAGAGGAACTGGAACGCCTTGCTTTATCGAATGAGGGTGCTGTCCGCAACATTGAAGGCAAGGAGATTAAAAAGATAATTACAGTGCCCGATAAGCTCGTAAATATTGTAGTACAATAGAGAAAACCCTACTTAACAAGGCTTATTCTTTTTCGGCATAGCTCTAGCGGCCGGCTTTTTTTAAGGCATCATTTACCGCCTCTAAAAAAGCCTTACTCGTTAAGGTAGCACCGGCCACAATATCCACATCTGTAGAATCCTTCTCGATAACCCGCTTAGGCAGGTATTCAAAAACGGTATCGCTGTAGCCGGGCGTATCGGCATACTCTAAGATATCTATATTTTTAATTTCGTTTTTTTCTATCACAACCCTTACGCTTATATTTCCCATTAAGCCTTCGGCCTTTCCTTCAAAAACACCCGAAACAATCTTTTCATCATTTTTTACATTACAAGAAAATAAAAAAATACTCAAAGCAAAAATCATAAGCATAAAGAAAATCTTTTTCATATTAAAAAACTTACCTTCCTAAAAAATATCCTATATCTCCCCAGAGGGCAAAGAGAAAAACTACGCCGATAAAGGCTATGCCGATAAACTGAACATAGTACAACACCTTCGGATGAATTTGCCTTTTAAAAATAAATTCGATAAAGGCAAAAAGAATTAAGCCTCCGTCCAAAATCGGAATCGGCAGTAAATTCATTATAAAAAGAGAAATCGAAATTATGCTTACAAAGTTTAAGATATCCGAAAGCCCGATTAAAAAGCCGGCCTTAAAACCTTGGGCGGCAACATCACCCAACATGTGGGTAATGCGTACAGGGCCTGAAACGGCTTGCCTAAAGTCAACTCCCTTAAACAAAAGGCCTAAACTTTTAAATGTTAACACAAAACTCTTGTGAGTTAAAACAAAGCCGTTCACTATGCTTTTAAAAAAGCCTGTTCCGGGAATCTCTACCTTGATGTTTTTAATCTTTAGCCCAAGGTCTATTCCGTTTTCGGTTCTGATAAGGTTTACGGTTTTTGTAATCTTGTTTCCGTCCCTTAAAATGCCTAATTCGGCAGTCTTTTCGCTTATACCGCCTAGGGCACGGTTTAAGTCTATCGTATTGGCAACTTCAATTCCGTTCACTTCCGTAATAAGGTCGCCTTTTTTAAGCCCTGCAAGTTCGGCAGATGAAGAAGGCTTTACACCGTCAATTTCAAGGGGAATAAAAGAATAAAAGCCTATTATGCCTGCACCGGTTTTTGGATCGAGTTTTGGCCTAAGTTTTTTTGTGAGGATCTGCCCATCTCTTTCTATTTCCAGCGTAACTTCTTCCTTTGCTTCAGGCACTATGAGACGCACGATGTCAGCAAATGTTTCGGTCTTTTCTCCGTTAATGCTTAAAATTACATCTCCCATCCTTAAATCAGCCTCGCGGGCAGGAGAATCATCGGCTTCGTTATAATAGTAAACGGGAGCTATCTTATTCGAACTGGTATAATAGCTTGAACCGATAGCACTTACAATAGCCAGAGCCAGAACCGCACTTATATAGTTTGCAAATGGACCGGCAAAGGCAATTATAATCCGCTTAAAAGGATGCACTCCATACAGCTCTCCCTCTTTTTTAGGAATTGCAGCAAGGTTTTCTTCGATTGCTTGCTGAAAGGCTTTTTCGCCCTTCATGCCGCAATAACCGCCCATAGGAATTGCAGAAATTCTATATTCCGTGTCTCCCTTCTTTTTTTTAAAAAGAACAGGACCCCAGCCTATCGAAAAACTTTCGACCACAACACCGCAGAGTTTCGCGGCAATAAAATGTCCAAGCTCATGGATAAAGACCATGATACTCAATATAATCAAACCTATTAAAATCTTAACCATAAATTATTCCGTTTTACTTTTATTGCAAGCCGTTTACTCTGTCAAGTATCCTTGCCAAAGCGATCGCTCTTGCTCTGTTTTCATAGTCATAAACTTCTTCATAAGAAGAAGGTTTCATAGTCCAATCCGAATTTAAAACTTCTTGCGTAATATCGGCTAAATCCGTAAAGCCTATTTTTCCTTTGATAAAGGCATCAACGGCTTCTTCATTTGCAACATTAAAGGCTATAGGATAGGCTCCGCCTTTTCCAGCCGCTTCAAAACCCAAAGCCAACATGGGAAAATCATCGTTTCTGGGAGGCATAAATTCCAACTTTATAATTTGAGAAAAATCCAAGGGCCTTAAAAAGCTTTCAGGCACCTCCGGAAAACTTAAAGCATTTAAAATAGGATTTTTCATATCGGGAGGAGAGGCTTGAGCAAATATCTCTCCGTTTTTACACTGCACCATCGAATGGATTATACTTTGAGGATGAACCGTAACTTCGATTTTTTCCGGCGGAAAAGAAAAGAGCTTTACAGCCTCAATCACTTCCAAGGCCTTGTTTGCAAGAGAAGCCGAATCTATCGTAATCTTTCCGCCCATCTTCCATGTCGGATGCTTTAAGGCATCTTCAAGCTTCATTGTGCTAAGCTTTTCTCTCGGTGTATTTAAAAAGGGGCCGCCTGAGGCGGTAATTATAATCTTTTCGATGTTTTCTTTTTTGTGTGCATTTATAAGCTGAAAAATTGCAGCGTGCTCCGAATCGACGGGAATTATTGTGCTGCCCGACTTTTCGGCATCTTGAAAAATCAGCTCCCAGGCCTCTACTATAGTTTCTTTATTTGCAAGGGCCAAATCCAAGCCGCTTTTTATAACTTCTACCGAGGCCTTTAAGCCTGCCGAACCCGCTATACCGTTTATAACAATGTCGGCCTTTGATTTTTCGAGCAGACGTCTGACAGCTTCCGCATCTATCTCGTGTTTTAAATCGGAATCCTTTTTTTTTGTAGAAACAAATTGCGCATCGGTAAATTCGGCTAGAAGAGTTTCTGCAAAATCCGAATTCGAATGAACCGAAAAACCTGCAAGAACAAACCTATCGGAAAATCTTCTTATTATCTCCAGACTGTTTTTTCCGATTGAGCCTCCGGCACCGAGAACGATAACTCTTTTTTTCGCCATTAAAAGCCGCCTAATAAAAATAGACAAAGGGTGTAGAATACGGGAGCAGCTATAAGCAGAGAATCAATACTGTCAAGAATACCTCCCCGCCCTAAAATTACCTTACCTGAATCCTTTACGTCTGCAGAACGCTTCAAAATAGATTCTATTATGTCGCCGATAATGGCAAAGAGGGCCGTAAAAAGAGCTATGATTATAAGCTCTTTTAATTTTCCGTTAAATTGTTTATTAAAAAAATAAAAGGAACCTACAGCAGCTGTTGCAGAACCTATGAAGCCGCCTATAAAACCTGCAATACTTTTTTTGGGGCTTGCCTTAATAAAGCCTCTATTGTTTTTTCCTAAAAGCATACCGAAAAACCATGCAAAGGAATCGCAGCCGAAGGTCATAAGACAAAACATTATGATAAGAGCCCCTGCATTTGGAAGGCTTGCAATTGCCGATAAATAAACTGCCAAACCCCAAGGATAAATCAGCATAAACGTTCCCGTTGTTAGGCGTGCAATGCTATTTATAAAACTACCTGATGATGAAAATATAATTTCCATAAAGAGCATTCCGACTATTACACAGCCGAATACAATAAAAATATATTGAAACGGTATGGAATGTAAGCCCATCAGGTATGAAGCAAGAACTAAAATCGTACCGAAAAAAGCAAGTATCTTTTTAGGATAGGCCGGAGCCCTTTGGGACAAAATATTATATATCTCATAATTTGCAATAAGGGCTGAAATAAACAATTCAATATGATAAACCAAAAAATTATAATGAGGTAAAAAATAAATTGGAGCTAAGACTAGAGGTGCTCCTACAAAAAATATAATCAGCCTTTCAATAATTTTTTTAATCTTCATTTTATTTCTCCCTTTATTCGTGCGGAGGGTTTAATACCCTGTTGCTGCGCAACGTACGCTCTGCGTCGTAACAAAGGGTATTAAAGCCCGACTGCAACCACCTTATGAGAACAACATACCCCGATGCTCTGCGTCGGGGTTG
>ERZ772960.2592-NODE-2592-length-12937-cov-2.636547_pt1 | contig 12937 bp, 13 predicted proteins | sample MGYA00580678_ERZ772960 | MGnify/ENA primary metagenome ERZ772960 (study PRJEB29015, sample SAMEA2737930) | human oral metagenome | biome: human oral; feature: human-associated habitat; material: dental | place: China | collected 2059 ... | reverse complement strand
GTCATACAGCTCGCTAACAAGGCAGCGCAGGTCATAGCGGGCAACGGCAGCACGCTCAACCGCCTGAAAGAAGCCATCGACAAGGGCGATGAAACGTCGCTCCATACCATGCAGGGGCGTTTCAATGCGGTTGTCTCATCCCTCACCGGTACGTCCGACCTCATTCATGCGGCACAGTGGGACGACGAGGGCAACCTCCTCGGCTTCCGCAACGTGGGCATGCTGCGGTCGGTGGCAGGCGAAGACGGCTCGCTCACGCTCTACTCCGACTATTACGATGCCGCAGGAACGAAAAAGCACTCGGCATCCTTCCGCCTCTCCTCAAGTGCCGACGGAAGCTCTCTGCTCTTCGATGCCGACCAGATTAACTTCCTCGGCAAAACGGTCATCAACAACAAGTTCGTGGTCGACGCCGAGGGCAACGTAACCATGGACGGCCTTACGGCCAACAACGCCACCATAAAGGGACACATAGAGGCTATCACGGGACGCATAGGCGGATTTCGCATCTCTGACAACGGGCTCACCAACGTGGGTATCGACGACGACGCATATATCATCTTCGAAAACCGCAGGCGGGGAGCCTTCGCAGGAATAGGCGGAACCGTAATTTCTGCCGCCACAGGTTCACGGGCAGTGGCACGCTTCGAAAACCACGACACGGGAAACGGCATACCGCCGGCCCTGAACATAGCCATGCTCGTATCGGCAAGAGGGGCCGGGGGTACAGGCGACGGAGGCGGAAACTGTGCCATAGGCATACAAGGGGGATACATCGCGGGCTTTGGCCTGAAAACAAAGTTCATAGGCCTCGACGAGCTGCCACCCGTCCCCGAAGGCTCCTCACCGCCGCCCGAAGCAAAAAGCATAGCCGTCACCCTGCCGCGAAGCGTGGGCTGTGTGGTAGCCTGCACGCAGTTCTACCAGCAGCAGCACGAAAACGGACAAATCAAGTCGTATGCAGCATTTCGCGACGTAACGGTAACCCTGCCCGATACCGACGAGGCCGACGAAGGGAAAATGCTATGGATAAAACGCGGATACGGCAACAGGGGAAATATGAAGGTACTGTCAGGCACATATCAGTATACAGACTACGAAGGCCTGAAGCGGGTAACAAAAAAAGCACCGTCATACTTTATAACTGACCGTGCCGAAGCGCAAACCGAACTCGAGTTCCGCGGCGACGGCGATGCCATGTGCCTCGTCTTTTTCCCGAACCTGGAGTCGGCCATCGACGGCAAGAGCTGTCACGGCTGCTGGATACAGTGGAAAGCTCCGCGCGACTGGTAAATGCTTTCTCATGCAAAAATCAACAAAACAAAAAACATATGAATACCATCAATTTCAAACAGATCGAAATCCGCGGCATCGACGGCAAGCCGCAGACGGTCGACATTGCGGCCGACATGGCCGATGTTCTGTATTACAATACCAGCAGCATCGCGGCCGTCAGCACCGCACTCGACATTTACAAGACCGGGCAGGCCGCGCTCACGCCCGAAACGGCTGCTGCCGTCAAGGCCGTTGTCAGCAGGCATTTTACGGCCGTCGTACAAATCGCACTAAACCCGCTGCTCGATGCTGTCATCAACGGCTGAACTACCGCACATCAGGTTTCGTATCGCAAAGGCCACGACCAGTGCCGACGGCCGCTACCGCCTCGCAGCCATACGCATGGTTGAAGACACCACGCGTACGGCTCTCGGGAAGCAATACCCCAAGTATCTGCAGGATATCATCTGTCATGCACTTTCGCTCACCCAGGGCACTCGTATTGACGGCAACGACCGCTTCACCTACACCTTCCCCTTCAACCTGTAACACCCCTTTACTTTTTTACTCTCTTACTTTTTTACTTTTGAATGAACTCCACTTCCTTAAACGCATAGCTTCGCAGGCGTCCGTCGCGGTCGCGGAGCACGAGATGGCCGTCGTCTTCCACCTCTACGATGGCCGCTTCGAAGCGTCCGTCCTTGTCCTGATAAGCATAGAAGCCGTGGCTGCGGTACAGATAGCTCATGTAGAGCGTGGCTATTTTCTCGTAGTTGCCGTTGCGGAGGTCGTCCAGATAGGCATCAATGCGGCGCACAATATCCTTGAGAAGTGCCATGCGGTCGACGTCATGCCCAAGGATTTGCTTCAGCGAAACGGGGTTCGGAGCATTACTACGGAACACCTCCTGGTTCACGTCAACGCCCGTGCCAATGATACAGTCGGCTATATGACCGCCTGAAAGCGTGTTCTCGATGATGGTACCGCTTATCTTGTAGTCGCGCCAGTAGATGTCGTTAGGCCATTTGATGGCAATGTCGGCAGTGTATTCGGCCAGCGCATCGCGCAGAGCCAGTGCCACTGCCTTTGATATAACAAACTGGCTTGTGACGGGAACCCACACCGGATGGCAGCAAATGGAGAACAAAAGATTCTTGCCCCGTTCGCTCTCCCAGGTGTTGGTGCCCTGCCCGCGGCCCGCCGTCTGATAGTCGGCATAGGCTACCATCATGCGCGGTTCGGGCTGGACGCCGTCGAGCGTGGCAAGAATCGACTTGAGATAATTGCTTGTACTGTCGGTTTCGTCAATCTCAATAAAACGGACATCAGCCAGCGGGTCCTTCTTCCGCCTAAACAAGGAGTGGATTGAAAGCATCTTCTATGTGGTTTATCCTGACCTCGTCGCTTCCGTCCTTGCCAATAAGGGCAACGATATCAAAGCGCAGGTCCTCGGTTATGTCGTTTAGTTTCACGTAGTTGTCGGCCGCACGCCCCAGACGTTTCATCTTGGCAGGCGTGACGGCATCTTCGGGAAGCGCGGCCCTTGACGTGCTGCGCGTCTTCACTTCAACAAATACAATGGTGGTTTCGTCGGCGGTCTTGCAAATCAAATCAATGTCACACAAACTGCTTCCGTGGCGCCAGTCGTGCTCGAGAATAACGTAGCCCTTACGTCGAAGAAACGCTTCGACATAACGTTCGCCCCATTTTCCCAGATCGTTATGCTCGGCCATGCTGACACCTTATTATATATGCAAAAGTAAAACAAATCTTCCACACCTCAAAAGTTTTGCGTACCTTTGTACTATATACATCTGAAACAGCCATCAACAACAACTATCATGAACGAAGAGCAGAACCTGGCCGACGAACGCTTCATGCGCATGGCCCTGAAGGAAGCCGAAGAAGCTTTCGGCGAGGGCGAAATACCCGTGGGGGCTGTAGTGGTGAGCCACGGCCGGATTATTGCGCGCGCACATAACCAAACCGAGCAACTGCACGACGTTACAGCCCATGCCGAGATGCTGACCATTACGGCAGCGGCCAATCAGACGGGCGGAAAGTATCTGACCGACTGCACGCTTTACGTCACCGTTGAACCGTGCACGATGTGCGCCGGCGCTGCAGGATGGGCGCAGATAAGCCGCATTGTTTACGGCGCGGCTGACGGAAAGCGCGGCTTTCAGCTTACAGCGCCCCACGCCCTGCACCCCAAGGCTACGGTTACGGCAGGCGTATTGGAAGACGAGTGTGCGGCACTGATGAAAGCCTTTTTCAAGAACCGGCGGTAGAATGCGGCCTGCTTATTCCGTTCTGACAACGGCACAGGTGAATGTTTCCGGCATCGTTACGTCTGTTTTACGGAATAATGCAAACACCCTGTCACAAAAATTCCTTACTTTTATAACCCAACTTATCAAACCTAAAACACAATGAGAGAAAAACTTTTCATCGCGCTGCTTCTGGCTGGCAGCATGAGCGCAAGGGCGCAAGTGAAGTTACAGCCGCTGTTTACCGACAATATGGTTCTGCAACAACAGGCCGATGTGCCCATCTGGGGTGAAGACAAGGCCGGTAAAAAGGTAACCGTAACCACATCGTGGGATAAGAGAAAATACACGACAACGACGGCAGCCAATGGCAAATGGAAAGTATCAGTCGCCACTCCCAAGGCCGGAGGCCCCTACTCTATTACGATCAGTGACGGCAAAACCGTCCGTCTGAACAATGTTCTCATAGGCGAAGTGTGGCTCTGTTCGGGACAATCGAACATGGAAATGCCCATTGTCGGCTGGGGAAATGACTACTTTAAGGCCGAACATAAAGACGCCGACAATCACCCAAACATACGTTTACTGCAGCTCAATCTGGTGGCAAGCATGACGCCCGACAACCATTTTGCCGCGCGAAACAACGGCTGGACGGTGTGCAATTATACCAATTTGGCACCCTTCTCAGCCACAGCCTACTTCTTTGGACGCGACCTTGAGAAGCACCTTAACGTGCCGATAGGGCTCATTCAGACCTGCTGGGGAGGAACCGTAGCCGAGGCATGGACGGGGAAAGAGTCGCTGGAGCTGGACCCCGACTTCACGAAAGGCCTGAAAAACCTCTCTGAAATGTCGGCCTCAAAAGAGAATACAATGAAGAAATACGAGGCCGACAAGCTGCAATGGCAGAAGAATGTAGACAGCAAAGATGCAGGAATGAAGAACGGCAAGGCCGTATGGGCAGCCCCGGGCTTCAATGATGAGAGCTGGATGACGATGAAAGTGCCGGGGCTTTTCTCGCAAAACGGACTGGAAAAATTTGATGGTTTGGTCTGGTTTCGCCATACGGTCGACATCCCTTCTTCCATGACAGGCAAAGCCCTTACGCTGCGATTGGGATCTGTTGACGACATTGACGTTACCTATTTTAACGGTGTTCGCATCGGGCAGACTGAAGGATGGGCCAAGGAGCGCGTTTATCAGATTCCGGCCCGACTGGTAAAAGCCGGTCGCAACGTGATTGCCGTGCGCAACCTTGACACCGGCGGAGACGGCGGTTTATATGGTAAAACCGAGCAGTTCAGGCTCACGGCTGAGGGTCAGAAGGGTGCAGGACAAGGCACACAAGAGATAAATCTGAGCGGCGAATGGCGCTACAAGGTCAGCACCGGCATGCAGGAGCTTCCGGCCATGCCCGCAAATCCGAACGGCAATCCGAACTTACCCACCGTGCTCTACAACGCCATGATAAACCCGCTTATACCTTATACCATCAAGGGTGCGATATGGTATCAGGGCGAAGCCAATGCCAACCGCGCATATCAGTATCGTGAATTGTTGCCGTTGATGATTAACGACTGGCGCAATCGTTGGGGATACCGCTTCCCGTTCTATATTGTTCAGCTGGCCAACTTCATGGCACGGCACGACCATCCCACCGAATCGGCATGGGCCGAACTGCGCGAAGCCCAGGCCTTGACGACGAATTTAGACAACACCGGCGTCTCTTGTACCATCGATATAGGTATGGAAAAGGATATCCATCCCAGCAACAAGCAGGACGTCGGACACCGTCTGGCGCTCATCGCAAGGGCAAAAACATACGGGCAGAACGTCGAATTCAGCGGCCCCCTGTATAAGTCGTACGAAATGATGGGGCACTGCATCCGCATCCATTTCGACCATACGACGGGCGGTTTAAAGACAAACGACGACCGCCCTGTTACAGGATTTGCGATAGCCGGCCCCGACCATGTCTGGCATTGGGCCACGGCAACGATTGACGGAAACAGCGTAATCGTGAGCAGCGACAAGGTGAAATTCCCCGTGGCCGTGCGCTACGCGTGGGCCGATAATCCCGCCTGCAACCTGTATAACGGCGCAAACCTGCCCGCCTTTCCCTTCAGAACCGACTGCTGGAACGGCGTAACCTACGGAGTAAAATAGCCGAAAAAGGTCAGGATTACGATGTAAAAGGGTTGAGATTACGACACCAAAATCTGCTGACTACTGCGTAAACACAACCCCCTTACATCGTAAAGGCCCAATGATTATTGCATAAAGACAAACCCTTTACGGCGTAAAGACCGGATGATTACGACGTAAAGGCAACGTGATTACGGCGTAAAGACGAAACGATTACGGCGTAAAGACAAAACGATTACGATGTAAAGGAGACAGCCCCATGACATGTGCCATAGGGCTGTCTGATGCCATAATACCTGACGGCCGACGGAAAGAATGCGGCAGAAAACAGGCAATCCGCCCCGTGTCAGGGCGGATTGCACAGCAATTTTTAAATTATTTTACAAGCACTACAAGGTATTTGCTCGTACTCCAGAACAGCTGGGGGTTCGTAATATGCAATACATACTGCTTGCTGTTGTCAGTAACGAGCTGATAACTACTTGAAGGATGAGCAGTTAAAAGCTTTGCCGACTTGGAATAAAGCTTGACATCTTTCGTCACGCGTATGTCAATTTTTGTGAAATAATTCTTGTTAAACGACGACTGCAGCACCTTCCCATCTGCTAAAATGTGCTGATCTTTCAGCTCTTTCTTCGTTCCGAAGACAAACCAGGCGGTGTTAAGCTGCAAGTCCTGGCTGTTGATGGTTTCCGTTTTCTGTGCATTTTCGTTCTGCAAATCAGAGACACTCGAGTTCAATCCTGTAATCGTTTCGTCGAGTTCAGCAATGTGAATGTTCTTCGCATCGAGCTCGGCACGGAGCTGTTGCAGCTGCTGGTCCTTCTCATCCAGCTGTTTTATCATGTTCGCGACAACCTTTTTCATCTCCGAACCTTTAAAATTGCTGTTCTTCAGCTGCCCCTGAAGCTTCTTGATAAGCTCGCGATTCTGCCGCATGCGGTCGGTAATGAAGTGGATATCTTCCTTGATTTGCTGCGCCTTGTTGACGCGTTCGGCACCCTTTACCAGACTAACGCGATTCTCTGCCTCATTGATTTCATTAAAGCCTGCCTGAATTTCGTTCATCGTGGCCATCATATCATTGATCTGATTATCACGCTGCGAAATGATATCCTTCAGGGAATCGTTCTGCTCCACGTTCTGTAAACTTTCGGGAGAACTCTTTTGTTGTTTGCATCCTACGGCTAAAATGAGCACGAGGATGAGGGATAAAAGCACTAATTTTTTCATATTTCAATGTTTTTAAAGCTCGTTTTCTCTTGTTTCTTATTCTCTTTCCCCGCAAGGACGATGACGAATTCGCCCCGCGGTTCTGTCTCTTCAAAGTGGGCAACAGCCTCGTCAAGGGTTCCCCGCACATGCTCTTCGTGCAGCTTTGATATCTCACGGGCTACGCTTACCTGACGTTCTCCGCCAAAAATATCGCGGAACTGCTTCAGCGTTTTCAGCACACGGTAGGGCGATTCATAGAATATCATCGTCCGCGTTTCGTCCTTCAAGCTTTCAAGATGTGACAGGCGGCCTTTCTTCTGGGGCAGGAAACCCTCGAAGCAAAAGCGGTCACAGGGAAGCCCTGACGACACAATGGCCGGAATGCAAGCCGTTGCACCCGGAAGGGTTTGCACGGTGATGCCCGCACGTGCCGCCTCACGGGCAAGATAAAAACCAGGGTCGCTGATGCCCGGTGTGCCCGCATCGCTGATTAAAGCAACGGTCTGGCCTGACTTTAACCGCTCTACAACGCCGGCTGCTGTGCCATGCTCGTTAAACTTATGGTGTGCAATGAGGTGGTTTTTAATGTCATAATGCTTCAGCAAAACGCCCGATGTACGAGTGTCTTCGGCAAGCACCAAGTCTGCTTCCTTAAGAATTCTCAAGGCCCGGAGCGTGATATCTTCCATATTTCCCACCGGTGTGGGGACGATATATAACATGCCCATAACAGGACAAATATAGGGATTTATTCAGCAAGGCCAAAGGAAACGTACTAATTCTTTACAATTTTTAAGTTAGAATACTTTTTTATCTCTTCTTTTTGCCTTTTTACCTTGTTTTATTAACTTTGCAAAAAGTATGATTGAAACCTTGACAGGGGAGGCCCACCGCCCCGGAAGAATAGAGGTGGTATGCGGTTCTATGTTCTCGGGAAAGACCGAAGAGCTGATACGCCGGCTCAAGCGGGCCAAGTTTGCACGTCAGCGCGTCATTATCTTCAAACCGGTCATAGACACCCGTTATTCTGACACGAACGTGGTCAGCCACGACCATAATGCCATCCCTTCGACCCCTGTGCAAGACTCTGAAGACGTGTTGCAGAATGCAGCAGGATACGACGTCATCGGCATTGACGAGGCACAGTTTTTCGATGAGGGCCTTGTCGATGTGTGCAACAAGCTGGCTTACCGCGGCATGCGCGTTGTTGTTGCGGGCCTCGACATGGATTTCAAGGGTATTCCTTTCGGTCCGATGCCTGCCTTATGCGCCGTTGCCGACGAGGTTACCAAGGTGCACGCCATCTGCGTAAAGTGCGGAGCCCTGGCTTATGTAAGCCACCGGCTGGTGAAAAACGACTCGCAGGTGATGCTCGGTGAGAAGATGGAATACGAGCCGTTGTGCCGCGAATGCTACCGGAAAGCCATAGCCGAAGACGAACGTAATGCCCGTTCGAAGAACCTGTTTGAAAACGAATAATCTCATGCAAAAAGAAATTACATTCAGTACATTCATACGTTGGACGGGAATCATCCTGCTTGTCGTGGCCGTGCTTTGCACGTTGAACTATCTGAGCGATGTTCTCATCCCCTTCTTCGTGGCCTGGCTGCTGGCTTATTTGCTCTATCCTATCGTAAAATTCATAGAAAACCGACTGCATATACGCTTTCGGCCTGTTTCAATTATACTGACATTGCTCTTCGTTGGCACCATCCTCGGACTTATTGGCTACCTGGTTGTGCCCCCGATGATAGAACAATTCCAACGACTTTACGACATTCTTATTCACTGGGTACGTGAGACCACCCACACCAATAACTTATCAGCATGGCTCTCTGAAAAGGTATTGGAGAACCAGGAACAGATTACAGCCTTCTTCAAAAGCCGCGATTTTACCAATGTTTTGAAGACGTCGGCCCCGAAACTGTTTAGTTTTGTGGGGCAGACGGCAAGCGTGTTGATAAGTATCGTGGCCTCAATGATTACCTTATTATATATGTTCTTTATCCTGCTCGACTACGAATCTCTGACACAAAACTGGATTAGAATATTCCCTAAAAAGGTGCGCCCGTTCTGGCGTGACCTTGCAAAAGATGTCGAACGCGAACTGAACAATTATATCCGCGGGCAGGGAGGAGTAGCCCTTTGCATGGGAATCATGTTCTGCATAGGCTTTACCATCATCGACTTTCCGATGGCCATTGGTCTCGGTATCTTAATAGGAATTATGGATCTCATCCCATATCTGCACACGTTTGCTTTGATTCCTACCGCCTTTCTCGCCATGCTGAAAGCGGCCGACACGGGACAAAGCTTCTGGCTTGTCTTCGGTATGGCCTTTGCTGTATTTGCAGTGGTGCAGATTATTACGGACATGATTGTCACACCTAAAATCATGGGTAAGGCCATGGGACTTAATCCGGCCATCCTCCTGCTGTCGCTTTCGGTATGGGGGTCCGTGCTTGGTTTCATCGGTCTTATTATAGCTTTGCCCCTCACTACGCTTATCATTGCTTATTGGCAACGCTATGTCACCAAGGAGTGGGCGGGGACAGACGGCGAAAAGTCATAAGACGCCCTTGACGGCTTTGGCCTGAGCCAGAGAAGATTATCTCCTTTGCTCAATATAAAAAAGTTAAGGAGGGGTATCAAAATAGGCGCATTCTTTTTTATGTACAAGGCTTCGACTTTCTCAAGCCAAGGCTCTGCTATGCCCAAAAGTATAGGTATACAAATATTGTTATGGCAGAGTTACACTTCCATCCTTACACATACACTTTGAAAAAGATGTTTGAGTATAGACTGAAAGTAGGTTAATTTAGATTAAAGTACAGATAATATGTACAAAATTGATTGGTAAATAAATAAATCTTGTTTATCTTTGAAACTATCATAGTAATAACAATTAAAAGGGTAAAGAATATGAAGAATTTAGAAATTATTGGATTGGAAGAGACTAAGGTTAACAAAGTAAGAGACGCGCTTGCACAGCTTTTGGCAGATTTCCAGATCTACTATACTAACCTGCGCGACCTTCACTGGAACGTGAAAGGTCATGGATTCTTCGTTTTGCATTCAAAGTATGAAGAACTGTACAATGATGCTGCAGAGAAAGTAGACGAAATTGCAGAGCGTCTATTGCAGTTAGGAGCTATACCTGAAAGTAAATTCAGTAGATATTTAAAGATCGCAACAATTCAGGAACTAAAAGAAGTTGAAAGTGGACAAGAAGGTATGGAGAATGTCTTAGGCTTCTTCAAGAATCTTATTGCGCAAGAACGTAGACTTATTGATTTGGCAAATGATGCACACGATGATGTTACGGCTGACCTTATGACTGGTTACATTAAAGGTCAAGAGAAGACTGTTTGGATGCTTTTGGCCTATGTTCAGCACCATCACAAAGATGTATGTGGTTGCGAAAGCAAATAAGAAATCTTTATAAAAATATTTTTTTCAAGAAAGGATGTGTCAAACATACACATCCTTTCTTATGCACAAAGCCCTGACTTGAGAAAGTCAGGGCTTTGCTATATCCTAAAGTTTTTGTACCTTTAAGCATACAAATACCGTTATGGTAAAGGATACTCTCTGTCAAAGAGATTGGTAAGTCTTGACGTTGAGCATATTTGACGGAACAAAGATAAAATCGAAGGTCAACAGGTACATCTCTGTATGGCATAAGACTGTAGAGAAGAACTGTGCCAAGTAGCAAGAATAGATGAGTACACTTCTATAGAAAGTAAAAAATGTGTATTTACAAATTCTTAGGGTCTGCCAAATAATTTAAAGATTCTTTGAAAGAAAAATATGGCATCTTCCATACCTTGTCACACGATCAATATATGTATGATAACACTCCATTAAGTCTAAATATCTTAGCAGGATATATATAATTAACAAACGATAGTATAAAGTAATGGTCCAATTATTTCACATTATCAGCTTCGCATAAGAAACTAAAGATATAAAAAAGAAGGAATAATTTGGCCGTCCTAAAAAAAAACGCTACCTTTGCACGCGAATTAAAAATCTGGTATATAGTATTGACTCGCTAGCTCAGTTGGTAGAGCACAACACTTTTAATGTTGGGGTCATGGGTTCGAGCCCCATGCGGGTCACAAGGGGGATTTCAGCAATGAGATTCTCCTTTCCGTTTATAATCAGCCACTTGTTAGCTAAATGGCACATTTAGAGGAGTTTATGCTAAATGTTTAACCTGCGGCTAACAGGACATAACGGGAAGTGAAAATACCTGTCAGGAACGGAATGTGTTACCAAAATGTGTTACCTGTCCCTTGAAATGTGTTACCACTTTTATGTTTTTCCTTCCCCCAGTGACCCAAAGTCGCTTAAAGACAAAAGTTATGTTAAATCAAAAAGTGGCTGTCATTTTTGACAGAAAGAAAGTTGCTGAGAAGCGCGGTAGCGGAAAAGTAGAATTAAGAGTCTACATTAGCAGGAAGGAGCGGAAGTACATTTCGTTTGGAGATGTAGCCGCCAATGAATGGGAAAAGTTCGCCAAATCCCCTAAGGTAGTTATGGAGAGGCAGCGATGTGAGCAGATTCTCGCTGCAATGAATCTTTTGAGAGAGGAATTGACGATTCAGAGATTTGACTCCTTTTATTATGGCTGTGGTACCGTTGAGATACCACGAAAGTTGACTTCACATTATCCGAAAGCCAAGCCTGCGCTTGATTTCATCCAATACATGAAAGAATGTATTGACAATGAAGACATACAGGAAGGCACCAGAAAGCATAAAATATGTACATGGGAAGCTATCAAACGATTTGGTCACATCAAGACAGTAGATGACTTGACAAAGAAAAACCTCGTGACCTTTGATCAGTGGCTTCATGACGGAACACGAGGAGACGTTGCCATACACACCTATCATAAGCATCTGCACATCTACACCCATAGGCTATATATTGAAGAGAAAATCCCCATTGATCCATACAGTCAGGTGAAATTCAAGCGCGGTAAATGTAATGAACGAGAACCCCTCACGGAAAAAGAATTGCTGAAAATGCGCAATATGAAGCTGGATGGAAAAATGGAGAAAGTGCGGGACCTTTTTGTCTTTGCTGCCTATACGGGACTTGCCTACTGTGATGTTCGGGCTTTTGACTTCGATAAGATGACGGAACAGGAGGGAAACATGGTTTATATCGACGGCAGCAGGATTAAGACTGGTTCTAAATTCTTCACCCCAATACTCAGACCAGCCATGGACGTGTTGAAGAAGTATCACTTCTGCCTGCCAAAACTTTCCAATCAAAAAGCCAACGACTACCTCCACCTGATAGAGGCTGCACTGGGATTAAACAAGCGGCTGACCTTCCATGTGGCTAGACACTCTTTTGCCACCCTTGCCCTCGCCCATGATGTTCCTATCGAGAATGTCTCACGGATGCTGGGCCATCAGAATATCCGTACCACGCAAATCTATGCAAAGGTGCTGAAGACAACGGTCGAGCGTCATGCCATGAGCCTTCAAAAAGCCATCAAGTAATTTCAGACCAGCTTTATGAGACCATATCTCCTAATTTCAGAGGTATGGTCTTATTGTTTTCTATCTTTCAGCAAGTCGGAAGTTACTGCATAGATAAAGCTAACCATATAGAATATCACCTTGAATATTCCTACAATGCACCATCCTATCAAGCGCAGGATGGCCGACAACAGCATATATGTAATGACAAAAACCTGCATAGCTTCATTACCTATTAATTCACCCAAAGATACGAAAAAATATCGAGATGGGCAAGTATTTTTGCATCTATTTTATTGATATTCAATTACTTAAACATGAAATCACGAAATAATGGAGATATGTAATCCCGAAACCATAATAGGTAATTTCACATATTTAGTATTTTATGACATACTGAAAAGACTAAGACGTGATGATTTAATTTCATGATTATAAAATATGATGCCGCCAGTAGCTTCCTTTAACTATTTCTTCCTAATTTTGTTTTAAACAAGTCTGGATATAAGGCTACATTTCCCTTACGGAGTTTGT
>ERZ772960.2589-NODE-2589-length-12945-cov-3.092397_pt1 | contig 12945 bp, 4 predicted proteins | sample MGYA00580678_ERZ772960 | MGnify/ENA primary metagenome ERZ772960 (study PRJEB29015, sample SAMEA2737930) | human oral metagenome | biome: human oral; feature: human-associated habitat; material: dental | place: China | collected 2059 ... | reverse complement strand
TAATACGTAGCACTTTGCTGCGTATAGTTCTCAAAGTCTTCGTTGAGAATCGTCTGGGCCTGCCCGCTTGCGAAAGATACCGCAAGCAGACTTAACATAAGATAAAGTTTTCTCATCGTGCTTAGTAAAATTAGTTTCGTTAATAATTCGTTGCAAATTTAATGATTTAATTGATAAAATCAAATAAAATGTATATAATTTCTTACGTTTTGTAATAAAATTCTGTTGAAATTCGTTGCGGATTATAAAATACAGCTTGTTTTCCTTACGGGTTATGGTCTTTCATCAGGCAGGTATTGTTGATGCGTTTATTGTGGAAATGCCTTCTGTTTTTGCCCAAGCCATGTGTTCTCTCTTGTGCCATGCTTTGCAGGTTAGCAGCAGGAAGATAGAAAAATAAAGGGGACAGACCGCACATTAACGCCTGTGCCGGTCTGTCCCCTTTATCTTTTTACCTTTTTATTCCGCTACTTTCTCGTGGTCTGTATTTTACTTCTTCGTGGCCCGTATGAAGTAGGCGATGAGGCATATATATGCAACGAGCGAGCAAATCTCCGACAACGGGTTGCTCCACCATGTTTTAGCTATCGACCATTCAACGCCTCCGAACTTCAGTAAAGCCGATACAACGCCCATCAGAGCGCCACCGGCGATGAATCCGCTCGCGATAAGCGTTCCCCTTTCTCCGCGTTCCTTGTTCGTCTTTTCGTTGTCAGAGCGCGACGTTACATACCAGTTTATTGCGCCTCCTACGACGAGGGGAACGTTCAACTGAAGCGGAATGAACATGCCCAGAGAGACAGCAAGGGCCGGAATGTGGCAGCGATCAAGCACAATGGCTATCGCAGCGCCGATGGCATACAGCACCCAGGGCGCTCCTACGCCGTTCATCAGCGGGTCGATTACCGCTGCCATGGCATTGGCCTGCGGGGCTGACAGGCTGTTGCCTGCGAAGCCATAAGTCTTGTTCAGCACAATCATCACACCCACAACAGTGGCTGCACTGACAATGGTGCCGAGGAATTTCCACGTCTCCTGCTTTGCGGGGGTGGTGCCTAACCAGTAGCCAATCTTCAGGTCGGTGATGAAACTGCCTGCCATTGACAGCGCCGTGCACACCACGCCGCCCATGATAAGCGCGGCAAGCATGCCGCCCGGGCCTTTCAAGCCCACGGCAACCATTACCACGCTGGCCAGGATAAGCGTCATCAGCGTCATGCCTGAGACGGGATTGCTGCCTACAATGGCAATGGCATTGGCAGCTACGGTCGTGAAAAGAAAGGCGATAACGGCTACCAGCAGTATGCCAACCACGGCGAAAAGCAGGTTGCCTTTCATCACGCCGAGCCAGAAAAAGCCGAACGTCAGCAGAATAGTGGCGATGCTTCCGATGGCTATAATCTTGAACGAAATGTCGCGTTGTGTGCGCTTGACGTCAGCCATGCTGCCGCCCTTACCCTTCAATTCTTTCGAGGCAAGGCCGACAGCACCCTTGATGATGCCCCAACTCTTGATGATTCCAAGCACGCCGGCCATGGCAATTCCGCCGATGCCGATGCTTCGTGCGTACGCCTTGAAGATTTCTTCCGGACTCATATCGCCCACGGCTGTGGTGATGGCAGGGTCCCACATGTTGAGAACCTGGTCGTGAAACAGCAGCGACATCCCGGGCACGATGAGCCACCATACGGCAACCGAGCCCAGACAGATGAACAGGGCATACCTTAGTCCCACGATATATCCGAGGCCAAGGACGGCTGCGCCCGTGTTAACCTTGAACACGAGCTTGGCTTTGTCAGCAATCTCCTGACCGATGCCGACGAACCGGCTCGTAAAATTCTCGTTCCACCAACCAAACGTTGATACAATAAAATCATAGATACCACCTACCAATCCTGCTATCAGCAGCGGGCGTGCCTGGTCTCCTCCCCTGGCTCCGCTGACGAGCACCTGCGTGGTTGCCGTCGCTTCGGGGAAGGGATACTTGCCGTGCATGTCGCTCACAAAATACTTACGGAACGGTATCAGGAACAGAATGCCGAGCACGCCGCCCAGTGCCGACGCCAGAAACATGTTGAGAAACGACGACGTGACAGACGGATACTTGGCCTGAAGAATATAGATTGCCGGCAGCGTAAAGATGGCACCGGCCACAACGGCGCCCGAACAGGCTCCTATGCTCTGTATGATGACGTTCTCGCCAAGGGCATTGCGGCGGTGGCTTGCCGTAGAAACACCCACGGCAATAATGGCTATGGGGATGGCAGCTTCGAAAACCTGACCCACCTTCAGCCCCAGATAGGCTGCGGCGGCAGAGAAGAGAACGGCCATCAGCAGGCCCCAGGTTACTGACCATGCGTTCACTTCGGGATAAGTTTTCGCAGCTTTCATGACGGGCTCGTAGTCCTCGCCGTCCTTCAATTCGCGGAAAGCGTTCTCGGGAAGCTCCATAACTTCCTTCTCGGTTTCGTTTGGTTCGCTCATATTGTTGATGGTTGTTGTTTTGTTTCTGTGGATAATCAGATTGTCGCCAATCGGCTGCAAAGATAATAAATAGGAAGCAAAAAGCCATAAAAAAGTTCCATATCTTCACCCCATTGCTGAAAACAAGCTACATTCAGACAGCGTACGGCTTCACCCTTCGGCCCGTACGACTTCGCTTTTTGGCGCTTAAATCTGATGTTACGGCGACCGTAGCACGCGCGTACGGCGGCCGTGGTACGAGCGTGTGACAGCCGCCGCACGCGCTTGATGGTGCCCGCCGCACGATCACCCGACAACAAAAAAGCACCTGCACGAAATCTGCGGGAATCCTGCGATTTCATGCAAGTGCTTGTATGAGAGTGGGGCAGAGGCCCCTTGAATATTAATTACGGAAGACGAGCTTGCCGCCTTTGGCATCAACGATGACAGGCTTCTCGCGCACAACTTCCTCTGTGAGGAGCTTGCGGCTCAGCTCGTTGAGCACATAGTCCTGAATGGCACGCTTCACGGGTCGTGCGCCAAACTCGGGGTCGTAACCCTTGTCGGCTATCCAGTTGATGGCCTCGGGGGTCCATTCCAAGGTAAATCCTTGCGATTCGAGCATACGCTTGACGTTGTTCATCTGCAGCGTAACCACACTGGCAATCTGGGCTTTGGTCAGCGGCAGGAACATGATAATGTCGTCAATTCGGTTCAGAAACTCGGGACGGATAGTCTTTTTCAGCATCTCCATCACGTGCTTACGGGTGTCACTGATGGTCGCCTCGCGGTTGGCATCGTTCAGGTTTTCGAACCGCTCCTGGATGTATTGGCTGCCGAGGTTCGACGTCATGATGATGATCGTATTCTTGAAATTCACCGTCCGGCCCTTGTTATCGGTGAGCCTTCCGTCGTCAAGAACCTGCAGAAGCGTATTGAATACGTCGGGGTGTGCCTTCTCAATCTCGTCGAACAACACCACGCTGTAGGGCTTGCGGCGTACGGCTTCGGTAAGCTGTCCGCCCTCGTCGTAGCCCACATACCCCGGAGGCGCTCCGATAAGACGTGATACACTGAACTTCTCCTGATACTCGCTCATGTCGATTCGCGTCATCATGTTTTCGTCGTTAAACAGATATTCGGCCAGCGCCTTGGCCAGTTCGGTCTTGCCTGTGCCCGTGGTTCCGAGGAAGATAAACGATGCAATGGGGCGCTTGGGGTCTTGAAGTCCGGCACGGCTGCGGCGTACGGCGTTGCTTACGGCCTTGATGGCCTCGTCCTGTCCTACGACACGCTTGTGCAATTCCTCTTCAAGATGCAGTAGCTTGTCGCGTTCGCTCTGCAGCATCCGCGTTACGGGTATGCCCGTCCAGCGGCTTACTACCTCGGCAATATCGTCGGCAGTGACCTCCTCGCGCACCATAGCGGTGCCGCCCTGTGTCGCTTTCAGCTGCAGTTGTATGCTGTCAATGTCGCCCTGCAGCTGCTTGAGCTTACCGTATCTAATCTCGGCCACGCGACCATAGTTGCCTTCTCGCTCGGCCTTGTCGGCCTCAAACTTCAGGCTTTCTATATCTTGTTTATCCTGTTGTATTTTGTTAACGAGGTTGCGTTCAGCCTCCCACTTGGCGCGAAACTGGCGTTCCTGCTCCTGCAGTTCGGCTATCTGCTTGTCGAGTAACTTGATTTTGTCCTCGTCGTTCTCACGCTTGATGGCCTCGTGTTCAATCTGCAGCTGTTTCAGGTGGCGTGTAATCTCGTCGAGTTCCTCGGGTACCGAGTCGCGCTCCATGCGCAGCTTGGCAGCAGCTTCGTCCATCAGGTCGATGGCCTTGTCGGGCAGGAAGCGGTCGGATATGTAGCGCTCTGACAGCTTTACAGCTGCAATGCAGGCATCGTCCTGTATACGAACCTTGTGATGGTTTTCGTAACGCTCCTTCAATCCACGCAGAATCGAAATGGCATCTACCTCGTCGGGCTCGTCCACCATGACGGTTTGGAAGCGGCGTTCAAGCGCCTTGTCTTTCTCAAAATACTTCTGATACTCGTTCAGTGTGGTAGCACCTATGGCTCTTAGTTCGCCGCGGGCAAGGGCAGGCTTTAATATGTTGGCTGCGTCCATGGCGCCCTCGCCGCCACCTGCGCCCACAAGCGTGTGTATTTCGTCAATGAAAAGGATGATATTTCCTTCGGCATGGGTCACCTCTTTGATAACGCTCTTGAGACGTTCCTCAAATTCGCCCTTATACTTGGCACCGGCCACGAGGGCTCCCATGTCAAGCGAGTAGAGCTGCTTGTCCTTTAAGTTCTCGGGCACGTCGCCGCGCACGATACGCTCGGCAAGGCCTTCAACGATGGCTGTCTTGCCTGTTCCGGGCTCGCCTATGAGGATAGGGTTGTTCTTTGTGCGGCGCGAGAGAATCTGAAGTACACGCCGAATCTCTTCATCGCGGCCTATGACGGGGTCCAATTTGCCTTTACGCGCATCGTCAACAAGGTTGCGGGCATACTTCGAAAGCGCCTGATAGTTCTCATCTGCGCTCGCACTCTGTACCTTCTGACCCTGACGAAGCTCAGCGATAGCGTGCTTCATGTCGTCCTCCTGGCAGCCGGCGTCTTTCAGAATGCGGCTGACGGGTGAGCTTACTTGCAGCAAAGCAAGCAGCATGGGCTCAATACTGACGAAGTCGTCACCCAGTTTTTGCGAGTTCTCAACAGCGTGCTGAAACACTTCGTTGCTCGTATTTGAGAAGTAAGGCTGCCCTCCTTCTACACGAGGAAGGTGCTGCATCTCCTGTTGCAAGAGGCTTTCTATCTGGGCTGCATTGACACCTAACTTCTGGAAAACGAAGTTACTGACGTCGCGTCCTTTCTGCATGATGCCCTGAAGCAGGTGTACAGGTTCGATGGCTTGCTGGTGGGCTTGCGATGCTATGTTCGCAGCCTCCTGCACAGCCTCCTGTGCTTTGATTGTGAATTTGTCGAATGTCATTATGGTTTCTCCTTTCTTTATATTGTTTTTATGATTTTCGTTTATAGAGTTTCAAACGATATGCCCAACCGATTGCGGCTGACAGATTGTCTAACGGCGTAGACAAAATGGCACCATTTGGGAGTTGAGGAGTTATGGGGAGTTAAGGAGTTAAGACAAATGCAGGGCTGATGTGGTGCTGAAAGTGTAGGGGAGGGGGCTTCTGCTAAATGAAAAAATCATCCTATTATAATATGGTAGCGGTTAAACTATTGTCTTAACTCCTTAACTCCCCATAACTCCTTAACTCCTTTGAAAGAGTCTTTAATGCCTCAAAATATAGTCACGACACTCTTCCATCAGCCATTTCGGTGTGCTCGTAGCCCCGCAGATGCCAATGGTATGGGCGTCTTTGAGCCATTCAAAGTTAATTTCTTCAGCGCTTTCTATCTGGTGACTGTTGGGGTTTACACTTTTGCATTCGGCAAAAAGCACCTTGCCGTTGCTGCTTTTCTGTCCGCTTACAAAGAGGATAACATCGTGGCGGGCAGCAAAATCAGCAATATTGGGCATGCGGTTAGCCACCTGCCGACAAATGGTATCGAAGCTTCTGAACGTAGCTTCGGGCGAAATATGCTGCTGAATATAGTCGATGATGCGGTGGAATTCGTCAAGACTCTTCGTTGTCTGCGAATAAAGATAGATGTTCTTTGAGAAGTCGAGTTTCGTCACATCGTCGAATTTCTCGATAACAATCGCCTTTGACTTGGTCTGTCCTACCAGTCCGAGCACCTCGGCATGGCCGTTTTTACCGAATATTACAACCTGTGCGTCTGAATTATTCTGATATTGTTTCTTGATTCTTCTTTGCAAAGCAAGCACCACCGGGCACGTAGCATCGATGATTTCAATATGGTTTCGCTCAGCTATTTCGTATGTCTCGGGTGGCTCTCCATGGGCTCGAAGCAACACCTTGACGTTGTGCAGCTTCTTGAATTCTTCGTGATCGATGGTGATTAAACCCTGTTGATGCAGGCGCTTCACCTCCATTCCGTTGTGCACTATGTCGCCAAGGCAGTATAGCGTATTGCCTGCAGCAAGTTCCTCTTCAGCCTTTTTGATGGCAGTAGTCACGCCAAAGCAGAAGCCGCTGCCATGATCTATTTCTACTTGTACTTCCATTTCTACGAGTTTAACAATAGTCGGGCCGATGCTCTTATATCGGACGGAGGGTACCTTTATCAGGGTTTGACATTGACATTTATCACTACTTTGGCATTGTCGGGGTCGTTGGTAATCATCAATATGCGTGGCTTTTGCTGTGCTTTCTTCAGTCCTTCAGCCTCGGCTGTTATCTTCAGTCGGGTTGATTCTCCGGGCTGAAGCTCAGTTTTATTGAGCGAAACCTCGAGGCCTGTGGTGAACATCTGCAGTGAATGTATCGTCAGCGGACTATTACCCTTATTAGTAAGCAGAATGAATCCGCGCTTTTTGGCAGCTCCCTGAAAGCTGCCGAGGTTCAGCTGACCGTCTGAAAGGCGGAGCTTGGGGGTCTGACGGCGCTGCTTGGCAGTAAGTTTTTTGAAGGCGGGCAGCGCTACGGCCGAGACGGTTATTCCCTTTTCCTGACTTATTTTGTCCCCGGGGAAGAGGCCTAAATATACTGTTGTCTGCGTCAGTCCGAGGTCGCGAAGCTTCGATGAGTTCAGTTGGACAACCACTTTACCCGTTCGCCCCGGAGCTATTCTGGCGGGTTGCACTTCCGCTGCAAGGTAAGCGGGCAGGCTCATCAGCACAGGACGCGCCACTTTATCGCCGTCGTTCCGGATATTTATTTCGGCAATGGGCATGTCGCCCTGATTGACATTGTCGAACAAGATGTCGTTACGGTCGGCCGACAACGCCCCCAATGCAAAGGGATAATTGCCGTTATAGCCCGTAGGTTCGGCGGTAACAACACCCTTGATAGCAAGCATGGCAGGCTTTGCAGCATTGCTGTAGATGGCGATTTGCTTATAGAAGTGCCCCATTTGTTTTGCATCGTAGGTGACACTTACCTCAAATGAGGCGCCCGCTGCGACGGGAGTTGTGGGAAAAGATGCCGTCGTGCATCCGCAACTTGTCTTTACACTGATGAGCAGGGGCTTGTCACCGCTGTTCGTCATCGTAAACAAGGCGGTTACAGGATGTTTGAACGTGACTTGTTTGCAATCAATGATGGTGTTTTTTGTAGATATCTTCTGTGCATAGGCTCCTGTTGTGAGGAAGCATAGGCTCAGCAAATACAGGTGTTTTCTCATAATTGTCGTTTATTTCACGGACAGAGACCTGGCCATTTCCCTGCCGCCATACTCCGGACTGTACGCACACTGTACGGTACAGAGGCCTGTAGTATAGTCGCCTGCGCGGTCAAGATAATATGAAGTCTCGATAACGTGCGTGCCTTTCGGTAGTTTATCAAAGTAATAATTGGTGACATTATCCTGCGGTGCGCAGTAATAGCCCCGTCGATAACCACTTAGTTGCTCGGCCGGTTCCATGCAAGCAGCGCGCTTGTCTTGCAGCTGGACGAAGTCGAAATCGCGTTCTGCCTTGATGGTTATGCGCACCTTTATCTTATCGCCTGCCTTTAATGCGCCCTGATGGTCGGGTATTATCTCGCGCTTGACGCTTAAACCGGCAGCCGTCGACTTCACGCTTGAGGTCTTTTGCCATGACGAAGCATACAAGGCTCCCCAGGAAGTTCCCTGTGATGACTTCTCCGCGGTGAACACTTTGCAGCCTGCAGCGGGAACGGTTTTCTTGACATAGCCTAATCCTGCTGTCGCCTGAGGCAGATCTAAAGCCTTGCCATCAATCTTCAGTACGCTGTGCTTGCCCGACGTAAGCTTTGTCATGTCCGTCTTTCCATTGGCGTTCGAGAGGAAAGCATAGACGGCATCAACGGCGTTGATGGGTGTATCCCAGCTCTGTGTACGCTTTTCAGCCAGCAGCCAGCGCTGCATTTCTTCTATCGTTGTCGTGTCAGACGGCGTAAGAATCTTCAATGCTTCAATGGCCGCTACCTGCGTTGGTATACGGTAATTGCGCCAGCTGTATTCAGCTTTACGTGTTTCATAATGACGGCCGATTTCATTATCCATCACACTATATTCATTCATGCTCTGCAAATAATCGCGTGCATGTACGGTCTTACCATAACGAGCCAGGATAGCTGCCGACCTTGCCTTGCCGTAAATAGTCAGTCGGGTAGGCATCTTATCAAGCAAACCGATGAGGAAATTCATGTCAGAGGTTGCTTTCCTGTCGGCTAAAGCACAGTTATATAAATAATGACAAGCCAGCTCGCTCGGCTCAAGGTTTTTCTTTCCTCTGCGTTCGGCCTCCCGCAAATCTTCCACTTCGCTGGCTATTTGCTTGTCAAGGTAGCCGAAAGCACGGTCTTTCATCGTTGCGAGTGCGGCAGAAAGTGGGGCAATGTTTTGCAGACGGGTCAGAATATTAGCCACTTCAAGCGTCATGTATGGGCTGCTGTTCATCCCTGGCCACCAGCTGAAGCTTCCGTCGCTTTGCTGTAGTTTCTGAAGCTTAGCGGTGAAATCGTTCAGTCTGTAGCTGATAGCTGTTTCATCAAGATAGCCTGCGAGCTGTTGCTTTTGCTCGGTTTCGCGTGCCGCATCGTTCATCCACGGCGTCTCATTCAGCAGCAGAGTCTTCAGCTCTTCATTCTTTTGCAGATTGCTGATCAGTGAATTCTCCTTGCTATTCTCCTGTTGCCACAGGCGGATGGTTTCGGCAATCTTCTTCGATGAGCCAACAATTTGCCGTCCAATAGCATTGGCATAGATGGCTGATGCTATAGAAAGAACATCCTTGTTTGACGGATTGGCGAGGGTCGGCAAGGCCTGAACCATGAGCCATGCGGGGTGATTGGTATACTCTACCGTCAGACGGCCGTCCTCACTCTTAGGTGGGAACAGTCCCTTAAGGTCTATACTCTTCGTGCCCGGACGATGTTGGGTGAACGGAACCGTGGTGATTACGCGTTCCCTGCCTGGCAGAACGGGAAGATAATGCTGCTCTCCATCGCTGAACCCTTTGCCGTCAGCGGTGATACGTGCTACAAGCAATCCGCCGTGACGGGCATTGCGCGACAGCTGTTTGGCATCAATCATGAACGCCGCCGTCGAACTTTTTCCAGCCTCTATAGCAAAGGGTTGCGTGAGCGTCAGCACCTCGCTGTCGTCTTCGGGCGTAAGAAACTGCAGGCGTGCAGTGCCGTTAATGGCTTTCTCTGAGGTGTTGGAGATGAGTGCTGCTATCTGAACCTTGTCGCCCTGACGGATGAATCGAGGCATGTTAGGCTGCACCATGACGGTTTTTTGCGCCACGGCGTCAGCCTCAATCAGTCCGTTATTGAGTTCCTTATCGTGCGCCAGGCCCTGGAAATGCCATGTGGTGACGCTCTCCGGAAGGGTGAAACGGAGGGAGAGATTGCCGTTTTCGTCACTGACTAATGCCGGAACGAAGAAAGCTGTCTCGTTGAGATTCTCACGGATGGCATTAGCATATACGCCGGATGGTGTTGCCATTCCGTCCTGACCGCTGCCTGCAGTGGCTTTGGTTGCGACGACATCAAACATCTTTGATTCGTTAGTGCTCCTGCCTCTAATCCTTACTGATTTCTCCATCAGCACGGGCTGGCTGAAACGTTCCACCGCCGAGCTGCTTCCAAGCACGGCATAGCTCATCTCGGTTGCGATGTCGGCGTCGAATCTTGTGAACGTAAGGTCTTTGACATGATATTCTTTAAACGGTTCAAAACCATACAGACCGATGGCGCCTTCGCTGCCTCCTTCCCATGAAGCATTGCAGGGAAGAAAGCGTGATTGTTGCGGGAGCATCCATGAATTTTTGTATATTGCGTCAAGACTTTTGTCGTAAAGGGTAGCCATGAGCTGCGCCTTGGCGGGCTTTCCGTTGGGTGCAAGCACCTGCAATGTCCACTCTTCTTTCTGCCCGGGCGTAAGCTTGTCGCGGAATGTCTTCCATTGCAGCGTGAGCTTTTTGTCGGGAACGGGTCGCGAAATAAACGTACTGTGCTCATAAAGTTTGCCCTGCCATACCCACGCTGTGAAGATAGAGAGCCCGTTTCCATACTCTTTCTTGTAGCGAAGCTGACGTGTAACATTCTCGTTGCTGATGTTGTATGACCCTTTTGCAATAACCTTTCCGTCGGCAATAGCGGTGTAGAATATCTCGGTTCCTACGTTCGAAGAGCCAGCTTGCAGCCATACAGGCTTGCCGTCGTTGGGGAATTGGCTGGCCGAAACGTAATACCAGTCGGGCGTATCAACCACAGGGCGTTTGTCGTTCATGCTGAAAACTACAACCTCTTGCCTTATGGTGTCGCCCTCGCAGGTAGCAAACAGCGTGTGTTTGCCCGGTGCAAACTTGTGGTTCAGGTTGATAACGTTGTTCGCCGTCGCTGTAGTCTCGCCCCCCTGATCAAAGCGATACGTAATGGTTCCGTCAATCAGTTCGCCTGCTGCGTTCTTACGGGTAAAGCTGAAATGCGATAAACTGTCACGCTGTACCCTGGCAGGCAGGTCCGTGGTAAGCACAGCGTTGCGGTTGCTTAGTGGTAACCACAGTTCATCTTCGTGAGTTTCGCCGTCGGTTGCCGTAACTTTGGCATTGACAACAAGCTGATAGAAGAGGGGCATATCGATGTCATCGTCGTCCGGAAACGCCACAGGGACACGCATTTTAAATGTGCCATCGTCGGCCGTTGCCACCGTATCGCACACCACGGTGCCCTCATTTCTTACGCCGTTTCGCCTCCACCACCAGCTTTGCTGGCGCTTAGCGGTGTACACAACACGGGCTCCCTGCACGGGCACACCGGCGTAACTGCGGGCTGTTCCCGTCACAATGATGGTGTCGCCGGAGGCATATCGTTTTTTGTATTTGTCAATTTCGACCTTGAAATTAGGGCGTTTATACTGTTCTACATGCACCACAACGACGTTGTGTTTGCCTTTGAGGTCGGCCCGTATAGTATAGCTTCCCGTCAGTCCGCCTTGCGGAAGGGCAAAGTCGGCCGACAGCGTGCCGTAGTCGTCAGTGCTTACTGTCTTCTCGGTTATGCTCTTGTAATTGGCATCCAACAGCGTAATCTTGACGCTTTCCCCCGCCAGAACTTGGGTCGAAAGCGTTGCAGGAATTTCGTGCCACGCCAGTCCGGCCACATGAATTGTTTGCCCGGGACGATATATTGAGCGGTCAGTGTACAGCCTTATGCGGTCACTTTCGGCTGCGGTTCCTTCATTAAAGTAGGTTGCATCAGCCGGAAGGTTGTCGCAAGCCTTGTCATTATCGGTGTAGGGATAGACGGTAGTGGGGTAGTGTTTGGGCGTATTGTATATAATTTCACCGTCTTTTCCCGTTACCAGATGGTCTACACGGGCTGTCTTGTTAAACCAGTTCTGTTCGGTGGTAACCGTTAAATGCACGCCTGCAATGGCCTTTCCGGTTGTGGCGTTGACCGTAACAAGGCGCAGATTCTCCTTGTCAATCTTCTCTCTGATGACGAAAAGGTTGCTCACGCGCAGTAGTTCGCGCTGGGGTTCTATGGCTTTGTTGCCTGTCGAAACCTCGATAAGGTAAACACCTATGGGCATACCCTTGAGGTTTACAGAGTCGGCATGCTCTTTCCAGTCGGGCTGACCGAGGTATCGGCGCGTAATGGTTTGCACGGGAACAGGCTGAACATAGCGCCGCAGTTGCGCATAATCTTTCTTGCTTGACGCCTCGAGCTTTGTGTCTCCACCTATGTTTACCTTGTAAACCTTGACGGTAAGCTCATTGATGTTGCGTATCAGGTTGATACGAATCTGCCGTTCAACATCGGGCAGAAGCATGCGGTCGCCGATGCTGATGTTGAATTCGGGTTGCTGAAGGCCGAGCAATGCGTTGCGCAGCACGTTCATTCGGGGCCATTTCCCCCATTGATTGAGGGCGTAATTAATATAGTTTACCAGACTTTCTGCGGGGGTATCGGTGGTTCCGGATATAAAGTTGTAGTGTTCGATAGCCAGTTCTCCGGCTTCGGGCAGGTCGCGGTAGACTTCGATGAGCGAGTCAAGACAGTGCAGATAACGCGACTTTCGGGCTACTTTCGTGCTGGCGTCGCGGCTTTTTTCAAGGGCTTTCATTGCTGTCAGGCAGGCTGCAGGGCGGTTGCCGTGGGCGGCATAGTATTTATGAAGCGTAGCAAAGTCGCCGGCATACAGGCCTACGACGTGCAGCAGGTCGTTGTTGAAGATGCGGCTGTCAAGGCCCGGGATGAAAGCCGGCGCCAGTTCTGTGGTCTTGTGACGGGCCAGTTCGTCGGGGTCGGACATCGATTTCCTGAAGTATGGCCGGCTTAATGTGTCGGCTTCCTCGTTGCTCTGGGCAAGGTCCTGATAGATTAATCCCAGGGCGCAATCGTAGACAGCCCGAAGAGC
>ERZ772960.2587-NODE-2587-length-12950-cov-3.020318_pt1 | contig 12950 bp, 7 predicted proteins | sample MGYA00580678_ERZ772960 | MGnify/ENA primary metagenome ERZ772960 (study PRJEB29015, sample SAMEA2737930) | human oral metagenome | biome: human oral; feature: human-associated habitat; material: dental | place: China | collected 2059 ... | reverse complement strand
GCAAACATTGGTAGTTCTGATACTAACAAATAACAGCTGATGGCCAACATTGCCAATAGAATGGCGAAGGAATATGATGTGCCTTCAATCCATGAAGGGTTGCTAACGATGAGCGAACCCCAAAATAAAGCGTTAGCCGGTGTAGGCAAACCAATGAATGAAGTGGTTTGTCTTTCGTCGAGATTAAACTTTGCAAGGCGCAAAGCGGAAAAGGCTGCCATAAGAAAAGCGATATAAGGAATGAAATCCTTAATACCGAGTAGTGGGCCAGGATACTCCATAACATTAAGTTCTGAGAATAGAATCGTGGCAGGAGCAACGCCAAAAGTGACGTCGTCGGCTAAGGAATCGAGTTCCTTTCCTATGGGAGATGACACATTCAACAGACGTGCCGACATCCCGTCAAAGAAGTCAAATACCGCACCGATTACAATCCAACAGAGTGCTAATTTGGCATCCCCGATGAAGGCAAATGTCGTGGCAATACATCCTGAAATGAGGTTACAGCAAGTGATACTGTTAGGAATATGTTTTTTAATACCCATTGTTTTAGTTGACCAATTGTCTATTTTAATTTTGCAATTATCGTCTGGTCGCCAGTTGTAGTCTGTCCCATCTTCACACAAACTTCCGTTCCTATGGGCAGGAATACATCTACTCGGCTTCCTAATTTGATAAATCCTAAGTGCTCATCTATATAGCAATCTTCGCCTTCTTTGGCATAAGTGACGATGCGACGTGCCATGGCTCCTGCAATCTGTCGACAGAGAATGTCTTCTCCATCGGGTGTAGTAATCATCGTATCAGCACGTTCGTTCTCCTCACTTGCCTTTGGTAACCATGCTTTATGATAGTTTCCGTCTTTATGATGCACAAACTTTACCTTGCCATCAACGGGGAACCAGTTGGCATGAACATTGAAAAGACTCATGAAAATGCTAATCATCAGGCGACGATCATGGAAATATTCGTTCTCATCTACTTCCTCAATAACGACAATTTTGCCGTCAGCGGGAGCGACAACTACCTTTTCTGTTTCGTCGGTTTCAGAGAAACGGCGTAATGGACAGCGGTAGAAGTTGAGAACAACTCCATAAACTGCGCCGAAAATTACAAGGAAAGACCAAAAGAAAAGCTTGTTATCTAACCGGTATAATAATAGGGCAATTGCCGCATAGGCTATGAAACTATAGAGAAGAGTGTCTGTCCCTTCGCGATGAATACGTATTTTCTTGAATTTCTTTATCTTCTTAATCATAGTCGTTTTGATGCAAACTAATTAATGGCAAAGGTAATTATTTTTTGTTTTATGAGCAAATATCTAAAATAAAAAACCACGTTTTATTTTGTAATCCCTGTTTTTTGCAGTACCTTAGCAACCCAAATTATTATCTTATGCAAGACTTTATACACCTTCATGTCCATACATATTATTCGATACTTGACGGACAATCCAAGATATCCCGACTCGTAGATAAAGCTGTAGAGAATGGGATGAAAGGTATGGCCCTGACAGATCATGGCGTGATGTTCGGCATAAAAGAGTTTGCCGACTATTGTGCCGGTGTCAATAAAAAGCGTAAAGCTGAAGGACTTGAACCCTTTAAACCGATTTTTGGATGTGAGATGTATGTGGCACATCATAGACTTCATGACAAAGTTAAAGAGCATGGAGACAACTCTGGTTATCATCTCATCGTGTTGGCAAAGAACTATAATGGTTACAAAAACCTCATAAAGTTAGTTAGTAAGTCTTGGATTGACGGATATTATTATCGCCCTCGCACTGACAGAACAGAGCTTGAAAAGTATCATGAGGACCTAATTGTGTGCTCAGCATGTATTGCTGGCGAGGTGCCTTCAAAGATAATAAAAGGTGATTTGGAGGGAGCGCGCGAAGCTTGTGAATGGTATCATCGTGTGTTTGGAGACGATTATTATCTTGAATTGCAGCGACATGAAGTCAAAGATCCTACAATTCTTGCGAATCGTGAAGCTTTTCCATTGCAGCAAAAGGCTAATAAAGTCTTGTTAGAATTTGCAAAGGAGTATGGCATTAAAGTCATTTGTACAAATGATGTGCATTTTGAGGACAAGGAAACTGCCGAGGCACATGACCATCTTTTGTGTCTTTCCACTGGCAAAGAACTTGATGATCCCAACCGAATGCGATACAGTAAACAGGAGTGGTTTAAGTCTCGTGAGGAGATGAATGAAGTCTTTTCAGATGTACCCGAGGCTTTAACGAATACGCTTGAGATATTAAATAAGGTTGAACACTATAGCATAGAGCATGGTCCTATCATGCCTTTTTTCCCGATTCCAGAATCATTTGGTACAGAAGAAGAATGGAAATTGAAGTTCTCAGAAGCTGATCTTTATAAAGAATTTACCTCAGATGAAAACGGCGAAAATCAGCTTTCACCTGAAGAAGGCCAAAAGGTGATCAAGCGACTTGGTGGCTATGATAAAATCTATCGCATCAAGTTTGAAGCCGATTACCTTGCAAAGTTGGCACATGATGGTGCTAAGAAGTTGTATGGAGACCCCATTCCATCCAATGTTCAAGAGCATATTAACTTCGAACTTCACGTCATGAAGACGATGGGTTTCCCTGGATATTTCCTCATTGTTCAAGACTTTATCAACGCCGCTCGCACTGAATTGGACGTCATGGTAGGGCCAGGTCGTGGTTCAGCGGCAGGTTCTGTAGTGGCTTATTGCTTAGGAATTACGAAGATAGATCCATTGAAATATGACTTACTTTTTGAGCGTTTCCTGAATCCAGACCGTGTAAACCTACCAGATATTGATACCGACTTCGATGATGATGGGCGTGGAAAGGTGTTACGATGGGTTATGGATAAGTATGGACATGAGAACTGTGCACACATTATTACGTATGCAAGCATGGCCACGAAGAACTCAATTAAGGATGTTGCTCGAGTTGAAAAGTTGCCTTTAGAGAAATCAAACTTCTTGTGTAAAGCTATTCCTGATCGTCTACCCGATGGCTTAAAGATGAACCTAACGAATGCAATCAAGTGCACACCAGAACTCCGTGAGGCCGAAGTTTCACAGGATCCACGCGAGCGAAACACGATTAAGTATGCAAAGATGCTTGAGGGAACTATACGTGGAACGGGTATACATGCGTGCGGATTCATTATTTGTCGTGATCCAATTAGTAACTGGGTACCAGTTTCTACGGCTGATGATCCCGATTATCCAGGCTTTAAGACGGCTGTAACTCAATATGATGGACACGTCATTGAGTCTACAGGTCTCATCAAGATGGACTTCCTTGGGCTCAAGACTTTATCCGAGTTGAAAGAAGCTTGCAAAGTTGTTAAGAAGACGAAGAATATAGATGTAGACCTCGATACTATCCCTATTGACGACAAACTGACTTATCAGCTATACCAACAAGGGCGTACCATTGGAACGTTTCAATTCGAATCACCCGGTATGCAGAAGTATCTTCGCGAACTACATCCTACCGTTTTCGAAGATCTTATCGCCATGAATGCGCTCTATCGGCCAGGACCGATGGACTATATTCCTGACTTTATTAAGCGTAAAAACGACCCAACTCAAGTGTCTTATGATATTCCTTGTATGGAGAAATACCTCAAAGACACTTATGGAATCACTGTATATCAGGAGCAAGTGATGTTACTTTCTCGTCAGTTGGCTAACTTTACGCGAGGTGAAAGCGATGCTCTTCGTAAGGCAATGGGTAAGAAGAAGAAAGCCATTGTAGATGCAATGAAGCCTAAATTCATTAAACAAGGAACGGAAAATGGCCATGATCCCAAGATATTAGAGAAGATTTGGGGAGATTGGGAGAAGTTCGCCTCTTATGCATTCAATAAGTCTCACGCCACGTGTTATTCGTGGGTAGCCTATCAAACGGCTTATATGAAGGCGCATTTCCCTGCAGAGTATATGGCAGCTCTTATGACTCGACGCTTCAGTCAGATAACGGAGATAACGAAATTAATGGAGGAATGCCAGAGTATGAAGATAGCAACTTTGGGACCAGATGTTAATGAAAGCTACTCCGAATTTGGCGTAAATAAGCGTGGGGAGATTCGTTTTGGCCTCTCTGCTATTAAGGGAATGGGCGAAATGGCAGCGCAATCTATCGTTAAAGAGCGTGAAGCCAATGGCCCATTCAAGGATATTTACGACTTTGCACAACGCATTGATTTCAGTAATGTCAATCGAAAAGCGTTTGAATCTTTAGCACTCAGCGGTGGGTTTGATGGCTTTGAATATCGTCGTGAGCAATATTTTGCACCAGGAATGAAGGGGGATGTTTTCTTAGATACACTCGTTCGTTATGGTCAGCTCTATCAACAAGAACAGCGAGAAGCCCGAAATTCGCTCTTCGGAGGCGAGAGTGCAGTCGAAATTTCACGTCCAATCCCAGGAAAATTCGAGGAATGGAGTACGATAGAACGACTGAACCGAGAGCGTGATTTGGTTGGAATCTATCTCAGTGCTCACCCATTAGACGAGTACGGAGTTATCTTAAAGTCACTTTGTAACACGCATTGCACGGAGTTAGATAAAAAAGATGAGCTCGTAAAGAAAGAAGAAATATCTATTGGCGGCATAGTAACAGGCGTGAAATCCAAGTTTACCAAGACCGGAAAACCATGCGGTTTTGTCACCATAGAGGACTTCGAAGGCAGTGGAGAACTGGCATTCTTCGGTGAGGAATGGGGGCGTTGGCGCGGTATGTTGACTGAAGGCTGCATCGTATATATAACAGCTAAGTGTCAGCAACGATACAGAGATAGCAACTTTTACGACCTTCGCGTGCAAGATATTCAATATATGCAGACGATAAAGGATTCGCGTTTGGAAAAGATTACGATATCCATTGATAGCTCAGAACTAACAGAAGACGTTGTCAATGACCTTACAACACTCGTTGAAAAGAAGCCAGGCAAGGCGCAATTCTATATACAAGTGGTCGATAGAGAGCATAATGTCAGCCTGATGTTGCGGTCGCGTAGTCACACCGTAGACGTCACTAAGGAGTTGATTAGCTATGTAGAGAGCAATCCATACATGTCATATCACATTAATTAATGGTGCTCAAGGCAGACTGAATACTGTTTTTTGGCATAACGTTTGCTTTTATCAAACTGAATGCTTACTTTTGCAAAAGTAAATAAGATTAATAACATTAGAATACAATAAGATGGAAGTTAAAATCACAAACGAGAACTTTGAAAGTTACAAAAACGGCGAATTGCCATTGGTAGTGGACCTATGGGCAACATGGTGTGGCCCATGTCGCATGGTCGGTCCTATCATTTCTGAACTGGCAGAAGAGTATGATGGCAAGATTGTTGTAGGCAAATGCGACGTTGAAGAGAATGATGATGTGGCAGCAGAATATGGTATTCGCAACATTCCTACTATCCTTTTCTTCAAGAATGGCGAGTTAGTTGATAAGTTTGTTGGTGCTGCAAGCAAGGCAATTCTTGACGAAAAGTTTAAGGCTTTGCTTTAATTGGCTTGCTATATAACATTTAGCAGTTATTCAAAAAACATGATATTGTCTGTCAGTTCTCATAAACTGACAGACTTTTTTTATTTTGTTTATAACCCATATTGATTGCCAAGTGAGATGTTTTCCATGTGTTTCTCGTCATTTTCAGTCTTAAAACAAGCCCTTCTCTCAGTCCTTTTTCAAAGAGAGAGGAGACCTGTTCGTGTTGAAAGTGAAGGAGCTTGTGCAATGGAGAACAGGGGATGTTTACTTTGTTGATAATTAAAAGGAAAATGATTTAGGCCAAATCATCGAGTAATTAGACTTATTTTACGCGATGAAATGAGGCAGATTACAACGCAATATGGCGCTAATCATTTTTTGCTTCCATAGCCTTTATATCCTTCTTTAAGCCATCCTGCTGATAGAAGGATAGCAAACATATTGCAGAACGCATGAAAAACCATTGCTTTTATTGATGTTTCATCATCACATTTCAAGTATATTTTGGTCTATATGCTATCCCATAACTTCATGAAATGTTAGAAACCAGGGTATAAATTCAAGGATATTCGTCAATGGTTTGTGTTCATTGATTCTATTATTCATGCCATATCTTACTGATTCCTGCAAAAGTTTGTGTGCTATCTTCTTGCATTTTCAGCGCTAATTCATAGTGGACAGAGTCAATCTTTTGCTTGAAATTGTGCGTATAAAAGCATACGATTCCGCGGTTAGTCAAATAGTTTTCTGAGACAAAAGAGGTCTTAGCGTCTACTTCTATGTCTGTATAAATTCGATTGACAACCTTCTTTGGCAATATCTTTTGCCAGTTTTTATAATCTAATTGCTTAGCAAGGCTTGGCAAACAAAACTCATTTGCAACCATCTTTAATGAGCTTACGTCGATAGGTTTCAATTGACATTCGTGTATCCATGACCTGAAAAACTCGGCCACGCCATCCGAATCGTCCATCTCTATCTTTATAAGTTTCTTCTTCATCCTGCCATCTTGTCCATAGAAGAGCGTGTAAAGCCAGCATTCATCGCTTTCAGGGAAGCAGTTGCTAATGCCAATCTGAGCCGTTGTTCGTGTGATAAGATTGACCCAGGCAGGGTAAAGTTGCAGGTAAGGTTGAGGCTTTTTATGCAGATTTTTGGTTGTAATCTCTTGCCGATCCACTAATAGTTTGCCGTTTTTATAAAGCGTAATAAGAACTATTTTGTCGTAGAAGTCTTCGTTTTTCACTTTATATGGGGCATCGGCCGATTGTAAAATGATGTGCCAACCAGCGCAGGTGGTATCGGCGTCTGTTCTTAAATTCTTATAGGATTTGGTGAGTTTAAGCGCATTAATCGTTTGTTTGGGCTGAGACTTTCGGTTTGATTGTGCCACTGATTTTGTTTCTTTGCACGCTGATAACAATAGGATTATTGCACATGTAGCAAGCAACGAAATGCTCAATAGCGGTGAATGTTTTGATTTCATGTGTCAAAAGGTGTTGTTATAGGGGCAAATATAGTGCAAAAACCAATATGTTCAAAACATTTATATAACTTTTTTTAATAACCCGTTCAGGCTTTATCTCGTGCTTTTTCCTTATCTTTGTCAACATAAGGTCGTGAAGATCAAACTTAAACAAACACTTAATAACTATTTCAAAAATTACTAATCAAGAAATAATCTGACAGCAACGATGAACAAACTGCTTTGTATCTTGCTTGCGATGCTGCCCTTAACAGTGGCTGGGCAATATCAATCGAAGGTGTGGTGTGCCGATAAAGGCAACGGCACCTATGTTAATCCTGTGATCAATGCCGATTATAGTGACCCCGATGTTGTGGCAGTTGGTGATGACTATTACCTCACTTCGAGTTCTTTTAATTGTGTTCCTGGACTGCCGATTCTACATTCTCGTGACCTCGTTAATTGGGAGATAGTTGGTCATGCGCTTGAGCGTGTGTGGCCAGACAGCCTATTTGGTGGGCTCCCTGCACACGGAAAGGGCGTTTGGGCGCCCTGTATTCGCTATCATAATGGTTCATATCGCATCTATTGGGGCGACCCCGATCAGGGTGTTTTCATGGTAAAGGCGCAGCGTCCTGAAGGACCTTGGGAGCCACCACGACTGATATTGCCTGGTAAAGGCATTATCGACACGTCGCCATTATGGGATGATGATGGGCGATGTTACCTTGTAAATGCGTGGGCTAACAGCCGAACGGGCTTTGCAAGTGTTATCACTGTGCGTGAGATGGATGCCGATGGGACGCGTGCTATCAGTGAGCCCGTGATAGTGTTTGATGGGAATGGCACGGAAAACCGCACGTGTGAAGGGCCTAAATTCTATAAACGTGATGGGTGGTATTGGATATTTTGTCCTGCTGGAGGAGTGTCAACAGGATTCCAACTGGCTTTACGTGCGCGGTCACCCTTTGGCCCTTATGAGGCAAAAAAGGTGTTGGCGCAGGGCAATACGCCTGTAAATGGGCCACATCAAGGGGCTTGGGTGCACACGAAATATGGCGAAGATTGGTTTGTTCACTTTCAAGATAAGGGACCATATGGACGTGTTGTGCATCTGCAACCACTTACATGGAAAGACAATTGGCCCATCATTGGCTGTGTTCCTCAGCGTGGTTATTGTGGAACACCTTATTTATCATATCGTAAACCAAAGTCTGAAAGCCGCTTGATTGTAACTCCTCAGGAGAGCGATTCATTCAATTTGTCTCGTTTGGGCCGTCAATGGCAGTGGCAAGCTAACTATAATCCTTCGTTCGGAATGCCTACTTCGTTGGGCTTTTTCAGGCTATATACGTATAAAACCAACGACAATTTTTGGAATGTTCCCAATCTTTTATTGCAGAAAACTCCTGCAGATTGCTTCACCGTTACAGCCAAATTAACCCTTATAAGTAAGGCAGAAGGTCAGTTAGGTGGACTCATAATGATGGGTCTTGACTATTCTTCTTTGGTGGTAAAGCGCGTGGGTGATAGCTTTGTTTTGCAACAAATGACTTGCCGAAATGCCGATAAAGGTGGGGCGGTTATAGTCACTCCGTTGGCTCATTTGGCAAAAACGGGGCAGGATGATAACGATTATCAGTTTGCAATCTATGAGGAAGTGTTCCTTCAAATGAAGGTAGATGGCGGCATAGTTCGATTCGCTTTCAGTCGTGATGGCAAGCATTTTAAGGAAGTAGGTGAGCCATTTAAGATGCGAGAAGGTAAGTGGATAGGAGCAAAGATGGGCTTTGTTGCACAAGAACCCAACGTGAAATCAAATCGCGGTTGGATAGATATTGATTGGTTTAATGTTACAGATTAATCTATAAAAAACAAACAACTTAATAACAATGAACAAATTATCATTATTGATTTTCTTCGTATTCTTTCCGTTGTTCGCATTGGGCGATGGTTGGAATGAAAGCGAATACCAAGCTATTGAGCAGGCTATTGAGCAACCAAGGATTGCCGATAGGTCTGTAGTTATCACGAAATTTGGAGCAAAGACGACGGCCTCTGCAGCACAAAATCAGCGTGCTATTCAGAAAGCTATAGCCTTTTTGGCTCGTCAAGGCGGTGGAAAAGTGGTGGTTCCTGCAGGAAAATGGCATACTGGAGCATTGCGTTTATCTTCTGGAATCGAACTTGTTGTGAGCAAAGATGCTTTACTTCAGTTTGTGTTTGAACGTTCACTCTATCCGTTAGTAAAGACATCTTGGGAAGGAATGATGTGCTGGAATTACAGTCCTTGCATTTATTCTTTTGGCTCAGATGACGTTGTTGTGTCGGGAGAAGGCACGATAGATGGCGGTGGTTCGAATGAAACGTGGTGGCCAATGTGTGGAAAAGAGGTCTTCGGATATGTCAAAGGAGTTACTAAGGAGGCACAAGTGTTAGGCTCACGCAGGCGACTTCAGCAGATGGCTGAAGACGATGTACCCTGGGATGAGCGTCATTTTGGGTTGGGATATGGGCTTCGTCCCCAGCTCATTAACTTCGTAAAAGGAAACCGAGTGCGTGTTTCGGGCGTTACTTTACTAAATTCTCCTTTCTGGGTTATACACCCTTTACAATGTAAAAACGTGACGGTTGATGGTGTAAAGATATGGAACGAAGGGCCCAATGGTGACGGATGTGACCCTGAAGCGTGTGAAAATGTGCTCATTCAGAACACACATTTCCACACAGGGGATGACTGTATAGCCATTAAAAGCGGTCGGAATAACGACGGAAGACTTTGGAATCAGCCTTCAAAGAACATCATTATACGACGTTGTGTGATGGAAGATGGCCATGGAGGTATTGTGATTGGGAGTGAGATTTCAGGCGGATGTATGAATGTTTTTGCCGAAGATTGCACGATGGATTCACCTCATTTGGATCGTGTTTTGCGTATCAAAACAAACAATTGTAGAGGTGGTCGTATCGAGAATATCAATGTTCGGCGCGTTAAAGTGGGGCAATGTAAGGAGGCAGTAGTTAAGATTAACCTTGACTATGAGCCTCAAGAACCATGTTATCGAGGCTTTGAACCAGAGGTAAGAAACGTGAATGTAGAGCAGGTTACATGCCAAAAGAGTGCTTATGGCGTGCTGATTGTGGGACGAGATAGCGTAGAAAATGTCTCAGATATACGCTTAAAGGATTGCGAATTCAATGGAATAAGCAAACAAGATGTTAGAATTACGGGGAAGACTCGAAACGTTTCGTTCGATAATGTCAAAATGAATGGCTCGTTAGTATTGTCTGCTGACAAGCTGCCTTATAAGCATTTGTCTGAATGGATGGCTTATTCGGAGATGAAACGAACGCCAAAACCCTGGCTACTTGACTTTGCTTCGGCCCCTCGTTGGAGTTATACTGTGGGTATAGAATTAGAGAGTTTATTAGATGTTTACCATGTTTATGGGGGCGATTCTATTAAGAATTACCTGACGGCGTATTGCAAAAAGATGATTGATCAGCAAGGAAAGGTGACAGGGTATGACTATAATGCCTTTAATCTTGATAACATTCGGCCGGCTAAATTCATTCTCAAGATGCAGCAATATGCCTCTACTCAGGGTGAGAAAAAGGCCTTAAAGACTTTTATGAAGCAACTACTTAAGCAGCCAAGAACGTCAGATGGCGTCTTCTGGCATAAGGCAATATATGCTAATCAAGTGTGGCTTGACGGCATCTTTATGGGCTTACCATTCTATTGTAACTATGCTTTGACAAACTATTCTGACCGAAAAGCGCGTGCGATTCTTGACGATGCGGTTCATCAAATACTACAAACCGATTTGCGAACTTATGACAAAACAACTGGTCTTTGGAAGCATGCTTGGGACGAAACTCATAGTCAATTCTGGGCAAATCAAGGCAATGGACAAAGTCGTCACACGTGGGCTCGTGCGCTGGGTTGGTACGTAATGGCCATCATGGAGTGCTTAGATGTCATGCCGAATGACTATCCTCGCAGGGCCGAACTTGTGGCTTTATTACAGAAAACAATGCAAGCGGTTGTGCAATATCAAGACGAAAAGAGTGGGGTTTGGTATGATGTGATGGATGTTAAGAGTCCAAAGAACTACTTGGAAAGCACTGCTTCGTGCATGTTTTCTTATGTCTTACTGAAAGGTTCACGTCAAGGCTTGCTCAGTTCTGATTTCCGTGAGGCAGGAAAACGTGCCTATCAAGGTATCTTACAGCGTTTCATTCGGGTGAATAATGACTTGACTCTCTCGCTAACGGATTGCTGTAGTGTGAGTGGTTTAGGGCCAGGTAAGGGCCCATTTGTGCCAAAAGGTAAGGAAAATTATCGTAGAGATGGAAGTTTTGACTATTATATGAGCGAGCCAATTCGTGATAACGATCCCAAGGGAATAGGCCCTTTTATCTGGGCTTCGCTTGAAATGGAGCAATATAATGCCCAATAATATAAGCTTCTTGGGCTCAAACAATAAATCAAACCCATTCAAAGAATAACATAAAATGAGAGGAGTTCATTTGTGAACTCCTCTTTTTCGTTTTGTGACTCGCATGGGGGCGAAAGTGATCCGTTTGGGGTCGGTTTTCACTGCTCCACAAACATCTGTTTACTAATGACTTAATGCAGAATTTTGAAATAGTTCAAAAAAGCATGTAGCGCATTTGTAGCGCAGATTTGTGGGGTCACAAACGGGGTCAGAACCCATGACACTAATGTGGGGAATTTTATATCCTTAACTTGCTTTCAAAGAGCACACACTTTCCTCCTCGACGAAGGAACGAATGCGTATGAATAGAGTGGATTTCGTGTTTCTGAAAACGCTTAATCCCACCTCTAAATAACACTGCAAATATATAAAATTTATCTTGGAGATACAAGAATATCCCGCTATTTAACAAGAGGGAGTGATACCTTTCCCATTACCGGCACACCAGAACTTTTATAAGCTCTGTTACACTCTGTTCAATGGTTTCAACCGATGGAACTTCTTGGTAAGCAAGGTCAGGCAATTCACGCAGGTATGTATTTTGCAAGGTAGCCCATAGTTCATGGAAATTGGTGATAAGAGGAGAATCCTTCAACTTCTTGTCTTGCCAACCCTCAGGCTTTGAAAAGCTCTGCCTGTCGTGTTCAAAAAGATTTTGAAAATCATCTCGAAAGTCCGGACTTTCAAGATAGACGCGACACCCATCATCGTGAGACAAGAAATGCAAATCATAGAAGTGCCTTATCTTGGCCTGTAATTCGGGCATAGGGTTGTTGGCCAATGAGAAGCGTAGTAACGACACTAACTTTTCAGTCAGAGTGCGCCGCTTATCCAAAACTGGGATGTCAAAAGGCTGCATATCGTATTTTTCTATCAACTGTTCATTCCCCGTCTGTACAAAGAAATCAGTTAGGAAACATCGCAGCTGGCATAGCTGAATAGGATAAGGATTGGCAAAGGAGTTAATTTCAACCAACAACTGCCCTGCCTTAATAGCACCAACCTGTTCCGTATCTACCGAACGAGGATAGGCGTAGTATGCTTTGTGATAATGCGACCCCTTACTGGTGGATCCAGGAATTATGATCTCCTTCAAGCCTTCCGTCATGTTTTTGGAGGTCTTACGAATAAGGTTCTTCAGCTGATTGCCGCTTAATGTCCAAGCTTCAGCAATGGCAATATCAATATCTTCAGAAAATCTTGACCCTATACCATAGGCCTTGGTTAGACTGGTTCCACCCTTGAAAACAGCCTTATGATCAGGGTCGCCTTTTACCATAAGGGAAAGGGAACGGCAGATCCAATAATCTTTTTCAATGAATATGCTTTTGATGCCCAGGCCGCCATCTTCTTTCGATTGCGAGGCAGCCAATATAGCGTCATGAAATAGCTGATTGTTTTCGTGTAGTTTCATACGATGTTCCAGTTGTTTTTGGTTGGCAATGATTGAATGGAGACAGGGAGCTTATAG
>ERZ772960.2586-NODE-2586-length-12956-cov-4.530812_pt1 | contig 12956 bp, 8 predicted proteins | sample MGYA00580678_ERZ772960 | MGnify/ENA primary metagenome ERZ772960 (study PRJEB29015, sample SAMEA2737930) | human oral metagenome | biome: human oral; feature: human-associated habitat; material: dental | place: China | collected 2059 ... | reverse complement strand
AGAGCACTTCCTTGGTAAGGAAGAGGTCCTGAGTTCAACTCTCAGTTACAGCTCTACTTCTAACTTTTATCAAGGACGGAAGAAAAACAAAAAACGGATTATTCATTTTATAAATAAAAACAGAAGCTATGGCTAAAGAGAAATTTGAACGTACCAAACCCCATGTTAATATTGGTACTATCGGTCACGTAGACCACGGTAAGACGACTCTTACTGCTGCTATTACTAAGGTGTTGGCAGAGAAAATATCCGGTAATGCAGATAAGGTAAAGTCTTTTGATCAGATTGACAATGCTCCCGAAGAGAAAGAGCGTGGTATCACTATCAACACTTCACATGTAGAGTATGAAACAGAGACTCGTCATTATGCACACGTAGACTGTCCGGGACACGCTGACTATGTGAAGAACATGGTTACCGGTGCCGCTCAGATGGACGGTGCCATTATTGTTGTAGCTGCAACAGATGGTCCTATGCCTCAAACCCGCGAGCACGTGTTGCTGGCTCGTCAGGTAAACGTTCCTCGTTTGGTCGTATTTTTGAATAAGTGTGATATGGTTGAAGACGAGGAAATGCTTGAACTTGTTGAAATGGAAATGCGCGAACTTCTCGACCAATATGAGTATGATGGCGACAATACACCTATCATTCGTGGCTCTGCACTTGGTGCTTTGAACGGTGTAGCAAAGTGGGAAGATAAGATTCTTGAGTTGATGAAAGCCGTTGACGAATGGATTCCTCTGCCTCCACGCGATACAGACAAGCCTTTCTTGATGCCTGTTGAAGATGTCTTCTCTATTACCGGTCGTGGTACTGTTGCTACCGGTCGTATTGAGGCAGGTCGTATCCATGTAGGTGATGAAGTGGAGTTGCTGGGTCTCGGTGAAGACAAAAAGTCTGTTGTAACCGGTGTTGAGATGTTCCGTAAACTTCTTGACGAGGGTGAAGCAGGAGATAATGTCGGCTTGTTGCTTCGTGGTATTGATAAAGCTGAAATCAAGCGTGGTATGGTACTTTGCCATCCCGGCCAGATTAAACCGTTTAAGAAGTTTAAAGCTCAAATCTACGTATTGAAGAAAGAAGAAGGTGGACGTCATACACCGTTTGGGAATAAGTATCGTCCTCAGTTCTATCTCCGTACGATGGACTGTACCGGTGAAATAACTCTTCCCGAAGGCGTGGAGATGGTAATGCCCGGTGACAATGTAACGATTACGGTAGATCTTATCTATGCCGTTGCTCTGAATGTCGGTCTGCGTTTTGCTATTCGCGAAGGTGGCCGTACGGTAGGTGCCGGTCAGATAACAGAGATTATCGACGATTAATAGATTAAGAATATTGGTACTTTAGGATGCCACAACGATCAAGGTTGTGGCATCATTTACGGGAATAGCTCAGTTGGTAGAGTACTGGTCTCCAAAACCAGGCGTCGGGAGTTCGAGCCTCTCTTCCCGTGCTTAAATATATTTATATGTTTAAGAAGACTGTAAATTATTGCAAGCTTTGTTACAATGAACTTGCGCATAAGACTACTTGGCCAACACGTAGCGAATTAACACATAGTGCGATGGTTGTATTATCTGCTTCCCTTATCATTGCATTGATGGTTTTCGCGATGGATTCGGTGTTTAGGTTTATCATGGGTGCAGTTTACCAAATTAATCATTAAAGGAAAATGGCAGGAACGAAGATGAGGTGGTATGTGCTTCGCGCAGTGAGTGGAAAAGAAGCCAAGGTAAAGGAATATATCGAGGCGGAATTGAAACACAATGCGTTGCTCTCTTCACATGTGTTTCAGGTATTGATACCTTTAGAGAGACATACTGCTCTGCGTAATGGTAAGCGTATTGTGAAAGAGAAGATTTCTCTTCCTGGATACGTTTTCATTGAAGCGGACTTGAATGGAGATATCGCTCATTTGTTGCGTTTTATGCCGAACGTTTTAGGTTTCCTTGGTGGTATGGAAAATCCTACGCCTGTACAACAATCTGAAATTAATCGAATGCTTGGCAATGCAGAGGAATCTGAATTGATGTATGAAGCAGATAATCCTTATGCAGTCAATGAAAGCGTGAAAGTCTGCGATGGTCCTTTTAGTGGTTTCAATGGAATCATTGAAGAAGTGAATGCCGAGAAACGGAAACTTAAGGTCATGGTAAAGATCTTCGGACGTAAAACTCCATTAGAACTTAGTTTTATGCAAGTTGAAAAGGAATAGTGCATGGTTACGTGTGTATCTGTTCTTTTTATAAAATCAAATTTTAATATGAACGAAAATGGCTAAAGAAGTTGCTGGATTAATCAAATTACAGATTAAAGGTGGTGCCGCAAATCCCTCTCCCCCTGTAGGCCCTGCATTGGGTTCAAAGGGAATCAATATTATGGGATTTTGCAAAGAGTTCAACGCCAGAACCCAGGATAAGGCAGGAAAAATTCTTCCTGTTGTTATCACTTACTATGCTGATAAGTCATTTAGCTTTGAGATTAAAACACCGCCTGCAGCCATACAATTGAAAGAGGCTGCGAAAGTTAAAAGCGGTTCAGATCAACCTAACCGTAAGAAAGTTGCATCGGTAACTTGGGAACAAGTTAAAGCGATTGCTGAAGACAAAATGGCTGACTTGAATTGTTTTACCGTGGAGGCTGCAATGAGATTAGTTGCAGGAACGGCTCGAAGTATGGGTATTACGGTAAGTGGGGAGTTCCCTGGTAAATAATTTAAAACTTCGGAAAATGAGTAAACTGACAAAAAATCAGAAATCAGTAGCCGATAAGGTTGAAGCAGGGAGAGCATATTCTTTAAAAGAAGCCGCTGAGTTGGTGAAAGAAATCACGACAACAAAGTTTGACGCTTCTCTTGATATTGATATGCGTTTAGGCGTTGATCCGCGTAAAGCTAATCAAATGGTTCGTGGCGTTGTATCGTTACCCGCCGGAACCGGTAAGATAACGCGTGTATTATGTCTCTGCACACCAGATGTTGAAGCTGCAGCCAAGGAGGCTGGTGCTGATTATGTTGGTCTTGACGAGTATATCGACAAGATTAAAGGTGGATGGACGGACATTGATGTGATTATCACAATGCCGTCTTGTATGGGTAAAGTAGGAGCCGTTGGTCGTATTCTCGGCCCTCGTGGATTAATGCCTAACCCTAAGAGTGGTACTGTAACGATGGATGTCGCTAAGGCTGTAAAAGATGTGAAGTCAGGAAAGATTGACTTTAAAGTAGATAAGGCAGGTATTATTCATGCTTCTATCGGCAAAGTGGCTTTTACACCTGAACAGATTTACGAGAATGCCAAGGAATTTATTTCTACGGTAATTAAATTGAAACCTGCGGCAGCCAAAGGTACATATATTAAGAGTATCTTTATTTCAAGTACGATGAGTAAGGGTATCAAAATTGATCCGAAATCAGTTGAATAACTCTAAAAAAGTATTGTAAAATGAAGAAAGAAATTAAAGATACTATTATAGTAGGCTTGGGCGAGAAGATAAAAGAGTATCCCCATTTCTATCTTGTGGATGTTTCTGGTTTAAATGCCGAACAGACAAGTACTTTGCGTCGGAAATGCTTTAAGAGCGAGATTAAGATGGTTGTTGTAAAGAACACACTTCTTCATAAGGCTTTTGAAGATTCCGAGATAGATTTTTCACCATTGTATGATTGTTTGGTTGGTAATATTGCTGTTATGTTTAGTAATACAGCAAATATTCCCGCCAAGTTGATGAAGGAGTATAAAAAGGAAGGAATCCCTGCCCTTAAGGCGGCTTATGCCGAAGAAGGATTCTTTATAGGCGCAGATAAGTTAGACGAATTGGCTTCTCTCAAGAGTAAGAATGAAGTTATTGCTGAGGTTGTTGCTCTATTGCAATCACCAGTAAAGAATGTTCTCTCATCCCTCCAATCAAGTGCTGGAACCATACATGGTGTGCTAAAGACTTTAGGCGAGCGCCCTGAGTAAATCAAATAATACGACTTTTGAGAAAGTCATCAATACTTATAATTAAAACATTAAAAATTAGAATAAAATGGCAGACGTAAAAGCTATTGCTGAAGAATTAGTAAATTTGACAGTTAAAGAAGTAAATGAGTTAGCTACTGTCCTGAAGGACGAGTACGGAATTGAGCCTGCTGCTGCAGCTGTTGCTGTTGCTGCCGGTCCTGTCGCTGCTGGCGCAGCTGGTGGTGCTGAGGAAAAGACATCATTCGATGTCGTTCTTACAGAAGCCGGTGCTGCTAAGTTGCAGGTAGTGAAGGCTGTAAAAGAGGCTTGCGGACTCGGCTTAAAAGAGGCAAAAGACCTTGTTGACGGAGCTCCTTCAACATTGAAAGAAGGAATGTCTAAGGATGAAGCTGAGAACCTAAAGAAGGTTATTGAAGAAGCTGGCGCAAAGGTAGAGTTGAAGTAATTAATTCACTCTCATAGATAAGGGTTAGGATCTTCTAAGTAAGAGGGTCTTAACCTTTTTGTGTCTTATTAGAATAGTTTGGTTATATAAAGCCCCTTATCTTAAACAAGTAATTAATGGCAACAAAAATTGTTGATAGCAGAGTAAATTTTGCCAGTGTAAAGAATCCAATTCCTTATCCGGATTTTCTTGATGTACAATTAAAGTCATTTAAGGATTTTTTACAATTAGATACACCTCCCGAGGAGCGTAAGAACGATGGCCTATATAAAGTGTTTGCTGAAAACTTCCCTATTACAGATACTCGTAATAATTTTGTCTTGGAGTTTTTAGATTATTATATAGATCCTCCTCGCTACTCCATTACGGAATGTCTCGAGCGAGGATTAACGTATAGTGTGCCTTTAAAGGCAAAGATGAAACTATATTGTACAGATCCTGACCATGAAGATTTTGGAACTTTTATTCAAGATGTCTTTTTGGGTACGATACCTTATATGACAGATAATGGTACCTTTATAATTAATGGTGCAGAGCGTGTTGTCGTATCACAGTTACATCGTTCCCCTGGTGTCTTTTTTGGTCAAGGAGTGCATGCTAATGGTACCGTTCTGTATAGTGCACGCATTATACCTTTCAAAGGTTCGTGGATAGAATTTGCTACAGACATCAATAATGTGATGTATGCTTACATTGATCGTAAGAAAAAACTACCCGTGACGACATTGCTCCGTGCCATAGGATTTGAATCAGATAAGGAAATATTGAAGATTTTTGATCTTGCAGAAGAAGTAAAAGTAAATAAGAAGAACATGAAAGCAGCTGTAGGGCGTAAGCTTGCAGCGCGAATCATGAAACGGTGGAATGAAGACTTTGTGGATGAAGATACAGGTGAAGTAGTTTCTATTGAGCGTAATGAGGTACTAATAGAACGTGAAACAGAGATTACGACTGAGAATGTTGGAGATATACTTAATAGTGGTAGTTCGACTATTCTTTTGCATAAGGACGCTGAAGGTGCCAACAAATATACTATAATATTTAATACATTAGCAAAGGACCCTAGTAACTCTGAAAAGGAAGCCGTTCTTTATATTTATCGACAGTTGCGTAATGCTGACCCTGCAGATGATGCTAGTGCTAGGGAGATTATCCAAAATCTCTTCTTTTCAGATAAGCGTTATGACTTAGGAGAAGTTGGGCGTTACCGTATCAATAAGAAGTTAGGACTTGATACTGATATCGCTACACGTGTTTTAACTAAGGAGGATATTATTGAGATTATTAAGTATCTCATTCAATTGGTTAATTCAAATGCCACTGTTGATGATATTGACCATTTGTCCAACCGTCGTGTACGAACAGTAGGCGAACAGCTGGGAAACCAATTCTCTATCGGCTTAGCCCGTATGAGTCGTACGATTCGTGAACGCATGAATGTACGTGATAATGAGGTCTTTACACCTACAGATTTGATTAATGCCAAAACACTTTCGAGTGTGATTAATTCTTTCTTTGGCACAAATCCGTTATCACAATTCATGGATCAGACAAATCCACTTGCCGAAGTAACTCACAAGCGCCGTTTATCGGCTCTTGGTCCTGGTGGCCTTTCTCGTGAACGTGCTGGTTTTGAGGTTCGAGATGTTCATTATACACATTATGGTCGTTTGTGTCCTATTGAAAGTCCAGAGGGACCGAATATCGGATTAATTTCTTCCCTTTGTGTATATGCAACCATCAATGAACTCGGATTTATCGAGACCCCCTATCGTAAAGTAGACGATGGCGTGACTAATCTCGATAACAACTCTATTGTATATCTGACAGCTGAGGAAGAAGAAGACCATATTATAGGCCAAGGGAATGCACCGTTGAATGATGATGGTACCTTTATTCGTGAGGTTGTTAAGTGTCGCCAAGATGCCGACTTTCCTGTAGTTGCTCCCAAACAAGTAGATCTTATGGATGTATCACCACAACAGATTGCATCGGTATCTGCCAGCCTTATTCCTTTCTTGGAGCATGATGACGGACACCGTGCGTTGATGGGATGTAACATGATGCGTCAGGCTGTACCTTTACTTCATAATGATGCTCCAATAGTTGGGACAGGTATGGAAAAGCAAGTATGTGAGAACTCGCGTACTATGATAACTGCCGAAGGGGATGGTGTTATCAGCTATGTTGATGCTACGACTATTCGTATCTTATATGATCGTACGGAAGAGGAAGAGTTTGTTAGTTTTGAACCGGCTCTGAAAGAGTATCGTGTTCCTAAGTTCCGTCGTACTAATCAGAATATGACAATAGACCTTCGTCCTATTTGTGTAAAGGGTCAACGAGTGAAAGCCGGTGATATTTTGACAGAGGGCTATGCTACCGAAAATGGAGAATTAGCTTTAGGACGAAATCTACTTGTTGCATATATGCCTTGGAAAGGTTATAATTACGAGGATGCTATTGTCTTGAGCGAGAGGCTTGTACGTGATGATGTACTTACCTCTGTTCATGTAGATGAATATTCTTTGGATGTGCGTGAGACAAAGCGTGGAGTTGAAGAGTTTACAAGCGATATTCCTAACGTCAGTGAGGAGGCAACCAAAGATCTTGATGAGAATGGCATCATTCGTATTGGTGCCCGTGTAGAGCCTGGTGATATTTTAATTGGTAAAATATCACCGAAGGGTGAGAGTGACCCCTCTCCGGAAGAGAAACTGCTTCGTGCCATTTTTGGTGATAAAGCCGGCGATGTGAAAGATTCGTCATTGAAAGCGAATCCCTCGCTTACCGGAGTTGTAATAGACAAGAAACTATTCTCACGTGCTATTAAAACACGTGATTCTAAAAAGCAAGATAAGGTAATTCTTGCAAAGATTGATGAAGAGTACGAGGCAAAGAATGCTGACTTGAAAGATATTCTTGTTGAGAAACTTATTACCTTGACAAAGAGATTCTCTTCTCAGGGCGTGAAAGATTATACCGGTGCTGAAATTATAACGAAAGGAAGTAAGTTTACTGCAACAGCATTGAAAAATCTTGAATATGACGGCATCCAATCCGGCAAATGGACATCCGATGCACATACGAATGAGATGATTCAGAAACTTATCATGAATTATATACGCAAGTATAAGTTATTAGATGCAGAATTGAAGCGTCGTAAGTTCGCTATTACTATTGGAGATGAACTTCCGTCGGGAATTCTTCAAATGGCAAAAGTCTATGTAGCTAAGAAGCGTAAGATTGGTGTCGGTGATAAGTTGGCCGGACGTCATGGTAACAAAGGTATTGTGTCTAAAGTGGTACGCATGGAAGATATGCCTTTCCTTGAAGACGGACGTCCTGTAGACTTGGTATTGAATCCTTTGGGTGTACCTTCTCGTATGAACCTTGGGCAGATATTTGAGGCCATACTTGGAGCGGCTGGTCGGAAGTTAAATGTTAAGTTCGCAACGCCGATTTTTGACGGTGCCAAATTGGAAGATCTATCCGAATGGACGGAAAAGGCCGGTTTGCCTCATCTCTGTTCTACGCATCTTTACGATGGAGAAACAGGTGAACAGTTCGACCAACCTGCAACTGTGGGTGTCACTTACTTCCTAAAACTTGGGCATATGGTTGAAGACAAGATGCACTCACGTAGTATAGGCCCTTACTCGTTGATTACGCAGCAACCTCTTGGAGGTAAGGCGCAATTTGGTGGGCAGCGTTTTGGAGAGATGGAAGTTTGGGCTTTAGAGGCTTTCGGAGCGAGTCATGTACTTCAGGAAATTCTCACGATAAAGTCCGATGATGTCGTAGGTCGTAGCAAGGCATATGAAGCAATAGTGAAAGGTGAACCGATGCCAACTCCCGGTATTCCTGAATCGCTCAATGTGTTGCTTCATGAGTTGCGTGGTCTCGGTTTGAGTGTCAAGTTAGATTAATACCCCTAAATTGAAAATAAATATGGCTTTTAAGAAAGATTCAAAAATAAAGAGTAATTTCTCGAAGATTACAATCGGACTTGCCTCACCGGAGGAGATTCTTGAGAACTCGTATGGTGAAGTAACCAAGCCCGAAACCATTAACTATCGCACCTATAAGCCTGAACGTGATGGCCTTTTCTGCGAACGTATCTTCGGACCGACTAAGGATTATGAGTGTGCTTGTGGTAAGTACAAGCGTATTCGTTATAAAGGTATTGTATGCGACCGTTGTGGTGTAGAAGTAACAGAAAAAAAAGTTCGTCGTGAACGTTCAGGACACATTGAACTTGTTGTTCCTGTTGCGCATATCTGGTATTTCCGTTCTTTACCGAATAAGATTGGTTATCTTCTCGGTATGCCAACGAAGAAGCTCGAATCTGTTGTCTATTACGAAAAATACGTTGTTATTAATCCGGGTATACTTGCCGGAAGGAAAAATGCAGATGGAGAAGAAGTAAACGGCTCTCACAAGTTCGACCTTCTTTCCGAGGATGAATATTTGGATATTGTAGACAATTTGGTAGAATCAGGTAACGCCAATTTGGACGATAGTCATCCAGACAAGTTTGTAGCCAAGATGGGTGCAGAGGCCGTTTACGACTTATTAGCAGGATTAGACCTCGATGCTATATCCTACGAGTTGCGTGACCGTGCCAACAGCGATTCCAGCCAGCAACGTAAGACAGAAGCTTTGAAACGTTTGCAGGTTGTGGAAGCATTCCGTTCTTGTAAGGACACGAATCATCCTGAGTGGATGATTATGAAAATCATTCCTGTAATTCCCCCTGAACTCCGTCCTTTGGTACCATTGGATGGTGGACGGTTCGCTACTTCCGATCTTAATGACTTATATCGTCGTGTCATCATTCGTAACAATCGCTTAAAGAGATTGGTAGAAATCAAGGCACCCGAGGTGATTCTCCGTAATGAAAAGCGTATGTTGCAGGAGGCTGTAGATAGTCTGTTCGACAACTCACGCAAAAGTTCTGCGGTGAAGAGTGAGTCTAATCGCCCATTGAAATCCTTATCCGACTCTTTAAAAGGTAAACAAGGACGTTTCCGCCAGAATCTCCTTGGTAAACGTGTAGATTATTCGGCACGTTCCGTTATTGTCGTAGGACCTGAATTGAAGATGGGTGAATGCGGTCTGCCGAAGCTCATGGCTGCTGAGTTATACAAACCATTTATCATTCGCAAGCTCATTGAACGTGGCATCGTCAAAACTGTAAAGAGTGCGAAGAAGATTGTAGACCGACGCGAACCTGTCATTTGGGATATATTGGAAAATGTAATGAAGGGACATCCGGTGATGTTGAACCGTGCCCCAACCCTTCACCGTCTGGGTATTCAGGCTTTCCAACCCAAGTTGATAGAAGGAAAAGCCATTCAGTTACATCCGTTGGCATGTACAGCTTTCAACGCAGACTTCGACGGTGACCAAATGGCCGTTCATCTTCCGTTGAGTAATGAAGCCATTTTGGAAGCTCAGATACTGATGTTGCAAAGTCACAACATTCTGAATCCCGCTAATGGCGCTCCTATCACTGTACCCTCGCAGGATATGGTACTTGGACTTTATTACATCACCAAGATACGCCCGGGTGCGAAAGGTCAGGGTTTGATATTCTACGGACCGGAAGAGGCCATTATCGCTCATAATGAAGGCAAGTGTGACCTCCATGCTCCCATTAAAGTATATGTAAACGACCTTATTGACGGTAAGTTGCAGCGCACACTCGTAGAAACTTCCGTGGGACGTGTCATCGTAAATGGTATTATTCCCGAAGAAGTGGGATATGTGAATAAGATTATCTCTAAGAAGAGTTTGCGAGACATCATTGCCGACACCATCAAAGTCGTAGGCTTTGCACGTGCTTGCGAGTTCCTTGACGGTATTAAGAACCTCGGCTATCGCATGGCTTATTTGGCTGGACTTTCTTTCAACCTCGATGACATCATCATCCCTGTTGAGAAAGAGAAGCTTATTGCCAATGGTAACGAAGAGGTGCGACAGATTACGGAGAACTACAACATGGGATTCATCACCGATAACGAGCGTTACAATCAAGTTATCGATACATGGACACACATCAACAACGACATCGGTAACGTACTTATGAAGCAGATGACCGAAGCCGACCAAGGTTTCAATGCTGTGTTCATGATGCTCGATTCCGGTGCCCGTGGTTCTAAAGATCAAATTAAGCAGCTTTCTGGTATCCGTGGACTGATGGCCAAGCCTCAAAAGGCTGGTGCCGAGGGAGCGCAGATCATCGAAAACCCCATTCTTTCCAACTTCAAGGAAGGCATGTCGGTGCTCGAATACTTCATTGCCTCCCACGGTGCACGTAAGGGTTTGGCCGACACCGCTATGAAGACAGCCGATGCAGGATACCTCACCCGTCGTCTTGTAGACGTTTCCCACGATGTCATCATCAACGAGGAAGATTGCGGCACGTTGCGCGGATTGGTATGTACGGCACTCAAAAATGGCGATGAGGTGATTTCCACCCTCTCGGAACGCATCTTGGGGCGTGTCTCTGTACACGACATTATCCATCCTACAACAGGTGAACTCATCTGTGCTGCCGGCGAGGAGATTACCGAAGCTAAGGCACAAGCCATTGAGGATTCTCCCATCGAGAGCGTCGAGATCCGTTCGGTGCTTACCTGTGAGAGCAAGCATGGTGTCTGCATGAAGTGCTATGGGCGCAACCTTGCCACTGCACGTATGGTACAGAAAGGCGAGGCCGTTGGTGTTATTGCAGCACAGGCCATTGGTGAACCCGGAACACAGCTTACGCTTCGTACCTTCCATGCCGGAGGTGTGGCATCCAATGCGGCCGCCAATGCATCCATCGTAGCAAAGAGCGATGTACGCCTTGAGTTCGACGAGCTTCGCACTGTACCCTTTACAGAGAGTGGCGAGCAAGGCAATGTAGACTGTCAAATGGTTGTCAGTCGACTGGCCGAGGTACGCTTTGTAGACCCGAACACCGGTATTGTCTTGTCGAATGTCAATGTGCCGTATGGTTCTTCCCTCTACCACAAGCAGGACGATGTAGTGAAGGCCGGCGAGCTGGTAGCCCGTTGGGACCCTTTCAATGCCGTTATCGTGACCGAATATGCCGGTACATTGAAGTTCAACGACGTGGTGGAAGGTGTCACGTTCCGTGCCGAGACCGACGAGACGACCGGCCTGACCGAGAAGATTATCATCGATGCCAAGGATAAGTCGAAAGTGCCTACCTGCGATATCATCAATGCCGATGGCGAGGTCGTGGGAACCTATAACTTCCCCGTAGGTGGCCACGTCATTGTAGACGACGGCCAAAAGGTACAGACAGGTACCACACTTGTGAAAATTCCGCGTGCCGTAGGCAAGGCCGGTGACATTACCGGCGGTCTGCCGCGTGTGACGGAGCTATTCGAGGCGCGCAATCCGTCCAATCCCGCCGTGGTAAGCGAGATTGATGGCGAGGTGACCATGGGCAAGGTGAAACGTGGTAACCGCGAAATCGTGGTAACCAGCAAGACCGGCGAACAGCGCAAGTACCTCGTTTCGCTCAGCAAGCAGATTCTCGTGCAGGAACACGATGCAGTACGTGCAGGCACCCCGCTTTCCGACGGCGTTATTACGCCGAGCGACATCCTTGCCATCAAAGGCCCTACTGCCGTGCAAGAATACATTGTAAACGAAGTGCAGGACGTGTATCGCCTGCAAGGTGTAAAAATCAACGACAAGCACTTCGAGATTATCGTGCGTCAGATGATGCGCAAGGTGCTCATCAACGACCCGGGCGACACCACGTTCCTCGAACAGGAGATGGTAGATAAGCTCGACTTCGCCGAAGAGAACGACCGCATCTGGGGTAAGAAAGTGGTCGTAGATGCGGGCGACAGCGAAGTGTTGCGACCCGGTCAGATCGTCTCGGCACGCAAGTTGCGCGACGAAAATTCAAACCTCAAACGTCGCGACCTGAAACTTGTGCAGGTGCGCGATGCCATGGCCGCCACCTCTACGCAGATACTGCAAGGTATTACGCGCGCGTCGTTGCAGACAAAGAGTTTCATGAGTGCCGCTTCGTTCCAAGAAACAACCAAGGTGCTCAACGAAGCTGCGATCCGTGGCAAGGTAGACCGTTTGGAGGGCATGAAAGAGAACGTGATTTGCGGCCACCTGATACCTGCGGGCACAGGTCTGCGCGAGTTCGACAAGATTATCGTCGGCTCCAAGGAGGAGTATGAGCGCATGCAGGCCAACAAGAAGAACGTTATCGACTTCTCGGAGAAACAACCTGCCGAGATGCCTGCCCAATAGCGGGTAGTTATAGTTATCCAAAGAAGAGTCCGGTATCAATTATCGGACTCTTTTTTTGCGGGGTAGGGTGGGGGTGTGCTTTCTATCTGTATGCTGCATCCCTAAACATTTTTTCAGAAAACATTTGCACGTCTCACCAACTTTGTTTACCTTTGCCGCCATGACGCAAATAAGTAACAATCATACGACGATGAGCAAGACGCAGAAAAAAGTGTGTTTTTCTGCATCTTTTAACGCTTTATATTTGCATA
>ERZ772960.2585-NODE-2585-length-12957-cov-2.691598_pt1 | contig 12957 bp, 9 predicted proteins | sample MGYA00580678_ERZ772960 | MGnify/ENA primary metagenome ERZ772960 (study PRJEB29015, sample SAMEA2737930) | human oral metagenome | biome: human oral; feature: human-associated habitat; material: dental | place: China | collected 2059 ... | reverse complement strand
ATGTCATTTCGTTCTCTCAGTGAGACGGAATGTGAACGAGGGAATAAATAGCAATGGCGACATCACAGAAATTTGGTGGCAATTGGACGGAGGAGAAGCTCAATATCTTTACGAGCTATCTGGACGCGTACCTGATTGCACTGCAGAACCAGAAGTTCAAAAAGATTTATATTGACGCCTTTGCCGGGACAGGAGAAATCGAGACCAACGACGGCGGGCAGTATCTTGTGGGCTCCGCTAAGCGTGCACTGGCGTCTGAGAAGAAGTTTGAGCACTATTATTTTATAGAAGCGGATTCTCAGAAGGCGGGAGAACTTCAAGATATGATAAACTCCGAGTTCCCGCAGATGAGGCGAATTGTGACAATTTTTTGCGGCGATGCGAACGATAAGCTTGCGGAGATTATTAGCAATGTAGATTGGAGATTTAACAGAGGATTGCTGTTTTTAGATCCGTATGCGACACAGGTAAATTGGGCTACGCTTGAAAATGTAGCACAGACGAAATCAATAGATGTATGGTACCTGTTTCCGTTCTCGGCACTTGAACGAATGCTGCCGAAAAACGGGAAGTACGATAAATGGGAGGATTGCATAGACCGATTGCTTGGAGATTCCGGATGGCGCGAGGAATTCTATAAGAAAGATCCTCAGATAAAGCTTTTTGATCTATTTCCGGAGCCCGGACAGAGCGATGGCGAGCGGATGGTTAAAGACGCAAATCCAGATCACATAGAGGAGTATATCCTCGCTCGGCTTGGGACAATCTTTCCATGCGTGTCAAAGCATGCACGGATTTTCAGGAACAGCAGGAACTCGCCGATGTTCCTATTCTGTTTTGCCATTGCGAGTGAGAGTCCAAAAGCGCAAGAACTTGCACTGCGGATGGCAGACTACATATTAAAGAACAAGTAGGCGGAGGATGAAAGCAACTTGAAGACGATAAAACGAAAATCCATGCTTTATCAAACAGGGGTAGAGTATGGTGACTACACGATGAATCACGTGCAGGGCTGCGCGCATGGGTGCAAATATCCGTGTTACGCATTTCTGATGAAGAAGCGATTTGGACAAATCAAGGATTACGAGAGTTGGCTTGAACCGGTGCTTGTATCAAACACACTTGAATTGCTGGATAAAGAGATACCGAGGCTCAGAGATAAGATTAAGTCTGTGCAGCTTTGCTTTACCACAGATCCGTTCATGGAGGGTTACCCAGAGGTGTCCCAGATGAGCATTGCTGCTATCCGAAAGCTAAATGAGGCTGATATCAAATGTACTACGCTAACAAAGGGACTGTTACCTATAGAATTAGCAGAGCGTTTTCCGGAAAACGAATATGGGATTACACTGATTACTTTGGATGAAGCCTATCGGGAACAGATGGAACCGGGAGCTGTTTCCTGTGCAGATCGACTGGCAGCTTTGAGAGCACTCCATGATGCAGGTTGTAAGACGTGGGTAAGCATGGAACCGTATCCAACACCGAACATGGTCGAACAGAATCTGCATGAACTTCTGGAAGCAGTGTCTTTTACAGATCGGATCATTTTCGGGAGAACGAACTATAGCAAGGTGGCAAACGCCTACGAAGGGCATAAGCATTTTTACAATAAGTGCGCAGCAGAGGTTATTTCCTTCTGTCAGGAGCACGGCATTGATTATCATATTAAGGAAAAAACAATAACGGAAGAATGAGGTGGCGTTATGGCTTTATTACAAGACCTGATCCAGCAGATTGACGATCCGGCGCTCAAGGAGAGAATCCTGAAGGAGACAAATAAATTACTGAAGCAGAAGAAGTTCGGTTTGGTGTTTGAAGAGCATCTGCCGGAATGCACGCCGCTTTATGATGTGCCGATTCGTGTCGGTTCCAAGGTGGCGCTGAAGACCGGTTATGTCAGTGATATTTATTCTGTTATAAATATTGATGGCGAAGATGTTCAGTGCGACCGCAGGGAGACACATGAGCAGAAAATATTCAAGCTGGATGAGTTGGTGACAGTAGCTGAATTTGGAGAAGCAATCTACCCGACATTAAAGTCGATAGACACAGTTGAAAATGCACCGGACAGTGATCTCTGGCATACGTTAATCGAGGCAGCCAATTACCATGCGCTGCAGCTTCTGGAATATCTCTACGCAGAGAAAGTAGATTGCATCTACATTGATCCGCCTTATAACACCGGCGCGAAAGACTGGAAGTACAACAACGACTACGTGGATAGCTCTGATGCTTATCGGCATAGCAAGTGGCTCTCCATGATGGAGAAGCGTCTGAGGATTGCTAAAAAACTGTTGAATCCAAAAGACTCTGTCATGATTGTAACCATAGATGAAAAGGAATATTTACATCTTGGGTGCCTTCTCGAGGAACTGTTTCCAGAGGCAAGGATTCAGATGATTTCAAGTGCAATAAGTAGCCAAGGTTCTATCAGAGATGGACTTTTCTCAAGAACAGATGAATATTTGTTTTTTGTGTTTATGGGTACAGCTACTGTGTCCAAATCCTCTGATGACATGCTGAACGAAGGCCAGTCTAAGACTAAGAGTCAATTGTGGTTCCAATTTGTAAGAACAGGAAAAGGTAATTTAAGAATTGATTCAAAAAAGTTGTTCTATCCAATCTACATTGATTCTGACTGCGGAAAAATTGTGGGTATTGGCGATTCTATCCCCTTGGAAATAGACAAAGATACAATTCTGCCACCAGAAGGACAAACGATTATTTGGCCAATGACTGCTGATGGTAGAGAGGCGCGTTGGAGAACTAGTAAAGAAGTTGCTAAGCGTCGATTGGATAAGGGACTATTGAGATTAGGAAAAACGAGCAGAAAAGATAGTGGATGGTCAGTTCTAACTGTAAATGAAGGAACTGAGAAAAAAATTGAAAAGGGCGAAGTAACAATTTCAGGATATGATGAAAATGGGTCAGCAATCCTGGTGGATGGGAAAAGTAGTACATTGAGATTGCCCAAAACCATGTGGAACAAAGTTTCTCATAACGCCGGATGGCATGGTTCTAAACTGTTAGCTAATATTTTGCCGGGAATCAAGTTCCCATATCCGAAATCGTTGTATGCAGTAGAAGACAGTATTCGGTTCTGTGTAGCAAATAAGCCAAATGCATTAATTATCGATTTTTTTGCAGGCTCTGGCACGACTTTGCATGCGGTAAATTTACTTAATGTAGAAGATAATGGTAATCGAAGATGCATAATGATTACTAATAACGAGGTATCAGATAACGAAGCGAGAACTTTATCTAAAAAAGGATTAAGGGCGGGAGACGAGGAATGGGAAGGACTTGGTATTGCTCGGTATGTTACATGGCCTCGAACAGTTTGTAGCATTGAGGGACATGATGTTACCGGAGAGTCACTGAAGGGAAAATATCTTAATAGTGATAGGCCTATGGCAGATGGTTTTCCAGCCAATGCAGCTTTCTTCAAGCTGAGTTTTCTTGACAAGACGTCCGTAGCGCTTGGCAGGCAATTTCGGGAGTTACTTCCAGTAATCTGGATGAAAAGTGGAGCTGTAGGACGATGCCCGTTGCTTGGAGGCGACGAGCTTCCGAAGATGCTTGTCCTGCCGCAAAACAAGATGGCTGTTCTGGTGGATGAAATATATTATTCTGAGTTCGATGCGGAGTTAAGTCAGCATCCAGAAATCCAGACAGTATTCATTGTAACGGATTCAGAAGCAGCATACCGGTCGATGATCCGCACTTATGATGGCAAAGACTGCTATCAGCTTTATAGAGACTATCTGGATAATTTCAGAATCAACACAGGGAGGTAACCATGAGAGTAGAATTATTCCCTTTTCAGAAGCGAGCTCTTGCTGATATCCGTATGAAGACTGCGGAGGCAATGGGTAGCTACCACAGAACACATGCGCCACAGGTGGTTTCTTTCACTGCACCGACTGGCGCTGGAAAGACCATCATCATGTCTGCGCTGATTGAGGCTATTCTTTTCGGCGACGAAGAGTATATGGAACAGCCTGATGCAATCATCGTCTGGCTTTCGGATTCGCCTCAGCTTAACGAGCAGTCAAAACAAAAAATCGACTCAAAGGCTGATAAGATCAAGCTGTCGCAGTGCGTTACCGTTTCAGAGGAATCCTTTGATAAAGAGGTATTTGAGGATGGCCATGTTTATTTCCTAAATACGCAGAAGCTGTCGGTCACCTCCAAGCTCACGAAAAACGGCGATGGCAGGACTTATACGATCTGGCAGACGCTTGCAAATATTGTCCGAGAAAAGAGCGACGGGTTGTACTTTATCATCGATGAAGCGCACCGTGGCATGCAGGGACGTGAGGCAAGCAAGGCCACCACGATCATGCAGAAGTTTATCAAGGGCAGTGATTCGGATGGCATCCCGCCCATGCCGGTTGTCATCGGCATGTCCGCTACCACGCAGAGATTCAATGCGCTGGTCGAAGGCACATCCTCTACAATTCACAAGTCTATTGTGACGACGGATGAGGTGCGAGCTTCCGGCCTTTTAAAAGACAGGATCGTTATCACCTATCCGGAAGAAGGCACGGTCAATAATGATATGGCCATTTTGCAGGCCGCTGCAGATGATTGGAAAGAAAAGTGGGAGCACTGGACGCAGTATTGCTTTGAACAACACTACGCTTATGTAAATCCGATCCTGATCATTCAGGTTTTGAATGGAATCGGTGATGCTCTGACGGATACCAATCTGGACGACTGTATTGCAAAGATCGAGGAACGTACCGGCTTCAAGCTGGAAAGCGGTCAAGTGGTTCATACCTTTGGCGGTACGACTGCTACACTGACCGTCAACGGCCTTGATGTGCGCTATGAGGAGCCTTCCAATATTGCTGAGGATAGAAATATCCGCGTGGTATTCTTCAAAGAGAATCTTTCAACTGGCTGGGATTGTCCGCGAGCAGAGACCATGATGTCCTTTAAGCATGCTAACGACGCCACATACATAGCGCAGCTTCTCGGGCGAATGGTAAGAACGCCGATGCAGATGCATATTCAGGTGGACGACGTTTTGAACGACGTGCATCTCTATTTGCCGTACTTCAATAAGGATACCGTCAAGGACGTTGTGGAAGCCTTGCAGAGCACAGAAGGCGGAGATATTCCGACCGATATTTATGGCGAGTCCCTGTCTGAAAAGAAATTTGAAACGCTGACTGTCAGGCCGAAGAAGAAAAAGGAAGAGCAGCAGACACCGGGACAGATGACTTTATTTGAGGTGTTCTCTGGGCAGAACACAAGCGAACAGCAGTCTACGGGAGCGACTTTGGAGCCAACTGGCGACACGACTCCGATAGCACAGCCTCAAGCTACTGGTGGACATGCACAGCAAGCAGAAACGCCAGAACAGAGCCAGACACAGCCGAGCACAGATACAACACCTCCTGCCCAATCTACATCGGTTACGCTACATTCCTCTGGTACGGCAACACCGTCCGAGAATAATGCTGCGGGAAGTCAGCAGGCGGTTCAGACGGAAACTTCTGAAGAGGAAGATCTGTTTGACCGTGAAGAGGTTATGAAGTTTATAAATGATGCAGGTTTGCTTTCCTATAACGTCAGAGCGCTTAGGATCAATGACTACCTAAAATCTCTGTATAGGATGGCACATCTTCTTACGATGTCCAAATTGCACCGTGAGGCGATCCGGGAGGTTAAGGATGAGATTGTTGAGATGATCCACAGCTATGTGGAAGGCCTCAAGGCAGATGGGAAATATGACGACCTTGTTCAGCAGGTCAAGCAGTTCAAACTGGCGACCCAGATTTTTGATGCCTTTGGAGAAACCGTGGACAATTATTCGGTGCATGATATGTTCACGACGACCGATACTGATATAGAGCGGCAGTTCCAGATTGCGGATGTAAAGCTCGGTCGAGAAGGCATTGGCATGGCCTATGGAAACAAGTATATGGATATGTCTGATCTGACGGCATTTAAAGTTGACGTTATTCTTTTTGTAGCAGACGAAGAGTGCATGAACCGATTGCATTCTTATGCGGAGACTCACTTTCATGGATTAAATGATGATTATCGCAGATATATTGCAACTATAGATTCGGAGAAAATTCGTAAAGAGTATGACAGTATAGTTTCCGATGGTGATCCTGTAAGCAAGCACAATTTCCGTTTGCCTGAGACAATACAGGTGCCACATGAAGTGGGAGGCAAAGAATATAGGAATCATCTCTTTGTTAGTGACATAACCAGTGTTGCAACGATGAAGTTGAATACTTGGGAAGCTGGAGTTATTGAAGAAGAAGAAAAACGAGAAGACTTTGTCTGCTGGATTCGTAATCCATCCAGAGGCTCATGGGCACTTTGCATTCCTTACGAAATCGATGGCGAAACAAAGCCTACCTATCCAGATTTTATTGTAGTAAGAAAAGATCGTGTACTTGGATATGTCGTTGATATTCTTGAGCCGCATAATCCTGATTTCAAGGACAATCTTGGGAAAGCGAAAGGATTTGCAGAGTACGCAAAACAGAATCCGGGTGTGGGAAGAATTCAGCTAATTCGTATGAGTAAAGATGCAGCCGGAAACCACAAGTTCAAAAGGCTGGATATGTCTAAAACAGCTATTCGAGAAAAAGTCTCTCATGCAATAAATACAGACGAACTCGATCATATCTTTGATACGGATGGAGTTATCGAATAAGGAGGAATTCCATTATGGCAAATGAGCTGCAGCCATTGTCGCTGCTCTTTCAAAATAGATTATTCCGGATACCGGACTATCAGCGGGGTTATGCATGGCTGCAGCAGCAGTTGGTGGATTTTTGGGATGACCTTGTAAATCTTCAGACTGATCGGTATCACTATACAGGCCTCCTGTCCCTTAAGCCTCTAAAAAGCAAGGAGACCATCAGTTGGGGTGAAGATCTGTGGCTGGTCGAGAACGGATATAAGCCTTGCCATATAGTCGATGGTCAGCAGCGCATCACCACGTTTGTCATTCTCTTGAACGAGATTGTGGGATTCGTGCGCGGCTTGGATGAGAACAAGGGCAAGTCTGATAAGGAAATCACGCTGGGGTATGAAACGGTCGAAGAAATCGTCTCAAAATACATCTGCCGAAAAAGGCCGCCGAATGGAGTAGTAACAACATACCTTTTTGGTTATGAGGTCGATAATCCCAGCGCGGAATACATGAAATATAAGGTGTTCGATGAGCCGTATTCCGGTGCAGTGAATGAGACCTACTATACAAAGAATCTGAAGTTTGCAAAGAACTTTTTTGCAGAGAACATCAGAAAGCTATATGAGGAGTCCGGAGAAGGAGGCCTTGAGGCAGTAAATATTCTGTACAAGAAGCTCACCCAGCGCCTGATGTTTAATCTCCATGAAATCGACGATGATTACGATGTATTTGTCGCTTTCGAGACCATGAACAATCGTGGTAAGAAGCTGACGAATCTTGAACTATTGAAAAACAGACTGATCTATTTGACCACGCTTTATGATGATGAGGTGTTTGACGAGAAGGACAAGTCTGCCCTCCGTAAGAAGATAAATGACGCTTGGAAGGAAGTCTACTATCAGCTTGGTAGGAACAAGAGTGTTCCTCTTTCCGATGATGACTTCCTGCGCGCCCATTGGATTATCTATTTCAGGTATTCCCGTAAACGTGGTGATGACTACATCAAATTCTTGTTGAGCAAGTTCTCGTCAAAGGGCATATTTGAAAAGGCACCCGTTCTGGTTGAGACAGAGGCCGAGTCGGTTATCAGCGATGATGTCACTGATGCAGACGACACGGAAGTTACTGAAACAGAAGAACAGGAAATCATAGAGGTATCCAAACTCCAGCCAAAAGAAATCGAGGACTATGTCAATAGCCTCAAAGATATGGCGAAGTACTGGTATGACACTTATTTCCCGTTTGAAAGTATTAATCTTACTCCTGAAGAGCAAAAACGAGTCGATAGACTTAACCGTATTGGAATCGGTCATTTCAGGCCGCTGGTTACTGCGGTCATCAGTCGGCGGGATATTTCTGCGAACAGCAGAGTTAAAATATTTGAAGCTATCGAGCGCTTTATCTTTGTTGCATTTCGCTTGGGTAATTTTAATGCATCCTATGGCAGCAGTGATTATTATCGAGCTGCGCGTCAGGTGTATGTGAAAGAAACGGATGTTGATGAGCTCTGCAAAGAAATATATGACAGGACAACGAACGATATCGATTTTGCCACGCAGAACTTTGTCACCAGAATTGAGAAATATTTTTCTACAGGGAATGGCTACTACGACTGGAACAGTCTGCGATACTTCTTTTATGAATATGAGACTAAGCTGGCAGAGAAAAATAATATAGATCGTTTCTGCACGTGGTCAATGTTTACAAAGTCCGAGAAGGATAAAGTGTCTATCGAGCATATTCTCCCTCAGACACCGACGAAGTATTACTGGCGTAATATGTACCGGCAGTTTAAGGATTCAGAAATCAAGATGCTTTCCGGAGCACTTGGGAACCTTCTTCCGTTGTCTCAGAGCGTAAACTCGGCTTTGCAGAATGATAGTTTTGAGGATAAGAAGCATTCCAAAACAACAGGACGTCGTGGATATGAGAATGGATCTCACTCAGAGATAGAGGTATCCAAGCTACAGGATTGGACTGCATTTGAGATATACAGCAGAACTGGAAGGCTCCTCATTTTCATGCAGGAACGCTGGAACCTGCAATTTGACGAGGAACAGTTGGAAAAGCTGATCGGCATTTCGTTCGTCAAAGATGGACGAGAAATCCCGGAGGAGTTGGAGGAAGTATCGGCAAACGTACCGGAATCCGAGGAAAGTGCAGAAGGCTCCGGAGATGATCAAAAACTGCAATTCTGGACAGCATTCGTAAACTATGCTTATGAGCACGGCAGATCAAGTGATATAGCAAAACAGAAAGCTGCTGGTCGAACATATTACGATGTGCACATAGGCGCGAACGGTTATCACTTATTCTTTTCCATTCCCTATGGTAAACGAATCAAGATGGGCATCTACACCTATAATGTGGATACCTATAACCGTCTGAAGGAATTAAAAGACCAGATTGAGACCGAATTTGGTGAGAACCTAAATTGGGAATACTCAAAATCGACAGGTACAACACGTTCCATCGTTATTGAGGAGAAGGCTGATGTATTCAATCCAGCAGAGCAGCCGAAAATATTTGATTGGATCATCGACCATTTTGACCGGATCACGACAGCGTTATCTATGGCCGGAGAGCATCTCAGTATAAGTGGTGATTCCTCTGAAACGAGGTCTGAGATCAGAAAACGTTACTGGACGTATGCCTTAACACAAATCCATGAGGCTCATGGTAATCCCGGCTCTTTCAGCAATGTAAATCCGAGTACGGACAACTGGATAAACGCCTTCTTTGGCATTGGAGGTTTCTATCTCTGCTGTGTTGCGAATTTTGACTCTGCACGTTCAGAGGTCGTATTTGCCAGAGCGGAGAGATCAGAGAATAAAGCTGCGTTTGATGCTCTTTACCAGCACAAGAGCGAGATTGAATCAAAGCTGGGAACGGTGCTTCAGTGGAACCGTGGAGATGATATCAAATCCTCGAAGGTATTTATTCAGCTTGATAACGTGAGCATCGAAAACGAGGATGACTGGCCGCAGATGGCAAAGTTCCATGCAGAATGGTCAAAGAAGTTCTACGATGTGATTGTGCCGTATATAACGGCAAATTGGCAGTAGTCCGCTCAGGACGAGGAGCACTGATGGCAAATTTAAATTCTGAGAATCCGCACGTCGGACGCAAGTTCCAAGAATTTGTGCAAACGATTCTCAAAGAAAAATATAATACATATTTTGAGCAGGAAGCAGCAATCCCCATCGGCAGACCGCCAAAGGAGCACAAGTTTGATCTTGCCAATGCTGACAGGTCTATCGTGGCTGAATGCAAATGTTATACGTGGACTGATTCCGGGAATGTTCCGAGCGCAAAGTTGATGGGCTTGGACGAGGCTGTATTTTACTTTGGCTTTCTGCCTTCTGGGACAAAGAAGCTGCTTTGTATGAAAAAAGCAGTGTTCCGTGGCAAGCAGGAAACACTGGCTGAGTATTATGTTCGAGCACATGGGCATTTGCTTGAAGATGTCTCTGTAATAGAAATTTCTGATGATGGAACAATCAAGATTGTCAGAGATGGATCATCGATCCAATAGAGGCATATTAGGGCTGCGGCGATGAAATCCCATGCACTTGCGGAACCGTCAAAGGTTGAGGCGATTTAATGCTTGATAATATGAATGGAGAAAATGCATGGTTTTTAATACATTTATAAAATGTCAGGTTTGTGGAAGTATTACCAGAGTCCGATTACAGGTTGGATGGCAAGAAGAACATCCTATTGTTGTGGCTTGCGGTAAATGTGTAACTTCTTTATCTGGCAGTGTTAAGATAGGACAAGACCGACCGGGGCTAAAGTTTTCTTTTGACAATGCTGATGAAATTTCAGATGCCGAAGCTGAATATATGGTTGAATGCTCCGGCGAATTTCCGACTGTGAAACAAGGCAAAGCAGTGGAGTTGGAAGAAGTGGTTATTACTCCTTTTATCCGTTATATGAACTGTATGAAGACAGATGATTCATATGAACAGTTCGGAAAAGCTGTGTCACAGCTGAATACAACAGAAAAGAAATGGAAGAGCTATAAAAGAATCATTGACCTCTTCAGAAGCAACAGTGAATACCTTGTTCAGGAGATACAAAAAGAATTCTCCGGACAATACTTTCAGTGCAGAGATGAGTCTGAGGTATTGAGAGCTGTTCATATGATTGAGGTTCATGGGTTTTATTCTGCACTCAAAAAAGACATCTTGGATAATCTCTCTTTTAGTGCAGGAATTATGAAACTGGACTCTGTTCAGCTGAAGAGCTTAGTAGACTTCTTAAATTTACATGATGGTTATCATCTTGAGGAGCTACAGGATTTGATATATAGGATCTATGATGATTTTATAAAAATATACCAGCGCCTTATTCCTGCTCTCGCTTTACAGTATTGCAAAGATGATTCTTTTGATTTTGAAGTTGAAGGATCGACAACAAGTAGCTTTGATAGTGTAAAACAGTTCTATTTGGATGTTTATGAAGCCCTTGGTAATTTGCTTGTTATCCCGGTCGCTCTTAATAACATAAAGTACAGGGCTGACGCGAATTCGATGAATCCTTTGGAAAAGAATGTATCTTCTTTAGAGGATTATATAAAGCTCACAAAGGCATCAAGGTATCATTTTTGCTTGAACACAGAAGTCTATACCGATTTCTTGGATGTTGTAGTAAATGCAAAACTGAGAAATGCGATTGGACACAATGATGTTGAATATGATGCGGTGAGTCAGGTTATTACTTACATTCCAAATCCAAAAGACAGAACCATAAAGAAAACGGAATATCTTCTCGAATTTGAAAATGAAGCGATGCACATGTTTCAGGCCTTATTGGGTGTTTCAGAATACCTGTATCGACTAAGAGAACTTTCTCTTATGTATGATGGCAAAATTCCACTTATGGTTCAGGAAAGAGCAAACTGGCCAAAGAAGATAGGACGTAATGATCCATGTCCATGCGGAAGCGGAAAAAAGTACAAATTCTGTCACGGGAAGAATTAAGGTTGAGACGATGGGGTTTTCGACTTGTTCCGTCAGAGCGAGGTCTTGAAACGGTCGGCAAATCTGTGGTTATGTATATTATAGGTAGGAGCAAGGTCTTTGACCTGTTTCCGAGAACGGACAAGGGTAAAAAGCGGTGCGTTTTATGGCAAGAACACGCTTTGATAAATTCTCGCGAACGAACGCGAATCTGGCTACACACTCGACATCAAGATGAAGCAATCGAGCCATGTGGAGAGCGTTGTATTGATGTCAAGAGTCGAAGAGAAATAGCTGCGAAAGCTTAAGTATACTGCGGTTTTCGGGCGATTGGGCAAATTTGGGATCGGGCAGTACGAACGCTTCTCGGTAACTTCTCCAAGGGCAATCCGGCTCAAAAAGTGCGAGAGTTGAGTTGTCACGATAAAGGCGGTGTACACCTATTTGAATAGTAAGGATGCCGAACGGGTGGATGGACTTGAAAAGCATCTGCCGCAAAACGAGCGTAACTTTCAGATTGTAACATCAAGCTTGGATGCGCATGCGCCTCTGAAGACTATCGGGACGCAGTTATACCGGATAGGACGTTTGAATTACTTCCGGCATTACGATCCGTATGATGCTTCGATTGACTGTCTTTAGGAATGTAAATATATAATAAAATTGAAAGGGGTGAATTATATGATACTCCCTGAAAATTTGCTGAACTTGATTCGTCAGGGCGAAGGAATAACCGTCGAATTCAAATAATCGTCAACGGATATCACGAAAGATGTCTATGATACCGTTTGTTCTTTTTCCAATCGAGAGGGCGATCATATTTTCTTTGGTGTAAAAGATAATGGCACGATTATCGGTGTTGATAAAGATTGCCTAGAAAATATGAAGAAGAACTTTGTCACAACGATCAACAACGAGAGCAAAATTTACCCGCCGCTATATCTGACTCCTGAGGAATATGAAATTGATGGGCGTACTGTTCTTTACGTCTATGTTCCGGTTGGAAAAAACGGTTTATCGCAATGCAGGCAGGATTTTTGATCGTAATAATGAGTCGGACATTGATATCACCGATAATGCAGACATGGTTTTCAATCTTTATGCCCGCAAACAAAGCACCTATTTTGTTAATAAGATCTACCCTGCTATTCCAGTTTCAAGTCTTCGTCATGATCTGATGGATCGCGCAAGGAGAATGACGAGAGTTAATAACGAGCATCATCCGTGGGTTGATATGACGGATGAAGAGATGCTAAGAAGCTGTGGTCTCATACTTGAAGATCCGGAAACCAATAAAGAGGGCATCACGCTTGCGGCAATTCTGCT
>ERZ772960.2576-NODE-2576-length-12980-cov-14.742128_pt1 | contig 12980 bp, 12 predicted proteins | sample MGYA00580678_ERZ772960 | MGnify/ENA primary metagenome ERZ772960 (study PRJEB29015, sample SAMEA2737930) | human oral metagenome | biome: human oral; feature: human-associated habitat; material: dental | place: China | collected 2059 ... | reverse complement strand
AGCCTCCCATTCCCTGGACTTCAATTCCGATGTCCAAGAAACGGGAGGCAGTTCATTGATGCTGACGAGGTCGGGGCTTCGCTATGCTTGGAAACACGGGACTTTTCGGGTGTGATGACTCTCCTTATCGTGCACGTTTGATCGTGACCAGGGTCGCATGCTGGGACGAATTGCGGTCGTGCTTGAAGTTGGTTTGTGTCGTTCCTTGTATACGTGTAGCGTTGAGCTTTCACACTGTATGGGTCCGATTCTCTCGCCAGCTGGTAGAATAGTCCTGCTATCCACGCAAGCATCCAGGAGTCAATCCATGTCGTTTGAAATCGGTCAGACGGTCGTCTACCCGCACCACGGCGCAGCCACGATCGAAGAGGTCATGACGCGCACCATTCGTGGTGAGGAGCGGACGTACCTGAAGCTGCGTGTGAACCAGGGTGACCTCGAGATTCAGGTCCCTGCCGAAAACGTTGACATGGTTGGCGTTCGTGACATCGTCGACGAGGATGGCCTCGAAGAGGTCCTGTCCGTCCTGCGCGCCCCCTACATTGAGGAGCCGACCAACTGGTCGCGTCGTTTCAAGGCGAACCAGGAGAAGATCGCCACCGGTGACATCGTGAAGGTCGCCGAGGTCGTGCGCGACCTGACCCGCCGCGATGACCTGAAGAAGCTGTCCACGGGCGAGAAGCGCATGCTGACGAAGGCCCGTGGAATCCTCACCTCTGAGCTGGCCCTGGCACGCAACATCGAAAAGTCTGCTGCGGCCGAGCGTCTCGATTCTGTCCTGGCTGAGGGGCGCATCGAAGTCGACGAAGATGCCGTCGCAGAGTGAGGCCTGCGCGGTCCTGACGGCCGCGGGCTCCGGCTCTCGCCTCGGCTGTGAGGGTCCGAAGGCCCTCGTTGAACTCTCGGGTCGCCCCCTGGTCTGGTGGGCGGCCCGCGGCCTACGCGTCGGGGGAGTGGGTGCGATCGTTGTGACGGCCCCGGCCTCGTCGATCGGGGAATTCCGCAGCGCGCTGTCCGATGTCGACGGCGTGAGTGTCGTCGCCGGCTCCGATCGTTCGCGTCAGGAGTCCGTGGCCCTGGGACTCGCTGCTCTTGGTAAGTGTGAGGCGGACACGGTCGTCCTCGTGCATGACGCGGCACGTCCCCTGACGCCCCCGCAGGTCACCGAGCGCGTCATCGACGCGGTTGCCGACGGCGCGGGCGCGGTGATCCCCGTCCTGCCCGTCACTGACACTCTTAAGACCGTGGACTCCTCCGGCGTCGTGACGGGCACGCCGCGGCGCTCCGACATGGTGGCCGTGCAGACCCCGCAGGGGTTCCGCTGGGATGTCCTCATTCGCGCGCACGAGGCGGGCGCCTCTCTGGGTGCGGACGAGGCCCGGGCGGCGACGGATGACGCCGGCCTCGTCGAGGCGATCGGCGGCACCGTGCACACGGTCGCGGGCGACGAACGCTCCATGAAGGTCACGCGCCCCCTCGACTTGGCGCTCGCGCAGATCCTCGTCGCCGAGGAGATGAGCGCCTAAAGGCACTGCCCGGTTGGCGTTGTCGGGTGCGCTCGAAGCTCGCGCACCACCGCAGCCCGGGCGGTGATATGCGTCAGCGGGCCGTCAAGATCGCGCATGCCATCCTGGCTCCCTCTGAGGAAGCCAGCATTGCAAGCTTTTCCGGCCGATTGTTGAAGTAGGTGACCAGGCTGTCCACCCGCGAAAGCGGTATGGGGATTCCTGTCATGTCGAACTCCATGTCGCGGTTGGCTCCGTCGGCGGACACGTACATGAGCGGAAGCTGATCGCCGATGTCGGGAACTGGACTGAAGCCCTTAATGGTCGGATGGCGATCCCATGGAATACGTGTCGCGGACTTGTCGATGAGAGAACGGAACGCGACATCTTCAGGAGTGAACTCGATGATCGGGCCCTGATGAATGAGCCAGAGCCTGTGGGGTGAGGACATGAACATGAAATAGAACATCGTCGAGAACATGAGGCCCGTGATCAAGCTGAGGACAGCGCCGACGGCCGAGTGGGTCACCAACACTTCGATGATGATCGCTATCGGAGCGCAGGCTATGCCGATGCCGAAGGCGATCTGTTTCACGCGAACGAGGGCAAGGGTGGGACGTATCGATATTCCCTTACCCTCCACGTGCACGATCCATCTGTCGTATCGGCGGAGCATTTGAGTGACTGCGAGGAACGCAGATGCGATGCCTAAGAGCAAACAGTAGACAGAGAAAAATAGCGCGATGCCGCCTGGAATATATCCCGACAGTAAGAGGAAGATAACCGCGGTCACCGGGAAGAAGATGGCCGGGCGAACTAAGTTATTCGCCTTGGCATACTGCTTGTCGGCTTCCGAGGGGCTCACCAGCGTGCTGCGTGCCATCGTCTTCTCCTTTCTGGGTGACACACCAGCATATGACATGTGGTCAGGTCGCGCTGGTGGTTCCCCGGCCTCGTCGTGGGGATCCAACGAGAGCTCGGGGGTGGCCATGTCTCAGGCGTCCGGGTCTTGTCCTCGCAGGAGCGCTCGCACCATGTCGACGCCGGTCTCGGTGCCGAGAACGCGCCGCCGCCGGGGGTTGGAGGCGAAATAGTCAATAAGTCGCTCGAAGGCGACGTAGGAGAGCCCTGGATCCTTGAGGCACAGCCACGTGACACCGTCCTCGCCATCCGAGGTCCAGTGGACGGCGGTCATGCCCTTGATAGTCTCACCCACGCCGGTCACATCACTCCAGGCTGCCGTTTTGAGCCGAGGAAGAATGTCTTTCTCGGCGAAGGCGAAACCGTCGGGGATGAGGAGGAGTCTCTGTGCTTTGACGTCGCGCGGTTGTGGAAAATACAGATACGTGTGCTTCACGAGAAAGGAAACGATAAGGATGCAGGCCAAGAGTGACATAAGGAAACCATTCTTGGTGCTCGAGGAGAATGCGAGAGGAATGAGGGAAATCAAAACGCCGCTCACTCCCCATGTAAAGCCGGCGAGGCGCCTCTGAGAGAAGGTGGTGTCCCCGATGATCAGCAGCTCTGTGATCGTGCTTTCCCCCTGGCGCGTCGTGGTGTCAGTGACCCTCGGCGGGCGGCTGGGTGCGCGCGCGTAGGCAACGGCGGCCGGAATGAAGGCGACGAGGAGAATGCAGACGATAGCGAGCCCATGACGCAGGCCGAGGGCGGGGAAGCCGAGCCCGATGAGGGCAGCGAGGACGAGTGCTGCCGTGACTCCGACGGCATAGAAGCATGCGGGGACGATCCACGCTCGGCGCATGATGGCGTCGGCTTGTGCTGGGGTGAGAGGTTGGCGGATGAGGGTCAGGGGGAGCATGTGCTTAGCCTGCCGTCAGGATGTCGGTGACGAGCTGCGGTCCCTGCGGTGTTCCGAGCGTTGCTCGATCCTCGGGATGGGCGACAAAATGGTTGATGAGCCGCGCGAGTTGCCAGTAGCAGATGGGCATCCCCTTCATATCGAAAATAAGCGTATCCTCGGAGTCTCGGGTGGATACGTGCATTAACTGGTGTGGCTCATTGGCGACAACGAAAAGCTCGAATCCCTCAATCTGGGGGTTGCGATCCCAACGGATACGTGTCGGGTTGTCGTGCAGGAGGGGCTGAATCGACAGGTGATCGGGACCAAGCGTGATCAGTGGTGACCGGTGGATGCGCGAGGGGCGATACTCCGTCATCTTGAACATTGTGTATCCGAGGAACGAATAGGATAATCCCAGGATTAGGCTCATAACAGAATTAGGCTGAATAAGGAACAAGAGAAGTGTGATGGGGCCGCAGCTCAAGAAGAAAACGGAGTTGATCGACGAAACGTAGAAGGGAAAAATAAAGGGGTAGAGGGCGATTCCTTCTGACTCGACGTGTATGAGGACTCCCCGGCGCTGTTGAAGGATCTCGGCGATGCCGAGTGTGAGGGATGAGAGGGCGAGGAGAATCGGGACTGCAACGAAAAGGAACGTGTAGGCGATTGGGAAAAAGCTGCGTAAACAGAAAAAGAAAATTGCACAAATAGCGCAAACGGCGGTAATGAAAAAATTTGCACGTGCCTTGGATAGGCGTTTGTCCGCATCGGATACGCTATACAAATTATTGGACTTTACCATGATCCTCCAAACATGTAGTAAGGGAGGTGAGAGACAACTGCGTCGGCACGATCCCGATACTCGAGGGGAATCCGTTCGTAGAGTGTGTTTGCATGTGCTTCTGTGGTTAATCCGGTTACAAAACCGGTTATCATGCCGGCAATTCCACCAGCTGCAACACCGATGGGGCCTGCCTCCGCGCCGCCAGCCATGCCAATAACCGTATCGGTAACAACGCCGCCTACAAATGTGCCGACTGCTAGCCCCAACCCACCGGTCGTTGCCTTCTGAGCCGGTGTATCTGATGTCACTACTTCATAACCCAGCATTCCAACTCCGACAACCGTAGCGCCCTTGGATAGTCCTTCTCCAATTCCGCGCATGGCAGATAGCCTTTGTTCAGGCATGGCTTTAAATTTGCCAAGAGATGCATCAGAGATAGCTGCAGCAAGTTGCTTTGAAGCTGCACTTTCTGTAGTGCTGGACGATGCAGTCTCTTTTAGGAGTGAGGCGTAGTGTGCTGTTCCTGCGTCCCAGAGGGTTGAAGCTGCATCAGGTAGTAGCTGCCATGGATCGCGAATGAGCCCATCTACTCCATCGTTGACGGCGCGCGCAAATATTAAGGTTATACACTCTTCTTGTACTGAGCGCACATGTTTAATTACCCATTGTTCGAGATCGTCTCGTACATCCTGAACTTCTTGTTCGAGCTTTTGATAAAGTTCAATTTGGTCGTTGTGTGAGAACTTGCCGTCGGGGCTTCCTATCTGCGGGCCAATTGAGGGTGGGGTGCCGTAGGGAGATTCCGCATAACACTTTTCAACGGTTGGTTCTGGAATTGGGGTTGGTGGCAATATATCGTAGTCATTCATAATGGCTAGGCTAGCGTATTCGGCTCGCTCGCGAATTGATTGCATGCTGCGATAGTGATAATCAAGTTGTTGAGCGTAAGCACGGAGTGACTCGTACGCAGAGTAGAAGCGATCTGTGAGTTGTTGGACTTTGGATCCCATGCTGACGGCTGCATCGTCATAGCTATGCGCAGCTTCTCCATTCCAGGCGTAAAAGTTCGTCCGTAGTCTGTTCCTAAACTGATTTGAGAGTTCATCGAGGGCCTCGTAAATTGTGTACAATTTGTCAGCCGCTGCGCGAATGTCTTCGGGGTCGCCGTAAATTCGGGTGTCGATTGCTGCTTGGTCAGTCATGCCTGCGCCTGCTTATTTATGTTATCGAATGCTGCGGCAGTGTCTGCTTCATTTTGTTCAAAAGATGAGATTAATGCTTCGAGGGAATCGCGTGTGTCACCAAGCATGAGTGTTAGAGTGCTGGCATCAGCTGAAAGAGCGCCAAGCATATCTGTAATGATGAATGTTGCGATTCCGGCGTCGATTTCCTGTGGCATGGTAGGAGCCAAGCGGTCTAATCCTGCCGCTGCGATTGTATAGGATTGCTTGAGTTCGGCCAGAAAATCGTCGGTGCTGACCTTTAGATCACCCTTCATACTCACTCATCTTCCTTATGATGTCGCTGACGAAGTGATCGACAACGAGGTGTGTGTAGCCAGTTTCTTCCTTGATTGTCGACAGCTGGGCAGTTGGGATGGCGGCCCAAGGCTGCTTATCGCCAAGCGCGTCAAGGAGCCTATCGAGTGCTGTGTATGCGAGAAGAATTTTCTCCTTCTGAGCTCCGTCTGCAATCGATATCTGGACGAGTCCTTTGTTGTCTAGCCAAACAGGGATGTAGAGGTAAGGAGGGCTACATCAGGGTGTGTGTTAACGGACATGTCTGCCATGTAGACAGCATATGGCAAGTAGTCAGGTCGCGCTGGTGGTTCCCCGGCCTCGTTCCTGGGGCGGCCCGAGGAGAGAGTGAGCTACGAAACGTGGTAGTTTCACCCTGGACGCACACGCGCCTCCGAGCACTCCCCATCGAAGGAGCCCGATCCCATGAGCACAACGCCCACCACCCCACACCGCGTGATCACGCGCCGAGTCGTCGACTGGGCGGCCTGGGACTGGGGTAGCGCCGCCTTCAACGCGGTCGCCACGACATTCGTGTTCACGACCTACCTGACCAGCGACGGCGTCTTCACCGACTCGGGCACGGCCTCGACCTGGCTGAGTAACGGCATGACGATCGCGGGCCTGTTCATCGCCCTGCTCGCCCCCATCACCGGCCAGCGCGCTGATCGACGAGGCCGGGGCGGAGTCTGGCTCGGATGGTTCACAGGCGCGGTCGTTGTCTGCATGCTCGCCATGTACTTCGTGCACCCCGAGTCGGTCCTCGGGCCCCAGGGTGCCCTCATGCTGGGTATTGCGCTGCTCGGCCTGGGTAACGTGTTCTTCGAGTTCGCCTCGGTGAACTACAACGCGATGCTCAACCACCTGGGCGAGAAGGAAGACCGCGGCAAGATCTCCGGCTTCGGCTGGGCAGCCGGCTACATCGGCGGCATCGTCCTGCTGCTCATCCTCTACGTCGGCCTCATCGGCGTCAACCTGCTGAAAGTGCCCACCGACGCGCACCTGAACATCCGCATCTCCATGGTGATCGCCGCCCTGTGGCTCGGTGGCTTCGCGATCCCCGTCATCCTCCACCCGCCGATGCCCAAGAAGGTCCAGACCGGCGGCGACAACGAGTCGATCATCGACTCCTACAAGCTCCTGTGGCGCACCGTGCGCACCCTCAAGAACGAGGCCCCGCACACCCTCTTCTTCCTCATCGCCTCCGCCGTCTTCCGCGACGGCCTCGCCGGCGTCTTTACCTTCGGCGCGGTCCTGGCCAAGACGGCCTTCGGCTTCAGCGCCAGCGAGGTGTTGATCTTCGCAATCGCCGCCAATGTTGTCGCAGGCCTGGCGACCGTCGCCTTCGGGTGGGTCGACGACAAGATCGGCCCGAAGAAGGTCATCATCCTGTCGCTGTGCGCCATGGTCGTCGCAGGCTTCGGCGTCTTCTTCCTGCACGCCCAGGGCCCCATCGTGTTCTGGAGCCTCGGCCTGGTCCTCTGCGTCTTCGTCGGCCCCACGCAGTCCGCGTCGCGTTCCTTCCTGTCGCGCATCATCCCCGCCGGCCGCGAGGGCGAGGTTTTCGGCCTCTACGCGACGACCGGACGCGCCGTGTCCTTCATGGCCCCCGCCATGTACAGCTTCTTCCTCGTGCTCGGCAAGCGCATGACGCCCGCCGGCGAGGACTACACCTACTGGGGCATCCTCGGCATCATGCTGATCCTCGGCTTCGGCCTGGCCCTCACGATCCCCGTGAAGGCAGACCGCGCGACCCTGGACCACATGGAGGACTGAGCTCCTCGACGAGGCACCCACGCCCCCAAACGATACGTCCCCGACGCAACCGAGTGAGCCTCGGGCGTCGGGGACGGTTCTATGACGATCCGCTTACGGGGTCCGTGGCGTCACGGCGATGACCTCGCCGCTGCGTGCCCCCACGAGCAAGTCGTCGAAAATCCACGTGAGGTTCGTGGCCTCGTCCAGCTCCGGCGACACGTAGGTGATCTCGCGTTCCATGCCGAAGAAGAAGGCACCGGCGGGGGACGATGGGAAGCATTGGACGAACAGCGCCTTGCCGTCTGTGCTGGCGCGCATCTGTGCGGCAGGCCAGTCGGTCGGCAGAGCGTGGTCGGAGTATGACTTACCGGGGTTGATCGTGCGGCTGGTGTGCCCACCGGTCGGGCTCACCGCCAGGAGATGACCGTTGACGTCGTTTGAATAGGGCTGCTCCACTGTGGCGGTTGTCCACGGGGCGATGCCCTGCGTCATGAAAGAACCGAGTACTGCCGTACTCGGGATCCCGTGGTCTGACGCCGGAAAACGGTCGAGCATCCACCCGGCCCCGACAGTGCCCACGACCTCGCCCGTGGTGTTGTAGGCAATACTCTCCTTCTCGCCGGCGACGAGGATTCCGTCGCTCGCCAGCGTGATCCTGGAGACGGATGGGCCGGCCGTGGAGGGGGCATTCCCGAGAGTCTTCAGCTCACCCGTGGTCGGGTTGATGAGCTGCGGTGCTTCATGGGCCTCGTCGACGGGGACGACCACGGCAGCGCCCGCGCCGGCACCGATGACGGCGCTCGCGGGAACTGTCAGACCCGAGTGGGCGAGGCCCGCGCGGCGCTGGGGCGAGGTGGTCGTGGACCAGAGGTGGCTCCAGGCGCCCGAGTCGCGGGACCACCCAGAGCATGAGCTGAAGGTGTCGCAGGTGACGAGGATGCCGTCGACGACTCCCACCGGCAGGTCGGAACCCCAGGGGGCCTGCGTCTGCGCACCGGTCGATCGGTCGACAATGATGTCGCTCAGCAGAATCTCGTTCGGAGTCGAGACGGAGGACGGGAACGCCTCAGCGCGAATCCGTGAGGGCAGGGGTCCGGTCGTGGTCCACTGGGCGACCGGCTCGCTGCCCGACACGTCGTAAGCGGACACCGTGGTCACGGCCTCTGCGCCGCTTCCGTAGGTCAGCGTGTACAAGGTCTGGCCCTCGGCGATCAGCTGCGCGGGCAGGAGAGCGTCGCTGGTGGGCAGGGACCAGGCAGTCGCGACGCCCGAGTCCCACGCGCTCGACAGCTCGTTCGTGTTGGTGGCCCTCCCCTGGTAGCCGGTCGCCTCCGGGCTCGTCTCCTGCTCCGAGCCTGTGATGTGCGGAGGTGGGGTCGTAGCCGGGCCGGGGAGTTGGAGGGCGCTGGTGCTCAGCGAGGGCGCGAGGAATGCCCCGAGGCTCGCGGCGAGCGCGACCCCGGTCGTCGTCAGGAAGAGGCGCGTCGGTCGTGTGGGCCTCATGGAGGTCCCGCGCTGGGGGGCGTTGGTGCTCATGGGCGTGTCTTTTCTGTCGTCGCTCAGGTTGGGGGTTCGCGGGCAGGTGTTCAACGGCTGGGGTTCACGAGGCCTTTGGTGTGAATGCCACAACACCGTCGACCGTCACGCCGATGGCCAGGTCATCGAAGGGCCACATGAGGTGATCAGCGTCGTGAAATTCCAGGGAACCGTGTCCCTTGCCGCTGGCCGTATCGAAGAAGAACCTGTTGCCCCTGTCGGCGTGATCGACTGACTCGACGTACACGACCGATGTGTCGGCGCTGGCTCGAACCTCGGAGGGCCAAAAGTTGGCCGCGGAGTAAAACTGGTCGTTGTTGTTGGGATCAAGAGTGAAGGGCGAGCGCCCATCGCTCGGCGTCACCGTGAGGCTGAAGGGGGTGCCGGCCGCAGCCTGTGTCGGGGCTGTGACCGACGCGTTCGACCACGCTGGGCGAGCGCCGCTCAGGAATTCTCCGAGTTCGGCCGTGGTAGGCATGCGCTCGTCGCGCGTCGGTATTCTCTTCATCTGCTTGTAGGCCTGGGTCCCCGTGATGAAGCCGTCGGCGTCGTAGGTGACGAAAAGGTCATCGTTGAAAGCTAGGAGCCCATCGCTGGTGATAACAAAAGATGCAACGTTGTTCTGTCTGTCCCTGAAGGGGCTCGCAGAGGCGGCGTCCGTGACCCGCCCGGTTCGCGGATCAATCAGCTGCGCCAGGTGCGTCGGCGAGTCCACCCGCAGGACAACCGACTGGTGCTCTCCGGTACCGATCACGGGTGTATTGGTGTATGAGAGCTTGTCTAACGTGGACAGGGCACCCTGTTGGCTGGCAGTGGTTGTCTCCCACTGGCGCACCCACGAGGAGGACTCCTGCGTCCAGCCCGAGCACGCCTGTTTCTTATCGCAGGCTACGACGATGCCATCAATGGCCGCGAGCGCCTCCGATCCCTTCCAGGGTGCCAAGGACTGCGCCCCCGACGCTTTGTCGATGACGATGCTGCCGACGATGAACTGATCCCCGTCGGACACGAAGCTGGGTCGCCCGAACGACTCGGGCACGGGACCCGTCGTGCGCCACAGCTCGCGCGGCTGCTCGGAAGAGATATCGAAGGCCGCGACGGTGGCCTTACGCGTGGAGTAATCCGGACCCGAGAAGAATACGTACAGGGTGGTGCCCTCAACGGTTGTGATCGCGCGCGGGCCGTACTGTGTGGAGGGGAAGGGGATTCTCCACGCCGTTTCGACGCCCGAGGCCCAGGCTGAGGAGATCGCTCCCGTGCTTGTGGCGGCCCCCGAGTAGCCGACGGTAGGGGTGGAGGTGAATGAATGGTGAGGGTCCTGACCCCCCAGGGTCTGTGTGAGCTGACGGATGCCAAGGACGGCGACGATGACGACAATGATGCACAGGAGAACCGCGAGGAGGACAGGCCTCCCGCGTCTCCTCGCGTAGGGCTGCGCACCGGCGGGGCGGGGGATTGGGGGCGTCCCGCTCGGCATCCCCCACTGTTCGGTGCGCGGTGGGTTGTTCGTTCCCGGATGATCGTCATTGCTCATGTGCATTTTCTATAATATGTCAATGGCGGTGCGGTAATCGGATGCCGACCTCAGGAGGACGCTGGTACGAACGCCTTGATGCCGTCCTCGGTCATGCCGATGATCATGTCGTCGAAGACCCACATGGTCTGTTTCGGCGAGTTGAGTTCGGGTGACGTGTAGATGAGACCGTTGACGGTATCGATGAAGTATCGGCTCTTGTCCTGGTAGGTGAAGGTATCGGTGTAGAGAACCGACGCATCCGCGCTGACGCGGACCTCCTTCGGTTCGAAGTAGCACGAGCTGGTCATGAACGGACTCAGCGCGCCGGGCACCGGGGTTGTGTGCGTCGATCCGTCGGAGGTGAGGGTGACCTCGATGGAACAGTCTGTCTTGCCCACGAGGTCTACCGTGCCCGTCGACCAATTCGCAGTCTTCGTCGTCATGAAGGTCTTGATGTCCGCTGCGCTTGGGTTGGTGCCGTTGCGGCTGACCGCGGGCAGCCGCGTGTACCCGTCAACCGTGAAGCTGGATTGGACGGTTCCCGTGCTGTCGAGGACCAGTCCCTGCTTCTTGCTGACCTCGAGGACGATGAAGCCGTCGCTCGTCACCTCGACGCTGGAGGTCTTGTTTGCCGCGCCGGGAGCGGGCAGGACCGTTCCCAGGCCGGTGTGGATATCGAGGATCTGCAGGGGCTGTTCGAAGTTAGTGGGGACCAGAGCTGATGCGCGCGTACCGCTGCCGGCGAGAACCGCGCCCTTGGGTGCGTAGCCGAGGCCATGGTTCGCAAATCCGTACCCCACCTGCGGATTCGTGGGTGTCTCCCACCGATTCGTCCACACGCCGGGTGTCTGCGTCCACCCGCTGCACGTGGATGTCGTCGAGCATGTCACCACGATGCCGTCGGCCTGCGCGATGGGAAACTCTTTGCCCCACGGAGCCTGCGTGTGCTCGCCGGTCGCCTTGTCGATAACCACGTCATGGAAAAAGAGCTGGTTCTCGCCCGACACGAATGCGGGCGTGTATGTCGCGATCGCCGAGTTTTCCGCGGGGCCGATCGTGTTCCACAGGAGGGTGGGTTCCTCCCCGGACAGGTCGTAGGCCAAAGTCCTGACCGCGGAACCGCTCTGGCCCTCGATCGTGTCGTAGCCGGCGATGTAGAGGACCTGGCCCTCGGCGAACATCTGCGGCTCGAGCTGAGTCATCTCTGACCGCAGCTCGAGCGTCCACGCGGTGGCCACTCCCGAGGCCCACTGCGCAGAGATGGAATGCGTGTTCGTGGCGCTCCCGCGGTACCCGGGTGCGCGGGCGGGCATGTTCGCCGCATGTTCGCGCACCTCGGAGTTCGCCTGTGCGCTGGCGCTCGACGAGGTCTGCTGCGACCCAGGCTTCGACGGCGATGTGCGGTGACCAGGCGCAATGATTGAGAACCCGACGCTGATCAGGACGATCCACATGATCGACGTGAGGAGGATGTTGGGTCCCTTTTGTGCGGGTGCCGAGGCTCGCGGGGTCCTCGCTGGCGTGGGATCGACGGTAATGGTGGGTCTCGGCGCCTGCTTGGCTGTGGGAGTCATCCGTGGCGAGGTCGTAGGGGCGGTGCGGGCGCGGGTCTGGGACGCGGTGTTCGTGTGAGCGGGGACAGGCTCCGCCGAGGGGAGCGCATCCGGCCCAGGAACATCGGCCGGCGCGGGCGGCGCGACGGCGAGGAACTCGTCGAGGTCCGGCATCACCACCTCTGGCATCGTCAGCTCCTGCAACGCTTCCAACTCTGGCAGCGGCGGAAGTTCGGGTAGATCCGCGACCCCCGGAAGATCCCCAAAGTCCGGGAGCGCGGGGATATCGACCTGTGACATGTCGTCCCACGCGTCGGATGGATGAGCGCGTGTGGGGTCGTCGGACGCGTGGCGGAGGTCGTCGTCGTTCATGACATGTTTGTACTACGCTGCGCGACCGGTGGGCGCTCGCGGGCTACCCCTCGGCGCGCACCATGAGGGCGCTCGCCAGCGCGGCTACGCCCTCGCCTCGGCCCGTGAAGCCCAGGTGATCCGAGGTCGTCGCCGACACGGTGACCGTGCCCCCGGCGATCTCGCTCATGACCGTGCAGGCCTCGGGCAGTCGCGCCGCCATACGAGGCCGGTTCCCCACGACCTGAACGGTCGCGTTGCCGAGTACCCAGCCGGCCTCGGCGGTCATGCGGCGAACCTCTTCCAGGAGCGCGCGCCCCGAAGCGCCCGCCCACTCCGGGCGATCCACGCCGAAGACCGTGCCGAGCTCGCCGAGCCCCGTCGCCAGCAGCATCGCGTCGCAGAGGGCGTGGGCGGCCACGTCCGCGTCCGAATGACCCTCAAGGGGGCGCTCGCCCGGCCACTCGAGGCAGGCGACCATCAGGGGGCGCGGCGAGTCGGGCGTGGCGAACGCGTGGACGTCGACCGCTTGGCCGATGCGGAAAGGCAGATCAGTCATGGCACCAGGGTAGCGTCACGCGGAAGTCGGAGTAAAGGCCGTGATCTGGCCCTTCGAGATCGCGATCACGAGGTCATCGAACGCCCACGTCAGCTGATCC
>ERZ772960.2574-NODE-2574-length-12982-cov-15.722673_pt1 | contig 12982 bp, 9 predicted proteins | sample MGYA00580678_ERZ772960 | MGnify/ENA primary metagenome ERZ772960 (study PRJEB29015, sample SAMEA2737930) | human oral metagenome | biome: human oral; feature: human-associated habitat; material: dental | place: China | collected 2059 ... | reverse complement strand
GCGCACCTGCTTTGCAAGCAGGGGGTTACGGGTTCGAGTCCCGTTAGCTCCACCCATACACAAAGCTCGAACACTTGCCATCTTGGATGGTTTCGGTTCGGACCTTGTTCCTGTCTTGGGCCCAGGTGAAGGCGTCGTCGAGATGGGCTCTGGCGTCGGCGTCGTCGCTGTGCTGGCCGCTTCGGTCAGGGATGCTCCTGATGCGACGAGTCGTTGGACGTTCTCAAAGCACTCCAGACGGCTGATCTCTGTGGGTGGCCGGACCTATTCGAACTCCACCACGAACCGTGTCATCTGGTGGACACCCGCCTCAACCACGTTCAGGCCTGGCATTGGCTGCGGATGCCGCACGTACTTGCTGGTAAGCGGCGAGCGCCTCGCGTCGCGACTCGGCCAGGTCGACGACAGGCACGATAGGCCGATCGAGTCCCTCCGGGATCCAGCGCTTGACATAGCAGCTGCGCGGGTCGAACCGGGAGCGCTGGAGTTCAGGGTTGAAGATGCGGAAGTAGGGCGCAGCGTCCGCGCCGCTGCCGGCCACCCACTGCCAAGAGACAGGATTGTTGGCTTCATCTGCGTCCACGAGAGTATCCCAGAACCACTGCTCGCCGTCTTGCCATGGCTGGAGCATGTTCTTGGTGAACAGCGATGCGGCGACCATGCGCACCCGGTTGTGCATCCAGCCGGTCTGCCATAGTTGCCGCATTCCGCCGTCGACGAGGTCGATGCCGGTGCGGCCCTGTCGCCAGGCCTCCGCCAGGTGGTCGTCGGGATGATAGGGGAATTCCGCGAATGTCGAACGCATGGGGGTGTCCTCTAAATGTTCGCGGTGGTGAAGCAGATGCCAGCAGAACTCGCGCCAGTAGAGTTGCCTAATCCAAGCGGCGATGTCCTCGCCCGCGGCCGTGCTGCTACGGGCTGCGGCCAAGGCTTGGCGCGGCGACAATTCCCCGCACCGCAGCCTTGGCGAGAGTCTGCTGGTGGATGTTTCCTCCCCGGGCAGGTCACGGCGTTTGGCATAGCCGGGCAACCAGCCGTCGATGGCGTCCAGTTGCCGCCGGGCTGCCAACTCACCGGGTTCCCAGTGCTGTTCGAGGGTGTCTTCCCACCAGGCGGGGCCGTCGTCGAGCAAGCCAAGGTCCTCCAAGTTCTGCAGGACACCGTCCTGACGCAACGTGGCCAGGGCTGTTGTGGCTGCACCGTCCGGCCCTTCGACCGGTGAGGGCTCGGGCAGGAGGGGACGGAGGGGCAGGTCGGCTACGGCGTGGCTGAAAGGTGTGAAAACTTGGTAGTGGGAGCCGCTGGCCGTCCTCATCAGCCAGGGTTCGGCGAGCAGACTGCCGGGGTGGCTGTGCACGTCGGTGCGGGATTTCAACTCGTGCTTGATGGCGGCGTCCAATCGGCAGGCTGCCGGGGCGTAGCGTCGTGTCCAGTGCACGCTGGTGGGTTCTAAGGTGTCCACGACTCGGCGCATGACCTTCGCGGCATCACCCCGGGCGAAGACGAGTGGAATGCCCAGGTTGGCAAGCCGTGGCGACAGCCGTTGCAGGCTGCGGTGGTACCACCACCGGGTGGCCGCACCGAGCGGGCGCGGGCCGTGCCGTTTGTTTTCTTCATCGGTCCTGCGGGTTTCGTGGATCCACAGTGCCACCACGGGTCCGTGTGCTGCCGTGCAGGCGGCCGTCAGGGCCGGGTGGTCAGCCAGACGGAGGTCGTCGCGAAGCCAGATCAGTGTGGTCATGGATGGTCCTTGAGAGGGTTCAGTGCAGGAGTTGGCCGGCGATCTTGTCGGCGAAGGGCGGCAGGTTCATCGGCTGCTGCTCGCGATCAAGGAGGGGTCCGCCCAAACACGGGCGCAGAGTGTTGTGTTCATGCACTTTATCGTCGTTGGTAATCGTACTTGAAAGGCGACTGGTGCCACAAGATACGTCGGAGGTCTGGTGATGGAGCTCCTGCTGGACGAGGGGTGGCCGATGCGGGTGCTGGTCCGTGGCGGCCCGGCCTCCGGCCTCAAGGCCGCCGCAGCAATCGTGCGGCGAGGGTGAGTCACACGGTGCGCTCCCGGGACACAGGTGTGGTAACTTGGATCAACTTTGGTCTTGATGATGGCACCATGAGGATCGTCCTGAGTTTCCTAGCACAACAGAGAGGGGACCCCTGATGACCGTCGTGCCCGTTGCGCTTGTTGCTGGCGGTTCGCGTGGCCTCGGACTGGAGATTGCTCGCCAGCTTCATCGGCGTGGCCATCACGTAGCTTTGTGCGCTCGTGACGAGGCTGCTCTACAGCGTGCAGCGTCCGAGTTCAAGGAACGTGTATCCATCCATGTCATAGACGTCACTGACCGCGAAGGCGTGCAGCGCGTGGTCAACGAGGTTTCGAATGGCTACGGCCCCATCGAGGTGGCGATTCACGTGGCCGGCATCATTCAGGTGGGGCCTGCCGCAGACGTAGCATTGGGGCACTTCGATCAAGCGCTCGATATCATGGCCAAGGGGCCCATCAACATGGCGTGGAGCGTTCTTCCGTCGATGCGGGAGCGTCGTCGTGGACATATCGGCGTGGTCACCTCCGTGGGTGGCGTCGTGAGTCCGCCTCACCTGCTGCCATACTCCACAGCCAAGTTCGCAGCTCTGGGCTTCACTGACGGGCTGGCCGCTGAGTTGGTGGGCACTGGCGTGACGGCGACGAGCATCGTTCCCGGACTCATGCGTACCGGTTCCCACGACCAGGCCACCTTTATTGGTGACGCCGCTGCCGAACACAATTGGTTTAGCGTGGTAGCCTCAGCACCTCTGATCTCGGCTGACTCCACGCGGGCCGCTCGGCGCATGGTTGATGGTGTCTTGGCGGGGAAGCCTTTGGTGACTGTCACTCCGCTGGCGTGGATGGCGTATCGGGTGCGCGGCCTGATGCCGGGCACCACGACCCGGGCGATGGGGATCGCGAACAGGTTTCTGCCTAAGGCGACGGGAAATACGGTGCCAGTCAAGGGATCGCGGCTTAGAGTGTCACCTGTCGTGCGCAGACTCACCCACTGGGGCCGGCGCGCGGCCGCTCGCAACAATGAGGTGTGACCGACACTCAAGCCGACCACCCCGATGACATCACGGACACCAGCCGCCACGCTCGACGAGAAGACGGCCAGCGACAGCGGCACTACGAGCCGTGACAGCTACTCCGGCCAGTCCTCAGGCACGATGAGCTGCCGCTGCCACACGATGGATAGGGAACTGCTTGGCCAGCCCGCGCAGGGTCGCGCCAGCGAGACTGATCGCTCCGTTGTACGTCGACCTACACTACTTGTCCGACCATCCGGTTATGCGCGGGAGCTCGTTTGCACTCGAACATAACATCATGCAAAGACTCCCACCATCGGCATCAAATGAACACATTCGTCCACAGGGATGTGCACAGTTGTGAATAAAACCTGGAAACGACCCTTTGATGAACCTTTGTGAGCGTATGAAAACTGACCCATCGGGGCGACATTACATAGCGTTTCATGTCGTGAAACGGTCCGTCCGTACGTGTTGGAGTACCCGCAGAACTGACATGAGACACTGTTTGTGCACGCTCAGGACACGGCTGCGCACATCGATCGCACGTGGTCGATGCCACCGATGCCGCTCATCTGATTGTCATTGCGCTGATAATCATCCTCACCGTGATCGGTGTGACGCCGCCGCCTGTCCGTGCGGCCGTTCCGACGTTCACAATCGCTGCCGTTCCCTCGATTCAGCGCCCGACGGCCACAAGCGCCGCCGACCGCACCGTCGTCGTCACAGCCACGAGCACCGGCGCCTGGATTGACCCGGGTGCACTGTAGGCACAAGACCGGTGCAGCGCTGCGAGAGGGGCCAACGGCCCTTACAGGCGCGTACGAAAGCGCCCGGGGCCGTGGCCCCGGGCGCTCCCAGCAACAAATAAGCTCAGACAACTACCTGAACAACTTCAAGGCGTTCGGCCCGATCATGAACGGCGCCAAGATCATCGACGAACCCAGTCCCACGCCAAAACCACCAATCACGTCAGTCACCCAGTGGACGCCCAGGTACAGGCGTGTCACGCAGATGAAGACAATGAACACGAGGGCCGCGGCCCACAGCAGGTAACGGAGACGACGGCCCAGGCGCGTCATCGTCAGCACCAGAACCAGCGACACGATCAGTGCGGTCACCGCCGTGGCATGACCCGACGGGAACGAGTAGCCATCCTCGGTGATCAGACGGTAGGCCTCTTCCGGGCGCGGACGCGAATCAATGTGCTTAATGATGTAGCCATTGATCCCCGAGAAGGCCACGGAGCCCAGAATGTAGAGGGCGTGCATGACCTTCTTGACGAGCCACCACACGAAGGCCGCCACGGCCACCGCCACGATGACGGCGCGCTTGGGATCGAAGAGCCACGACGCGCCCGTCATGAACGTGTTCATCGCCGGCGTGCGCGACGCGATGAAGTCAGACCATACGGTCGTGTCGATCGACAGGGGACTCGTGATGAACCCACCCGCGACGGCGACAATCGCGACGAGAAGAACCCCGATAACAAGATGGGGAGTCAGGAATCGACGAACAAACATAATAAAATCCTACCGTAGTGTCAGTCGTTTGCGCCGTACTCGTACACCCAGCGCCCGGCCCGCCGCGAGAAGCGCGAACGCTCGCGCATCTGCCCGGTGTCGCCGGTAGCCACGTCACGCCACGAGGCCACGAACGTCACGGTGCCCTCCTCGTCGGAAGGACCCCCGGCCTCGGCCCCCAGGATCCGCAGGCCCGTCCACTGCGTCCCCTCCACCCAGTACGGGGGAGCGGGGCGCGTGCGCGGGTGCCACGTGCGAAACAGGTAGTCCTCGTCGCGCAGTGCGAACGCCGTGTAACGCGACCGCATGAGCGCCTCGGCGGTCGGAGCCGCCTCCCCATCCAGGTAAGGCCCGCAGCACTGCGCCAACAGGGCCCCCGACCCGCACGGGCAGGTACGAGGCCGGGGCGCGCCAGCACCGGACGCGCCGGGGGCAGCGGGGGAGGAGATCACGCCTGGTCGCCCAGAGAAGCCAGCCAGCGCTCCGCATCCAGGGCGGCGCGGCAGCCCGAGCCGGCGGCCGTGATGGCCTGTCGGTACGTGTGGTCCACGGCGTCACCGCACGCGAACACGCCCGCCACGGACGTGCGCGTCGACGGCTCGTCGACCGTGATGTAGCCGGCCTCGTCGAGCGCGACCTGGCCACGCAGGAAGCCCGTGCGCGGCAGGTGGCCGATCGCGACGAACACGCCGTCCACGGCGATCTCGCGAGTGGAGCCATCCACCGTGGAGGTCAGGCGCAGGCCGGTCACGGCCTCGTCGCCGAGGACCTCGGAGACGGTCGCGTTCCACTCGAAGGAGATCTTCGGGTTGTTCAGGGCGCGGTCAGCCATGACGCGCGAGGCGCGCAGGGCGTCGCGACGGTGCACGACGACGACCTCGGACGCGAAGTTCGTCAGGAAGGTCGCCTCCTCCATCGCGGAGTCGCCGCCGCCGATGACGGCCAGGCGACGATCCTTGAAGAAGAAGCCGTCGCAGGTCGCGCAGTAGGAGACGCCGCGGCCAGAGAACTCGTCCTCGCCGGGCACGTTCATGTGACGGTACTCGGAACCCGTCGCCAGGATGACGGTGCGCGCGTAGAAGACCTCGTCCTCGGTCGCCACGGCCTTGACGTCGCCCTCCAGGTTGACGGCGACGACGTCCTCGTAGCGCACGTCCGCGCCGAACTTCTCGGCCTGCTCGCGCATGTTGTCCATGAGCTCGGGGCCCTGAATGCCCTCGGGGAAGCCGGGGAAGTTCTCGACCTCGGTCGTGTTCATGAGCGCGCCACCCGCGGCCAGCTGGCCGGCCAGCACGATGGGGGCGAGGTCGGCGCGGGCCGTGTAGACGGCGGCCGTGTAGCCGGCGGGACCCGAGCCGACGATGACGACGTCGTGGACGGTGGCGCCCTCGGGCACCTCGGCCGACGGGATCTGCACCTCGGCGGTCTCAGCGGTGGTATCGGTGTTTTCGGCCGTCACAAGGCCCGGAATCGTCACGAAAGACATGCGTGCCCTCCTTAGGGGTTACTGAACGGTGAGTTCGGAGATCCACGCCCAGTTGCGGCCGTCCTGGCCCTTGGGCATCGAGCGGAACTGCAGCGCGATCGAGTCGGTTTCGACAGGTGTCGGGAGCTTAATCGTAGTCGTTGGAGACAACGCCGACGAGGCCAGTTCTGTTCCACCGCGCGGGTTTGACGGGTCCGTGACGTTACGTACGACGAGCTCGCCGCCGGAGGTCGCCGGATCCATGTTGAGCGTCACCGAGGATACGGTGGCCTTCTGTTGGAGCTTGACGACGATCGTCACGGAGGTCTCGTCGCGGAACTGGTTGGTGTCGAACCAGCGCGAGGACCACGATGTGGACGGGTTCGAGTCGATCATGTTGATCGCACGGTCCGGGTGGTCGCCGTCGTCGTTGTTCCACGACAGGACCTGCACCGAGGAGATCACGGGCGTCACGGAATCGGTCGGGGGAGGCGTCGTCGTGAGCACGGGTGCGGGCTCCTCGCCGGATTCCTGGGCGGTCAAGCCGTCGCGCAGCGACTGGCCCAGGTCCAGGTCGGTGACCGGTCGCGTCGCCATCCACGGACCCCAGATTGCACCAAAGAGGAACAGAACGACGCCGAAGATGAGTGCGGGGCGGGTCGGGTCGATCAGCTTGGCGGAACGCTCGGGCGTGGTGTCGTCCGCGTCGGACGAGGCCGGGGAAGCTTGTGCGGGAGCAGCCGGGATGGGCGGAAGGGAGTCCATGACCTCGGTCGGATCGTCGACCGGGGGAGCGGGGATCGCAGTGTCGGCCATCGGCTGCACGCGGGGGATCTGGTGCGTGGCGGGCGCGTCGGCCAGGGGCTCGGGGTGAGGGTAGTCCTCGGGGTTGATCTCGCCTTCGCGTTCGTATCCGTTGGCCGCGGGTGCGGGCGGCGGCGGAGCGAGCGGGAAGACCGAGGAGGCAACGTTGGCGCTGTCCGTGGGGCCCGTGAGGGGCTCGACACCCAGGTCCGCCAGGGATTCGGCCATTGATCGGCTATCCGGCTCGGGGGTCGGGTCCGCATCGGGGCTCGGAATGGGGTCGGTCTGCGGTGCGGGGACCGCGTCCGCGTCGGGCAGGGGGATGCCCTGCGCCTGGGCGATGGCCTCAACAGTGGGCGCTGCGAGGGCCTCGGCAACGATGGGATTCTCGACGGGAGCCTGCGTCGCGGGGCCGAATGACGGGACCTCGGCGGGGGTAGGAATGGGCGGAGCGTCAACCGATTCGTCGCTCGACGAGGCCGGGGGCGCCGGGGGAGCCGGAATCGGCGAGTCAGCGACGACCTCGTCGAACGACGGCAGTTTCTTCTCGTCGCCGGTGCGTTCGGGCGTGGGAGCCATCGGGTCCTCCGTCTGGTCGGGTGTGTGTCCCGTCATTATCGCAGCTGGGTTGGGGGTCGCAGTGGAAGACGCTGCCAGGATGTTCACCACAGCGCCCGGCACGTGCAGGCGCGTGAGTAGCGGGCGCATCATTGCAGCGGATTCGCGGGGTGCCGCGAAGCGTAGGACGATCAGGTTGACGAGGCCGGTCACCGCCGAGACGACGGAAAGCTTGACGCCCGCCAGCGCCATGCGTCCCAGCGTTGAGGAGATGCCCGTGTGGATGCCCATGATCCACAGCACGGCGAAGCCGACGAGGCCGGCGACGATCGCGCTGCCCAGGTAGGCGACGTAGGAGCGCAGCAGTCCCGCGCGATCCACGAAGCTATTTTCGCGTGAGACCCACACGACGGCGATGACGCCCTGCGTCAGGCGGCAGGCGGTCTCGCCGAGGGCCGCAGCGACGACCCACCAGCGTGCGCCGGTGAGGGCATACATCGACCAGCCGACGATGACCTGGATGATCGTGGGGCCGATGCCCATGAGGAACACGGGCTTGACGTTCTCGTAGGCGAAGAAGACGCGCTGGCTCATGAGGACCATGCCAGTCGAAGCGACGCCGGGCATCAGCGAGACGAGGACGAGGGCGTAGCCGGTCACGGCCTCGGGATCTCCGCCCTTTGCCGCCATCGCGATCTCCATCATGGGAACGGATCCGGCCATGAGCATGGCCGCTGCGACGAGGGTCAGTGACGTGATCGTGCGCACGCCCAGGTGGTAGCTGCCGGCCACCGCCCGGTCGTCACCGTCGGCCACGGCCCCGGCCATGCGGGTGAAGATCGCGGTCGTCAGGGACACGGTGATGAGCGACTGCGGGACCATGAAGATCATGAAGGCCGTCGAGTAGGCCAGGATGCCGACGACGCCGCCCTGCGCGCCGTTGCGGCCGATGAAGCCGTCGGCCATGGCCGCCAGGTTGTTCGTCGACAGGACGCCGACCTGGGAGACGCCGAGGGTCGCAAACGTCCATCCGGCCACGCGCGGCATCGACCCGAAGGAGGTTCCGCGGAAGTGAAAGTCCGGCTTGAAGGACACGCCTGCCCGACGCATCGGCCACAGTAGGCACAGCGCCTGGCAGATGACGCCCAGGGTCGCTGAGCCCGCGAGCACCCAGAACTGTGCGCCTGTCAGGTCACCCGCGGGAATGCCGCCGTCGGGAGCGCTGCCCCAGATCACGAGGAAGAGGCCGAGGCCGGCGATGCCGACGACGTTGTTGACGACGGGCGCCCACATGTAGGGTCCGAAGATTTCACGGGCGTTGAGAAGCTCACCCAGCAGGTTGTAGAGCCCGTAGAAGAAGAGCTGGGGCAGGCACAGCAGCGCAAACAAAATCGCGAGGTTGCGGATGTCCTCGGTGTAGCCGGCGGCCGTGATCATGACGAGCACGGGGGCGAGCACCATCGTCACGAAGGTGACGAGGAAGAGAAGTGTTCCCGCGAGGGTGAGCAGCCGGTTGACGTAGGTATCACCGTCGTGGCGGCGCTTGATCGCGCCCACGATCTGGGGTACCAGGACCGCGTCGAAGATACCGGAGGCCAGCAGATTGAAGACGGTGTTGGGCAGCGTGTTTGCCGTCTGGAACGCGGCGCCGACGCCGCCGGCGGTTGCGCCAACCGCGGCGATGAGCATCGCGTTACGGATGAAGCCGAGGATGCGCGACACCATGGTGCCCGATGCCATGAGCGCCGATGCCCTCAGGATCGATCGGCGAGGCGTATTCGAGCTCATGGGTTCTCCTTCGTCGTTGCTGTCTCGGATTCGGTGTTGTGGTCAGTGGGTGCTTCGTCGGCGCTACCGGCATCGGTGGAACCGACCTCGGACGAGTCGGCTTCGGACGAGCCCTGTGCCTTGAGGGCGGCTCGTTTGCGGAGCGACCGCGTGATGCCGACGAGGAAGAGCGCTCCGAAGAGGGAGGCGATGACGGCGGTGATCGCGTCCTCCCACCCGGCGCGCATGCGCACGGTCACGGTCTGGGAGTCGTCGAGGATGTGGCCGTCCGGCGTCGTGACCTTGTAGGTGACCTCGATGTCGCCGCTGCCGATCGCGCCCACGGGCACCTCGACGGTCGTGGCGCCCTGCGCGGCCAGCGTCTGGGAGAGCGCTGGGGTGGCGCGCAGACGCGGGTCGTCGGGCACGAGGGTGACGTCGACGTGGACGGGCCACGGGAGGTTATTGCGCACGAGGACGGGGAAGTTCGCGGACTTATTGATGAGGTTGACGGCCGAGGACGGTTCGACGGTCACCGCGGAGAGCATGCCCGTGATCTGCGACGTCATCGCGGTCGCAGAGTCGAGCTGTTCGGAGGGGGTGCGCTGCGCGGCCAGGGAGGGCAGGATCTGCGGCGTGACCGAGTCATACACCGCGTCGGGATCGTCCGTGGCCTTCGCGAGAGGCTCGAGGCTGGTCAGGGACGAGGCCATGGCTGAGATCGCGGTGGACGTGTCCGCGTCGAGCGTGCCTGCGTCGACGGTCTGCCGCTCGACGTCGGTCGGCTCACTGGAGGCGATGTCACTGAAAGTCTGGGCGGAGACCCAGCGCGGGGAAAAGAGGGCGTTGACGCGTTTGGTGAGGGATTCGTTGATGGTCGTGCCGCGCCCGGCCGCCGCGAAGAGAGTGCGCGACGAGGCGGGGCGTTCCCGCCCGATGATCGCCGTGATCGCCGCGAGGGCCTGCTCGGCGTCTAGCTCGTCGCCGCCGGAGGCGTTCCACGACAGGATTGAGGCGAGGTCGGCCTGCTGGGCGAGCGTGCGCGCCCCGGTGCCGTCGGTTGCCGTCTCGCCCGTCGCAGGGTTGACGTTCACGCGCGCGTAGGAGGTGAAGGTGACTTCTTCGGCGGGGGTGAGTTCCGAGGTCGGCGCGATCGTGATCTGGTCGGCGGAAGCGTAGTTCGACAGGAATGTCGCACCGAAGGTCGTGTCGGCTGGCCACGCGACGTTGCGTAGGATCGTGGGCCCCGCGTCGGGCGTGGTTGTTGTCGTGCCGCTCTGGCCGGACGGAGACGACGAAGCGGTGGGGCCGGGGGTTTCCGTGGAACTCGCGGAGGGCGAGGGGGTCGGAGACGCGGGTGAGGCCGTGGGTGAGGTCGTGGGGGCCACCCAGCCGGCCTCGCGCAGGGATGAGGGGAAGGCCGCGATCGAGCGGGAGGCGCGGTCCCAGAAGCCCGTGTTGCCCGACAGGGCGAGGGCGCCGAGGTCGGCGTCGCCCTCGGGCAGTGCAATGAGTTCGTTTGCTGTCCCCATGAGGGCTGACACGAAGGCCTCGGACTGGAGGTCACGCGAGCGCTGCGCGGGGTCGGTCGCCGTGGGTGCGGGTGTCGGGGTGGGGGAGGAGGATGGGCTCGGCGAGGCCGTGGCGGCGCCCGACTGCCCCGACTGGGTGCCGGACTGATCGGACTGACCCGATTGTCCGTGAGAGGCGTCGGAATCGGGCGAGGGGCTCGGCGAGGCGGTGGGCTGCGGTCCGCGCGGGATGAGCAGCGGGTCAACGGCGAGGGTGACGCCGGGGGAGGCAGCTAAGTTCAGGACGGCGGAGCGTTCGGCCTGGTCCTGGGTGGCGCTCGTCGACGTCCAGGGGACCACGGCGTTGACACGTGAGGCGGAGACCTGGGCGCCTGAGTCCCACACGAGGATCGAACGGTCCTTGCCGGAGTATTCGCCGGAGTTGGCGGCCACGGTGATGACGCGTGGCCCCCACTCGGTCGCGTCGGTCAGGGGAAGCGAGGAGGTGGGGATGTGGATGTCGAAGGGGACCGTGGCTCCGCGGGTGATGTCGGTGAGCGAGGAGGACGCGGCGTGCGTGGCGTCGGGTTCGTCCTTGGTGAGTGCCGTCGTGAGCGCGGTCACCGAAATCGGCGTCTCGTTGGCGACGAACACCTCGAGGGAGATATTCGCGAGCGTCGTCGGCGAATCATTACGGACCGTACCGGAGACGATCACTTCGTTTTCGCTCGTCACGATGCGCGGGGAGAGCGAGTTAATGGAGATGACGAGACCCGATGCCTCGGCCGCCGTGCCCATCACCGCGGGGCGAGACGCGTCGGACTGCGAGGCTCCCGCGAGACGGGGAGCGGCCCCGGCCTCGTGCAGCCCGAGGCCGAAGGGAAGAGCCAGCGCCGCGCACAGGGCAGCCACCCGTACCGCGCGCCTAGTCACGGCCATCCCGATACAGCAGGTCGAGGGCGATGCGCACGATGCGACGCTCGTTGGGGTAGGCGAGCTGGCGCGAGACGTCGCGCAGCGGCACCCACGCGGCCTCCTCGGCCTCGTGATCCGGATCCCCATCGACGGTGATCGTGCCGGCCTCATACCCCATGAGGTAGTGGTGGACGACCTTGTGGACGCGGCGGTCGTTGCCGGAGAACCAGTAGTCGATCGACGCGAGGTGGCGGATGATGCGCCCGTGGATGCCTGTTTCCTCCGCGACCTCGCGCAGCGCGGCCTGCTGGGGGGTCTCGGAACCCTCGAGGTGGCCCTTGGGCAGGCACCACTCGATGCGGCCCGCTCGATTGCGTCGCGCGATCAACGCCGCATAGGGAATTCCGTCACGCACGTCGACGACGATGCCGCCCGCGCTGGTTTCCGCGGAAATCGGCAGGTGAGAGCGGCCCGCGCGCACAGAAGTGGACCGACGCGGGGGTCTGGGCACCCCGCCTCGGCGGTCAACTGGACGTGCAGGCATGACTCCACTTTAGCCGGTAGGCGGCCCCCGGTAGTCGGCCAGGGCCCTTTCCTGGCATGCTTAGGGACGATGAGTACCCAGTCAGCTTCTCCGAATAACGGCCCCGCGACCGCGCAAAACGCCGGAACGACGGACATTCCTACCCTCATGGCGAACGCCACGAGGACCTTTGCGGCGCTCCCGCCCGCGATTATGGAACTCGGCACGATTTTTCACGAGGCCGGGGAGGAGCTCGCGCTCGTCGGCGGGCCCGTGCGTGACGCGTTCCTGGGTGTGACTCCACACGACTTTGATATGACGACCTCGGCGCGCCCCGAGCGCACCGAGGAACTCCTGGCGACGTGGGGTAACGCGACCTGGGACATCGGCAAGGAGTTTGGCACGATCGGCGGTCGCCGCGGCGACCTGATCGTCGAGGTGACGACCTACCGCACCGACGAGTACGAGATCGGTTCGCGCAAGCCCGAGGTGACCTTCGGCGACACGCTCGAGGGCGACCTGACGCGCCGCGACTTCACGGTCAATGCGATGGCGATGCGCCTGCCGCAGATGGCACTCGTCGACCCGTGCGGCGGCCTCGCGGACCTCGCGGACGGTAACCTGCGCACCCCCGTGTCCGCCGAGCAGTCCTTTGACGACGACCCGCTGCGCATCATGCGCGCCGCGCGCTTCTCCGCGCAGCTGGGCCTCGACGTCGACCTGGACGTCATGAACGCGATGGAAACCATGGCCTCGCGCCTGGAGATCGTCTCCGCCGAGCGGATCCGCGCCGAGCTTGAGCGACTCATCATCTCGCCCTACCCGCGTCGCGGCATCGAGCTGATGGTCCACACGGGCG
>ERZ772960.2573-NODE-2573-length-12986-cov-2.929549_pt1 | contig 12986 bp, 11 predicted proteins | sample MGYA00580678_ERZ772960 | MGnify/ENA primary metagenome ERZ772960 (study PRJEB29015, sample SAMEA2737930) | human oral metagenome | biome: human oral; feature: human-associated habitat; material: dental | place: China | collected 2059 ... | reverse complement strand
ATAACTAATTAGAATTCATAAGTGTACGGAAGGCAATGCTTTGAAAATTGATTCCCGTAGCCTAACGGCTATTTGCAAGACACTTTTTAAGAAAACGGATATAATCCGCCGCATAGTAAGTGCGCTTAGGGCGCACGATAAAAAGTTTTATCATAAAGGAGTTTTTTATGAAAAAAATTGTAGGAGCTGCGCTCGTTGCGGCACTTGTTTTGACGGTGTTTGCGGGTTGCAAAAAAAAGCCCGTCGAAAAAGCGGACAATTCACTTGAGGAATTAAAAACACGCGGTTTGTTTGTTATCGGCTTGGACGATTCTTTCCCGCCTATGGGCTTTCGCGATGACGACGGCACTATAGTAGGTTTTGACATTGACCTTGCAAAAGAAGTTGCAAGCAGACTCGGCGTTCAATTTAAAGCGCAGCCGATTGACTGGGATGCCAAAGAACTTGAACTTTCTACCGGTAAAATCGACTGTATATGGAACGGTCTTACAATGACGGCGGAGCGTGAAGCTGCTATGACGTTTACAAAACCTTATTTGAACAACGACCAAGTGCTGGTCGTGCGCCGAAACGGCGGAATAACGAAACTTTCCGATATGGCGGGTAAGATTGTCGGTGTCCAGATCGGTTCGAGCGCGCAGGAGGCGATAAACTCAAATTCCGCCTTTTCCGACTCTGTAAAAGAGACGATTTATTTTAAAGATAATCTTACGGCTTTAAACGATTTGCTTGTCGGCGGCGTTGACGGAGTTGTAATGGACAGCATTGTCGCTGCGTATGACATTTCAAAAAGCAAAAAGCCGCTTGTTATAATCGGAGAATCTCTTTCCAAAGAAAAATACGGAGTTGCGTTCCGCAAAGGCGACATAAAACTTGCCGGCGAAGTGCAAAGACTCCTTGACGAAATGGCTGCCGACGGAACTACCGCTTCAATTTTGATACGCTGGTTCGGTGTGGATGTCGACGCAATCGGAAAATAAACAATGTTCGGCATTAGATACGTCAAAATGCTCAAAGCGATGCTGCAGGGCTCTGCAACGTCGCTTGAAGTTTTTTTTCTGACGTTGCTTTTTTCAATTCCGCTTGCGCTGCCGATTGCGCTGGGAAGAATGTCGAAAAGCAAAATCCTTTCCGGTACAACGAATGTCTTTTTGCTAATCATACGCGGAACGCCGCTCATGTTGCAGCTTTTAGTCGTATATTTTGCGCCGGGACTTTTTGTACGCTATTTGAATTCGCTCGGATATAATGCCGCGTTTAAATGGGACAGATTTACCGCTGCGATTATCGCTCTTTCGGTCAATTATGCTGCGTATTTTGCGGAAATTTATCGCGGCGGAATAGAATCTATTGCGCAGGGACAATACGAGGCGGCAAAAGTTTTGGGTTACACAAGGGCGCAAACGTTTTTTCGTATAATTTTACCGCAGGTGATAAAGCGTATCATTCCCGCTATGGGAAACGAAGTTATCACTCTTGTAAAAGACACCGCGCTCGTAAGTGTTATAGGCGTTGCCGAGCTTTTAATGGTTGCAAAAGAGCGGCAGAGTGCGCTTTTTTCATTTGCGCCGCTTTTTATCGCGGGAATATTCTATTTTATAATGAACTGGGGCGTTTCAATAGCATTTGCCCGCCTTGAAAAAAAACTGGATTACTATAAATGACGTACACTTCGGAAGAAATAATTAAAGTCGAAAATCTAAAAAAATCGAAATAATCAAAGGGATTTCATTTTCCGTTCACCGCGGAGAAGTTTTGAGTATTATCGGACCGAGCGGTTCGGGAAAATCGACCGTTCTGCGCTGTATTTCCCAACTTGAGAGCGTCGAGCACGGTGAAATTGCAATTTGCGGAAAGACGCTCGTAAAAGACGGCGTTTACGCGGATAAAGACGAATTGCACCGCATTGCGCTGAAAAGCGGGCTGGTTTTCCAAAACTTCAATTTGTTTCCGCATTATTCCGTTTTAAAAAACGTTACCGACGCGCAAATTCACGTTCTTAAAAAAACTCAAAAAGAGGCTGAGCGCACTGCTTTTGAACTTCTCGAGCAAATGGGTCTTTCAAGCAAAGCGGAAAGCTATCCGTGTCAACTTTCAGGCGGTCAGCAGCAGCGCGTAAGCATTGCGCGGGCTCTTGCGCTTGAACCGGAAGTTTTGCTTTTCGATGAACCTACCAGCGCGCTCGACCCGGAACTGACCGGGGAGATTCTTGACGTTATTAAAAAACTTGCCGCAAAGAAGATGACGATGGCGGTCGTAACGCATGAAATGTCTTTTGCGCGAGGAATAAGCGACCGCGTCATTTTTATGGACGGCGGAGTTATCGTTGAACAAGGCGCGCCGGAGCAAGTTATCGATAATCCCGCGCAGGAGCGAACACGAACGTTTTTGTCGCGCTTCGGAAAGTAAGAATAAAGTAAGAATCTCAAACCGTTTTTACGGCATCATGAAGTCAAAATAACGCCGGAAAAATATTTTTTTTCGTAAAGTTTTTTTTTCATACTCCGAATATAAAGTATAGGGTGGCAGAACCCGCAAAATAAGCAGGATGCTTATCAAATTGCAACTATTATACCAAGGAGTAGGCTATGGTTATTAATCACAATATGAGCGCAATGTTCGCTCAGCGTTCTCAGGGAGTACAGGATTTGAAAGTCCAGAAGAGCATGGAAAAACTTTCTTCGGGTCTTAAAATCAACCGCGCAGGCGATGATGCTTCCGGTCTTGCTGTATCCGAAAAGATGCGCGCACAGATCCGAGGTTTGAATCAGGCTTCCACAAATGCTCAGAACGGCATTTCTTTTATCCAGACAACGGAAGGATATTTGCAGGAAACTGAGGATATTATCCACCGCATCCGTGAACTTGCAATTCAGTCTTCAAACGGCATATACAGCGATGAAGACCGCACGATGATTCAAGTTGAAGTTTCTTCACTTATCGCGGAAGTTGACCGCATTGCAAGTGCAGCTCAGTTCAACGGCATGAATATGCTTACAGGACGCTTTGCTCGTCCGACAGGCGAAAATGTTGTTACCGGTTCAATGTGGTTCCACATCGGTGCAAACATGGATCAGCGCACTCAGGTTTACATCGGAACAATGTCCGCAATGGCTCTCGGAATCCGCAATGCCGGTGATGAGACCATTCTTACTCTGGAGACTCCGGAGGATGCAAACCGCGCAATCGGAACGCTTGATGAAGCTATCAAAAAAATCAACAAACAGCGTGCGGATCTCGGTGCATATCAGAACCGTCTTGAGAAGACAATTGTCGGTCTTGATGTCGGAGCGGAAAATCTTCAGGCTTCCGAATCCAGAATCCGCGACACGGATATGGCTGCAGAAATGGTCGAATTCACAAAAGACCAAGTTCTTTCGCAGGCTGGAACGGCAATGTTGGCACAGGCTAACCAGTCAAGCCAGAACGTTCTCAGTCTCTTGAGATAAAATCAACGTTTTGAGGAATAATTCTTATACCTCCTGATAAAATTATTCCTCAAACAGTAAAAACGCTGCGGACAAAATCTGCAGCGTTTTTTTTATAAAATATTATTCGGACGGCGGAATCGGTTCCAATCGAAATCCGCCGATTTTGTTTTTGCATTATTCCAGTATAACCGTTCGTATGGTGCCGTAGTCGCCGTTCACTGTAAAATGCTTTTTTATTCCTTTTGTAAGATAAAGTGTTCCGCCGTTTTCATCCGTAATTAAAATCATATCGAAGTTTTTACGGCTCTTCCAATATTCTACGGATTTCTTTACCCCCATAACATAAAACGCTGTGGCAAGCGCATCACATATTCCCCCGTCTTCGCCTATTACCGTACTCGAAAGCATTTCATTTTCAACGGGGGCACCGGTAGACGGATCAAAGATGTGTTTGTACTTGTGTCCGTCCTCGCCCTCAAAGTAGCGTATATACCCTCCGGAAGTTATTACTGCGCGGTTTTTTACTTTTAATGCGCCTATATTGTCTCCGGCAAAAGGACTTCTGATTCCGATGTTCCAATAAGAGCCGTCGGTTTTTGCGCCGATAACTTGAACATTGCCGCCAAGATTCATTAGTGCGGATTTTATTCCGTAAGAACGGAGAATTTTGTCTGCAGCTTGCCCCGCATATCCTTTTCCTATTCCGCCGAGATCAATCATTGCGCCTGCCGGAATGGAAACGCCGTCTCCTTCAATTTTAATTTTCTTATAATCCGTAAGAGGAAGCAAAGAATCTATCTCCTGCTGTGGAGGCACGCGGAATTTGCGTTTTGTAAATCCCCATGCGCCAAGAACGGGATATAAAGCCGGATTGAATTTTCCGTCCGTATCTTCCGCGATTTTTAATGCAAGCGAAATAACGCCGACCGTCGTGTCGTCCGTTTTTATAGTCTGCCCGGCTGCATTATTTATTTTGTAGATATCGCTGCCTTCTTTTGTAACGCTTAAAAGAGATTCGATACGCATAATTTCGTTTTTTGCAGCTTGTACAGCCTGCTCGGAGTTTTTTCCGTAAGCGGCAATGGACATTTGCGTATTCATCGAAGAGAATTCTATTTGAGACTTTAACTTTTCAAGATTGTTATTGCATGATGTCAATGCAGCGCAAAATGCAAAAAAGCTCAATAAAACAAAAAGATTTTTTTTCATGATTCGGCTCCAACAGATGGTTTGATTTCGTGCGCGATTATATCATTTTCCGGAAAAAATAACTCATGCGGGATTTACAAACTGAGGAAAGTGCGTAAACGATTTACGAAAAAATCGCATATATTTATAAAAAACCCGGTCGGAGCTAAACGGACATGAAGAGTTAAAATAAACGCGGCTGCCTGAAAAGACAGCCGCGTTTTACAATATAAAATATTAATTAACGGGAATATCCGTAGTAATTTTCATCGTGTTGTATTGTCTTTTTATTCTTTTTTACCCTTAAGCTTTCGTATGACTTTCTTTAAAAGTCCGATTTTTCCGAGTAAAAGCCAGTACAGGAATGCCGCTATACAAAGCAAGGGGATTCCGCAAACCGTTATGTAAAGCAGAACTTTCAAAAGACCTGCAAAAAAATCCACTATATTGGAAATAAAATACCTGAATCCTTCGCCGAAATCCGGCCAGTCGAATCCGCCCGAGCTTCCGGTTCCGTAAGGCAGACGGTAATTTACGTCGATTGTCGAATAATCGATTTGCCCCGAAAGGCGCTTCATGCTTCCTTCCATCGATTCTATATCGGAGATAACGCGGTTCAATTCGCTTTCAATCTGGAGCATATCTTTAATATCTTTTGCCTGACTAAGATAGGTTTGAAGCCTTGTGCGCATAATCTTTCTTGCCTCAAGCCGCGTCTGCAAATCATAAAAACGCTCGGAAACGTCTTCCGTAGAAACATTTTTGGATTTTACGGTTCCCATACTGCCGACGGCATTCATCGCTTCGTCAAAATGCGCGCTCGGAATGCGTACGGTTATGTTTCCGTCGGTTTCGCCGGTGTAGGAAGATTCGACGTATCCTCCGAATTTCTTACACCACTGCTCGACCGCTTTTCCCGTCTCTTGAATGGAGTCTACCTCAAGACCGATAGAACCGCGTTTTATCAGTTTACGCTCAAACTCTTCCGCTAAAACTTCTCCGTTGGGAGCAGCATTGTCCGCCGCAGCTTCCGTTTTATAGCTTCGTTCTGCCGAAGCTGCCAGAGCCATAGGCGCAACTTTTTTTACCCCTTCCATCATTGCTCGTCCGGAAGGTGCTTCTTCCGCCGTATCATACTGATATACGGCAGGTTTTTTTCCGCATGAAAAAGAAAGCACTGCGGCAATTGCAATAACAGCGGCAAAAATTTTGTTTTTGTTCATAATGGATTCCTCCTAAAATCGGATTATATCAAAACGGGAACGGCTTTGCACCTCTCTTCCCGGCGATGTTGAATATATTGCCCTGTTATTTTATACTTCGACAAGTTTAAAAACGTTAAAAATCAGTCTATTTGGAGGACTTATGACAATATCAGAGATGCTTGGGCAAAGCGGACTTTTAACTTTGCTCGGTATGGGTGTTGTTTTTTCTTTCATAATCATTCTTATCATTTTTATGCATTTACTTCATGCTATCGTGCATACGCTAAAACTTGACAAAGATACTGCAAAGAAAACTACAACTGTTAAGAAAACAGGAACCGCCGCTGCAGCTGTTCCCGCCGTTGATACAGGTGCCGTAATTGCCGCTATTGCAGCTGCCGTACACGAACGGCAATCACAATAAATAAAATCTAAGAGGTTAAAATATGTCTAAAGTTGGAATTTCCGAACTTATTTTGAGAGATGCTTCACAGTCGCTTCATGCAACACGCATGACTACGGCGGATATGCTGCCCGCTTGTCCGATGATTGATAAAATCGGTTATTGGGCGGTAGAAGGCTGGGGCGGAGCTACTTACGACAGCTGCATCCGCTTTTTGAACGAAGATCCGTGGGAACGCCTTCGCAAACTTCACGCAGCCCTTCCCAACAGTCATATTATGATGCTTTTGCGCGGTCAGAATCTTTTGGGATACCGCCACTACGCGGACGATGTCGTAGATAAATTTGTCGAGACAGCCGCAAAAAACGGTATAGACGTATTCCGTATTTTTGATGCCTGTAATGATCCGCGTAATCTTGAACGCGCTACCAAAGCTGCTAAAAAGACCGGCAAACACGTTCAGATGGCGATTTCCTATGCGGTAACGCCTTATCATACAAATGAAGTTTATGCCGAGCTTGCAAAAAAATATGTAGAATTCGGCGCGGATTCCATTTGTATAAAAGATATGTCGGGACTTTTAAAGCCTTTTGACGCTTATAATCTTGTAAAGGCGATAAAGAAAGTCTGCGATCTTCCTATAGAAATACACTCGCACGCTACAACAGGTCTTTCGGTTGCAACCGAACTTAAAGCCGCCGAAGCCGGTGCAGATATTCTTGATACTGCAATTTCCGCGATGGCGATGGGAACTTCCCACAGTCCTACGGAAACAGTTGTCGAGATGCTTAAAAATACCGAATACGACACGGGTCTTGATATTAAAGCTCTTCTTGAAATTGCAGCTTATTTCCGCGAAGTTCGAAAGCATTATGCTTCGCTTGAATCCAAATTTCTTGGTGCGGATACGCGTATTCTTCTTTCGCAGGTTCCGGGCGGAATGCTTTCAAATCTTGAAAGCCAGATGAAGCAGCAGGGTGCTGCCGACAAAATGGACGACGTTCTTAAAGAAATCCCGATTGTACAAAAAGATGCAGGCTATGTTCCGCTTGTAACTCCTACATCGCAGATTGTCGGAACTCAGGCTGTATTCAACGTGCTTTTCGGTCGCTACAACAATCTTACTCAGGAATTCCGCGACCTTGTAGTCGGAAAATACGGAAAACTTCCGGCAGACGCAAATCCCGATCTTGTAAAAAAAGCTCTTGAGCAGAACAAAATGGATGCCGTTGTAACCTGCCGCCCTGCTGACAAAATCGAGCCTGAATGGGATAAAATGGTTAAAGAAGCAAAAGAGAACGGAGGAAACGGTTCCGTTGAAGACACTCTTACTTATGCCATGTTCCCTAAAGTTGCAACAAACTTCTTTAAAAACAGAGACAAGGGGCCTGTTGATGCGGAAACTGCTTTCGGCGCAAAACCGGCAGCTCCCGCTTCTGCAAATGCGGGTAAGGGCGGTAACTATACCGTTACAATCAACGGTACGGCATACGATGTAACTTCAGGGCCTGCCGGCGACAAGATGAGCGTTACGGTAAACGGAACCGCTTATGATGTAACTTTCGGTGAGGCAAAATCCGGTGCCGTTTCCGCTCCGGCAGCAGCTCCCGTTGTTTCCGGCGGAGCGGATATTGCTTCTCCTGTTGCCGGAACTCTTTTGCGCTACGCCGCAGAATCCGGAGCATCGGTAAAAAAAGGCGACACTGTAATAATCCTTGAATCGATGAAGATGGAACTTGAAGTAAAAGCACCGGCAGACGGAGTTATAACATTTACCGTTCAGCCGGGTTCTCAAGTTACATCCGGTCAAAAACTCGGTGCTGTAGGCGGAACGGTAAGTGCGCCGGTTCAAGCTGCCGCACCTAAAGCGGAAGTAAAACCTGCTCCTGCAGCTCCCTCCGCTCCGACAGGCGGAGTTCCGGTAAAGGCTCCGGTTGCGGGAACTTTACTCCGCTATGCTGTTGCCGACGGTGAAGTTGTTCAGGCGGATTCTACTGTAATTTATGTTGAATCGATGAAAATGGAACTTGAAATTAAAGCCGGTTCTGCCGGAAAAGTTCATTTCCTTGTTCCTGCCGGAACTCAAATTTCAAACGGTCAAGTTATTGCTGAGATAAAATAGGTGGAATAATGGACGCTTTAACTCAAAAAAATAACACGAAAAAAATATTTACCGCTTCTCTGGTAATTTTAGGAATTGCGCTTGCTTTTTCGTTCGTGAGTACCGTTTTTGCGGATTCCGACGGAAAAACCGTATCATCATTTCGCACATCGAATGAAACGATTATAAAAGGCTCTGAAGGTATTCCGCGTATTTCCGTAACGGAATTTGCAAAAAATATCGGTAAGAATACAGGAATCTACAAAATGATTCACACGGACACGCCGAAAGAAATTGCGGCTGCCGAAGCGCAAAAAGCCGAGAGTGAAGCTGCGGAAAAAGTTGATCCTTTTGCGGGACTTATCGTTCCCGGCTGGCAAAAACTTGTAATGCTCGGAATAGGTTTTCTTATCGTGTATCTGGGAGCGGCAAAAGGCTTTGAACCGCTTTTGCTTATTCCTATAGGATTCGGAACGATTCTTGTAAATATTCCGGGTGCCGGTATGGGAGATGCTCCGCACGGTATGCTGCATATTATTTATTCTGCGGGTGTAGGAAACGAATTCTTTCCGATGCTTATCTTTATGGGTATCGGCGCAATGACGGACTTCGGACCGCTTATCGCAAACCCGAAAACCGCTTTATTGGGCGGAGCCGCGCAGCTCGGCGTATTTATAACGCTTTTCGGCGTTGCGCTTATGAATTACATTCCGGGTGTCGACTACACGATGCTTCAGGCTTGCGCGATTGCGATTATCGGCGGTGCGGACGGTCCTACATCAATCTACGTTTCCGGTAAACTTGCGCCGGAAATGATGGCGGTTATCGCGGTTGCCGCATATTCTTATATGGCACTTGTTCCTATGATACAGCCGCCGATTATGAGAGCTCTGACATCACGGAAAGAACGTCTTATCAGAATGCCCCAGCTGCGCGAAGTTTCTCAGGCGGAAAAAATCCTGTTCCCGATTATGCTTTTAATCGTTACGATTTTGTTTTTACCGCCGGCAGCTCCGCTTATCGGTATGCTCGCTTTCGGAAACTTTATCAAAGAAGTAGGCTGCGTAGAACGCCTTTCCAAAACCGTTCAGAACGAGCTTATGAACATAGTTTCAATTCTCCTGTCGTTGGGAGTAGGCTCGCAAATGACGCCCGAAAAAATCATCAATCCGAACTCCATCGGTATTATCGTACTCGGATTGCTCGCATTCTGTGTGGCAACCGCCGGCGGCGTTCTTATGGCAAAGCTGATGAATCTTTTCTTAAAAGAAAAAATAAATCCGCTTATCGGTTCCGCCGGAGTTTCCGCCGTTCCGATGGCTGCCCGCGTTTCCAATAAAGTGGGCGCGGAAGAAGATCCGCTGAACTTCCTGTTGATGAATGCAATGGGACCGAATGTTGCAGGCGTTATCGGAACCGCTATAGCTGCCGGAGTGTTTATTGCCACATACGGCAGATAATCCCCGGTATCTTTGAAAATTTAATCCTACGGATAAGAGGTTGTCAAAAAAGCAGCGGTCTTTTGAGACAACCTCTTTATTTTTAAGACTCTAAAGTATTTTTTAAGCAATTTTACCGCACGGCAAAATTGCAGCAGACCGGCGGCGGTAAAAACGGGTTTTACGCACTTTAACTTCTCTATCGCCGCCCGGTTTTTATAAACAGCCTGCTTTAGCGCGGAATATTTTGCGCTATTCCGCATTGCAAACAATCTGAAAGTGTAAAACTTATTGCATAATGGAACTTCCGCGATCAAGGGCGGTAAGTCCCGTTTTTACGTATTCGAGAATTCCGAACGGCTCGAGCAATTTAATAAGACTTTCGATTTTTTCTTCGCTGCCGGTCGCTTCTACAATTACGGAATCAACGTCAACATCAACTATGCGCGCGCGGTAGATATCGCAAGTACCGATGATAATCGAACGGTCTACCCCTAGTGCTTTGACTTTTATCAGAGCCATTTCGCGCTCTGCAGTTTGATTTTTCAAGCAGTGTTTTATTGAAATTACGTCAACGAGCTTTGAAAGCTGCTTTTCAATCTGCTCAAGAATGTATTCATCGCCTTTTACTACAATAGTCATTCTCGATTGACCGGGATTATTGGTCTCGCAAACCGTAAGAGAATCGATGTTATAACCGCGCCGACTGAACAAACCCGAAACGCGGCTTAAAACTCCCGAGCGGTTTTCCACAAGAACGGAAATTACGAATTTTGTCATTTTCTTCTCCCATAAAAACTTTTGCAGGAAACTTCAGTTTCCGAAAAAGTTTTTTAGCCGTGCGCGCAAGCGCACATGTTCAATAATCGAGTTTGCGAAAATATACGATATCGTGTTCATTCTCTTTGCATCAAAACGATACGTATATATCTTCCGTAAACATCCACGTAAACTCGAGCTAAAAAGCGACGGCGATATTTCAGACGCGCTTTTTAGCATATCTCCTTCAAAATACTTTATATACTCAAATCGGCTTCGGTATAAATTCCTAAAAGCCGGGCTTTTTCTGCGGCGTTCGAAAGTTCCGTCAAAACTTCGTCTACGTAAGCCTCGTTTTGCTGTTCCGCTCCTTCAAGCTGTGCATCGGCATAAAACCAATAATGCCACGGTTGCCCCGCAATCGGGCGGGATTCAAGACGCGTAAGATTCAATTTGAATTTATTAAACACACCAAGACAATTATAAAGGGAACCCGATTCGTTTTTCGTGCAGAATACGAAAGATGCAGTGTTCGGAAGCCTCGCGCTTTCAATCCGCTCCGATTGTTTTTGCGCAATCACCACAAAACGAGTATAGTCGCGCGGATCGTCTTCTACGGAATCCTGCAAAACGTCCAAATCGTAATATTTTGAATTCACATTTCCCGCAATCGCAGCGTTTTCCGCCGACTTTAGAACACTTACGGTTTTTGCAGCGGTAGAAGTTGAAACGGTTTCTATTTTTTCCCAATCAGGATGTTCGGCAAGCAATTTTGAACACTGCGCAAAACCTTGCGGATGAGAATAAACTTTTTTTATATCCGCAAGAACCGCACCTTTTATGCCGAGTAGGGAATGTTGAATTCTTAAATGCACGGCTCCGACAATTTCAACATCTTCGAAAGCGGAAAGATTGTCATAGTTTTGGTAGACAGAACCCGCAAGCGAATTTTCAATCGGTACCATTCCGTAATTTGCACTTCCGTCCGCAACTGCCTGAAATATTTCGCGGAACGAATCGACTTCAAGAGCTTTTGCTTCTCCGTCAAAATATCGCTCAACCGCCCGCTCTGCAAATGCACCGCGCTTGCCGCTGAATGCGCACACGGCAGCAGATTTGTCTGCCGCATTTGTATTACCCGTTTCATGCGGTTTTACGGCAGGAAATACATGAACTACGGATTTTTCTACAACCGGTGCAAGTGCTTCAATGTCTTTCATAAGTTTATCGAACATATCGGGCAAAAGTGCCTGCGGTCCGTCGGAAAGAGCTTTATCCGGACAATTATGAACTTCTACGATGATTCCGTCCGCTCCGGCTGCAATTGCGGCAAGCGCCATCGGCGGAATCTTATCGCGGATTCCGACTGCGTGGCTCGGATCTACTATTATGGGAAGATGCGTCAATCCGCGCAAAATCGGAACCGCTGATAAATCAAGCGTGTTTCTGGTTGCTTTTTCATAAGTGCGGATACCGCGTTCGCACAAAATTACTTTATCGGTTCCGCTTGAAAGCAAATATTCGGCGGACATAAGCCATTCTTCAATAGTTGCGGAAAGTCCGCGCTTTAAGATAACCGGCTTATTGAGTTTGCCGAGATTTTTAAGCAGCTCAAAATTCTGCATATTGCGTGCACCGACTTGATAGCAGTCAACCCCGTGTTTTTCCATAACGGGAAGATGTTCCGCCGCGACAACTTCCGTTACAACAGGAAGTCCGTATTTGTCGCCTGCTTCTTTAAGAAGAATAATGCCCTCTTCTCCTAAACCTTGAAAAGAATACGGCGATGTACGAGGTTTATATGCTCCGCCGCGCAGCATACAGGCTCCCGACACGGAAACCGTGCGGGCAATTTCGAGCATACGCTCGCGGTTTTCGACGGCGCATGGACCTGCGATAGAAACAATTCGCTGCCCTCCGACTTTAATAGCCCGCCCTGCGCGGTTGGTAAATTGTATTACAGTGTTTTCATGTTTAAACTCGCGGCTTGCCATTTTATAGGGCTTGGAGATTGGAATAACATTGTCAACGCCCGGTAAAAGTTCTACATCGTGAGGGTCGATTCCAAGCTGCCCGACGGCAGCAATAATCGTCTTTTCTTCGCCTATAACTTCATTCGTTCTGAAATTCTTAGACACAAGGAAACGTTTTAGATTGTTTTTATCTTCATCTGATATGTCTTTTTTTAATACAATAACCACAGAACACCTCTTTTTACATTTACATTAACCTGTTCAATAACAAAGCTGTCGAACAGGACTGTTGCATTGCAAACTCATATCCGCCGCAGCATTTATCATACGGCGGACAGAATAGCAAATATAAAAACGACTGACTATATGTTGCGGTTCTTTATTTATTATTTTTACGGATAAAATTACTCAAAATATCGCCGACAAAGGCACGGAATCAATTTTCAAAGCATTGCCTTCCGTACACTTATGAATTCTAATTAGTTAT
>ERZ772960.2570-NODE-2570-length-13018-cov-5.248631_pt1 | contig 13018 bp, 11 predicted proteins | sample MGYA00580678_ERZ772960 | MGnify/ENA primary metagenome ERZ772960 (study PRJEB29015, sample SAMEA2737930) | human oral metagenome | biome: human oral; feature: human-associated habitat; material: dental | place: China | collected 2059 ... | reverse complement strand
TCGTCGCCACGAAGGAAGAGCCGACCGAGCCGCGCGAGCCGACGAGGTAGCCGTCGTCGTTCGACTTCTTGACAAGGCGCTGCGCGATGAGATAGAGCACGGAGAAACCATGCCCAATAATCGGCTTCAGCTCCTGCTCCAAGCGTGCCTCGACGACTTTCGGCAGGTTCTCGCCATACATATCGCGCGCTTTCCGATACGACATCGTACGGATTTCGTCATCCGCGCCGGGAATCATCGGCGAGTAGAGATCGTCTGGAATTGGTTTGAAACGCTCTATCATATCGCTGATTTTGCGCGGATTCGTCACAACGGCCTCGTAGGCGGCTTCCTCGCCAAGGTAGGAAAACTCCGCCAGCATTTCCTCCGTCGTCCGCAAAAAGAGCGGCGGCGGCAGTTCCGCGTCCTCAAAGCCTTTCCCCTTCATGAGAATCGCGCGGTAAATGCTGTCCTCCGCATTGAGAAAATGGACATCGCACGTCGCGATCAGCGGTTTATGGAGCTTCTTGGCGAGGGCAGCGACCTTGCGGTTGATCGCAATCAAGTCCTCGTCCGTATTGATGTGCGGGAACTTGTCGCTCCGCTTCAAAAAGTCGTTATTATGGATTGGCTGAATTTCCAGATAGTCGTAGAAGTCCGCTATCGAGAGCAGCGTTTCCTCCGTCTGACCGTCCACGATGGCGCGTATCAGCTCGCCCGCCTCGCAAGCAGATCCGATGATAATCCCTTCCCGGTATTCCTCGATCACCTTCCGCGGCAAGCGCGGCTGGCGATGATAATACTTCAAATGCGACAGCGATACCATCTGGTAGAGGTTGCGAAGGCCGTTCGGGTTTTTCGCGAGGAAAATGATATGATTCGCCCGCTTCTGCTCGTAATCCTCCCCGACTAAATAGCCTTCCATGCCATAGATGACCTTGATGCCGTTCTTGCAGCCTTTCAGCGCTTTTGCCGCGTCCGGAAAAGCCTGCACGACGCCGTGATCCGTAATGGCAATCGACGGCCAGCCCCAGCGATCTGCCGTCTTGATGAGATCTTCGACCGACACGACCGCATCCATGCTGCTCATCTTCGTATGGGCATGGAGCTCCACGCGCTTGACCTCTGCATGATCCTCGCGCACACATTTCTCTTTCTTCGCCAGACTGTCCAGAAAAAGAACGAACTCGTTCATGTAACTGTCAAACCGCACCGAGCCGCGCGCGCGGACTTCCATGCCTTCCTTGAGCTTCCCGATGATTTCCTCAAAATCATCTTCCTCGCCCATCTTGCCGCGTTTTGGCTTGAAAAATTTCTTGCAGGCAATCCCGTTCGTGTCATCCGCGAGACAGAACGCGAGCAGCTTTGTCCCGGTCTTGAATTCATTTGTCTTGATGCCAGATATCGCGCCCGTGCCTATCGTTCCTTCGAGAATGACATTCTTCGTCTCGCCGTCCAGCTCATCAATCTTTCGCGCTTCTCCCGTCACGCCGCGCCCAAAGATAAGGCTTCCCGTGCTCTGCATGACGACGGGGGCATGAAGGTCGCCCGCATCCTGCTTTTTCTTCGGCGCACGCACGCTTTCCTTTGCAGGCGTACTCGCCTTCTCGCTGCTCGCTTCTTTCTTCTGCACAACGAGATGCGGCCTCTGGCGAACGGGCTTCATCGAATCGAAGCCCTTGCCTGCCGCGAGCTCTTCCAAGACCTCTTCGCTGGCGCTGCAATCGACAGTGCAGCGATACCCCAGCACTTCCTTCATGGCCCGTTCCATGCGCTGCACGACAGAATGTGCATAGACGATCTCCGTGCTGAGCTCCCCCGGTACGGAAAGCGCGACCGTACCGCCATCGACTGCATAGCGTGAACGCTTCAGAAGCTCATAAACCGTATGGTTTCCCTCTGCCGTGCGTTCTACGATGACATCCCATACCTTATGAAGCGCATCTTCCACATTGACGACATCCTGATAGAACAGGATCTCTTGGAGCTTGCATTTCTGCTTGATCTGCGTGGCAGCGCGCTGCAAAAGCGCACGGGGAATTAGGCTCGGAGAGGTCAGCACGACTTCCCAGCGATTCGTATGCGCACTGACCTCGACATGACGAATCACGCCGCTTTTAAGCAGTGCCTTTTCTTCGTCATTCAGCTGCATCCCCTTGACCAATTCCCAAAACATATTGGCTTCCCGGGGAACGATCCGATATTTCTGCATGGGGAATCTGCCTTTCTACCTTTCATGGATACAACACTTCATATTGTTTCTTGCTTTCGAGCACGCGCTTTACATACTTGCGCGTCTCCACATAGGGAATCGCGGAAATATCCGCAAAGTCATAATCCCAGTGGTATTCCTTCATCCATTCGCGCACGTTGCCGCGCCCCGCATTGTACGCGGCAAGCGCCAGACAGTCATTTCCGTGAAATTCCTGCTGAAGCGAGTGGAGATACCATATCCCATAGCGGATATTATGCTCCGGGTCATGGAGCGCGTCAATGGAATACGATGCATCATCGATTTGCTGCGCAATCCATTTCGCCGTGTCGGGCATCAGCTGCATAAGCCCTACCGCGCCGCGGTGCGAATGCACCTCGCTTTGAAATTTGCTTTCCGTCTTGATGACGGCGGCGGCAAGCGAGCTATCGACCTGATACGCCCTCGCATACGTCTCGACGAGCTCGCGGTGCGGGTAAGGATAAACCCACGCGCGCTGCATGGAAGGAAGCTGCATGACGATGAAAAAGCCGATCAAGAGCGCAACGAAGAGCGCGAGAATCATAGCGTAGCTTCTGCGCCTCCCCGCGCGGCGCGCCCGTGCCACGCGCTCACGAAACTCGCTCATCGACACGCTCCTTCCATGCCATATTAACCTGCGCTGCGAGATCTTCCATCGTTCCGGAATTATCCAAAATGACATCCGCAAGCGCACGCTTTTCATCGAGCGCCATCTGTGCAGCAATCCGCGCACGCGCTTCCTCTTCCGAATAGCCATCGCGCGCCATGAGGCGCATAAGCTGCACGGCGGGCGACACATAGACAAGCCATGTCTCATCGACGCGTGCATCCCAGCCTGCTTCAAAGAGCAGCGGCACGTCGTACACAACGACTGCTGCCCCGCCATCTTTTGCTACACGCGCTTCCCGCTCCGCCTCCGCCTGGATCAGCGGATGCGAGACATGATCAATCCACGCTTTCTCTTCCGGGTGCGCAAAGACGAGCCCTCCGATTTTCCGTCTGTCCATCGTGCCGTCTGCATGAAAAAAAGAGGAGGGAAAGCGCTCTGCAAACGCGCGATAAAGCGAGCCGCCCGGCTCGGAAAGCCGCCGCCCTATCGCGTCTGCGTCAATGACGCAGACGCCCTTATCGCGAATCATGCGGGAAACCGTGCTCTTGCCGCTCGCAATCCCACCGGTAAGCCCTATCGTCTGCATGTGCGTTTCCTTCCTCTTAGTCCTATGAAAAAGTCGCCTACTTTGCCTCCGCCCAATTCTTGCCCCAATGCACATCAATCGTGAGTGGCACGGAAAGCGCCACGATATGCTCCATGGAGTCCTTCAAGATACGCGTCACCACATCCAGCTCTTCCTGGCAAACCTCAAGCACGAGCTCATCATGGACCTGCAGGAGCATACGGCTCTTCGTCTTTGTTTCCTGCAAACGGCGCTCCGCCTCAATCATCGCCATTTTGATGATGTCAGCAGCCGTACCCTGGATGGGCGTATTCATCGCCATGCGCTCAGCGAGTGCGCGCTGGTTGAAATTACGGCTCTTGATGGCGGGCAAATCGCGCCGCCTGCCAAACATCGTCGTCACGAAGCCCTTCTCATGCGCCTCTTGCACCATGTGGTTCATGAAGGCGTGCACGCCGGGATAGCGCTCGAAATAGCGCTCGATATACGCGCCCGCTTCCTTGCGCGCAATATGGAGATCGCGCGCAAGGCCAAAATCACTGATTCCATAGACAATGCCGAAATTCACCGCTTTCGCCTTGCGGCGAAGCTCAGGCGTCACCTCCGCAAGCGGCACGCCAAACACCTCGGAAGCCGTGCGTGCATGGACATCCTGTTCGTGGCAGAACGCGTCAATAAAACTCGCATCGTTAGAAAGGTGTGCCAGTATGCGCAGTTCAATCTGGGAATAATCGGCAGACAGCAGGAAATCATAGCCAGCGCCTGGCTCAAAGAGTGCACGGATTGTGCGCCCTTCCTCCGTCCGAACTGGGATATTCTGCAAATTCGGCTCAGAGCTCGAAAGCCTGCCCGTCGCCGTCGTCGTCTGATTGAAGCTCGTATGGATGCGCCCCGTTTCCGAATCAATCAAAGGCGCACTGCCGTCAAGATACGTCGATTTGAGCTTGCTCCACAGGCGAAACGCAAGGATCTTTTCGATGATCGGATGCTGCCAGCGCAGGGACTCAAGAACCTCGGCATTTGTGGAATAGCCTGTTTTCGTCTTTTTGAGCGGCGGCAGCCCGAGTTCATCAAAGAGGACTGCGCCGAGCTGTTTCGTGGAATTGACGTTGAACTCCCGTCCTGCCGCATCGTAGATCTCGCACTCAATCCGATTGATGTGAGCAGCGACGCGCTCCGTCTCTGCCGCAAGGCGCTCGCGATTCACGTATATCCCCCTCTGCTCAAGAGAAGCGAGCACGCGCGCAAGGGGAAGTTCGACCTCAGAGAGGAGTTTCATCAACTCGTTCACTTCGAGATTCTTCCGGAGGTGCGGGAAAAGCACGCCAAGCGCTCGCGCTTTCCACGCGGCACGCTCCCTTTCATCAGCGAACGCGTCTGGCACAGAAACCTGCGGCGCATAGTGGCGAAGAAGCTGCTCGAGCGAATAGTCACCGCGCACTGGGTCGAGAAGATACCCCGCCAGCATCGCATCAAACGGAAACGCCGACGGGATAAGCCCCGCATGACAATATCGCTTGAAGTCAAACAAAATCAGCGAAGGGTGCAAGGCGAGCGCGTCGCAGAGCTCTGCCCATCCCTCGTCGCCTGCAGAAAGAAAGCCGACGTCTCCATCTGGCAGGACAGAAACAGCCAGTCCTGTAAGCATTTCAAACGGCGCTTTTCCTTCAAATACAGCGGAAACGGCACAGGAATCCGCCTTTTTCACGCGCTCAATATCGTCTTTTGACCAACGGGAAAAGTCTGTCCGAAGCGGTTTTTCCTGTGCATCTGGCAGCTCCGAAATATCGTCACCAAAGACTTTTGTGAAATTTTTCCATACCATATTGAGATCATACGCATCACAAAACGCCTTCATCGCTGCGCGATCCGGATGAATCGCATACGCCGCTTCCTCGAACATCAAATGGGGAACGGCAAGCTCAATCGTCGCAAGTTCCTTCGAGAGAACGGCCTGCTCCTGGAATTGTGTCAGATTCTCGCGCAGCTTCTTACCGGAAATCTCGTCTAAATGCGCAAAAACCGCCTCCAAGCTGCCGTATTCAACAAGCAGCTTGGACGCCGTCTTCGGCCCAACACCGGGAATGCCGGGAATATTGTCCGACGTATCTCCCATCAACCCTTTCAAGTCGATGAGGCGAATGGGTGGAAAGCCGTATTCCTCTTGAAACGCCTGCTCATCATATTCTGCCAGCTCAGAGATTCCTTTTTTCGTTAGCATGACGTGCAGATTCGGGCGGACGAGCTGGAGTGCGTCGCGATCGCCCGTGATTACGAGCACATCGTACTGCCGCTTCGCCGCCTGCGTGGCAAGCGTCCCGATGATGTCATCCGCCTCGTAATTATCCTGTTCGAGGAAGGCTATGCCGCAGTGCGCTGCAAACTGACGCAACAGTGAAAACTGCGAGAGGAGATCCTCTGGCGTCTTGTCACGCGTTCCCTTATACGCCGCATAGCGCTCCGTCCGGAACGTATGGCGGCTCTTGTCAAATGCGAGCACCATGAGATCCGGCGCCAAATCCGTCATCAAGCGCGTCAGCATATTGGAAAAGCCATGTATGGCATTCGTTGGCTGCCCTTGCGCGCTTGTCATAGGCGGCAGGGCGTAGAACGCACGGAATATAAGGCTGCTGCCATCAAGCACCACAAAACGTTTTTTCACGGCATGCCTCTTCTCTGTAATCTTATCTTACTTTCCCTTCGCAGGGTTCGCGGCTGGCGTCTGTTTCGCCGATGCAGACGATTCCTCTGCCGGCTGTGCTGTGCTGCTATCCTTCGCCGCATTCGTCGTAACGGCATTCCCATTCTCTACAACGGGAATGAGTGCCTGTGTCGCCTTCTTCAGAACGAATTTCCCTGTTTTATCAAGGCCGCCATCTAAATGGAACAGCGTATTGACATCATCCGCGTTGCAGTAAAGGACGCTCTTCTTATCGTAGCCTACCGCCTCGCCATAGGAGCTTACAAGCACCTTTTCCTCGGGCTTCCAGCCGAGCGAAATCTGCACGGCCTCCGCGAGGTCGACAGCAGGAAGATAGGTGATGCCATCTTGAATAACAGCCTTGCCCTTTGATTGCTTGTCATCGACGTAGAGCGGATAGACTTTTGCCACATAAGTAGGCTCTCCATCCGAGCTCTCAATCTTCTTTTCAATATCAGCCTGACTCACAAAGTTATCCACGCCGAAGCCTGCAAGCCAGCGCTCTACGTCGCTCACCTTCAGATTCTGCCAGCCATAGCCGTCGGGATAAATGTAATAGACAATCTGGTTATCCTCTATTTTCTCCACGACAACGCGATTGTAGGTAATGTCGACGGGGGTGCCCGGCTCGACGAGGTCGTAAAGCGCCTCAACATCTGCTTCGTTCATGCGGATGCAGCCATTGGAAACATATTGCCCAATGGATTCCGGCTTATTCGTGCCATGGATTCCGTAGTTGCCATAGATCTGCATCCAACGATAGCCTAGCGGGTTCGACTCGCCGGAAGGAATGGCAAACTCGGGATCTGATGGATCGACCCACGTCGGGTTGACCTCTTTCGTCAGAATCTTATAGTAGCCCGTTGGCGTCGGGGTAGACGGTTTGCCAACGCCGATTGGGTAAAGGCGGATTTTCTTTCCATCGCGGAAAAGCGAAAGCGAGCGCGCCGCGAGATTGATGTCAATGCGCTGATTCGCCGCAATCTTTGCCGTATCTGCCGTTCCCTGCGCACCCGATGCATTCGGCGTCGTCGCCTGCTGGGCAAAAGCATGATCCGGACCTTGCGCGACGACGACCATATCCGACTGCGCCTCAGCGGCAAAGCCTATGCCTGCCGTACCCGCCACGAGCGCCGCACTGAGCATCCCTGCACCAATCTTTTTCCATAAAGCCATAACCCACTACCCCTTTTTCCCTTATAAAACAACTTCAATCATGTGCATTACATACTATCACCTTGCCTGCGATTTTGCAATCAAAATACCGAGATAGGCATGTGTCAAACCTTCCTCGGTAAAAATATCTCTTCTGCCTTATTTCGAGTCTTCCTTTAGACAATCGTATAGCGCTACCATGTCATGTATGCGCCGACGCTCTTCATCCGTCAGCACATGGTAACGCTCCTTCTCCCCAAGCTTGTAGTAACGGATCGAAGCCTCTGAGGCATTTCCCACGTTGCGAAGCGCTTGCACCGTTTCATCATCTGCATTGAGCACATAGTTTTCTGATAGGTGTTCGGCGTTCTGCGCCATCTTTTTATGCAGCTTATTGACATCGAGCAGCTCCGTCATCGTCACGCCGTCTGCCGTAATATCGAGGTGGTCGCCGAATATCCAGTCCGTCTTGATTGGGTCGTCGAGCGTATAGTAATAATAAATATCGTGCTTCAATACACAGTTCCCATGCGCGTCAACCGCGACGAAAGGGCGCAGGTAAACACCGGGGGCTGGTGCATCATCGTAAGAATGTGTGTAGTACGTTACGCCTCCGCTCGTCTTTTCCTCCATAGACGACTTAAGTGAGTCCAGCCTTTTCTCTCGCTCTGCTTCCTTTTTCTCAGCTTCCTGCCTTACAGTGTCTTTTGGGGATAGGTTCTCCCTGTTCTCGTTTTTCTTTTCCGTCTTTTCCTGTATCGTGTCCGTCGCCTCGCGCTGCGCTTCCTGCTGTATGCTCGCCACATAGTAAACGGTTCCGCCTACCACGATAAGCAAAAGGTAGACGGATACCGCAATCCGGATAATATGTGTCTTTTTCATACGATACGCCTCCCATCTGTCATTTCTTATGGGACTGCTTGTCGATACGATAGACATGCGCCATGATTTCCGCAACGGCGCGATAAAGATCCGGCGGAATTTCCCGATCAATCTCTAGGGCAATCAGCATATTGACCAAGGTTTTGTTTTGATAGACTGGGACGCCACTGCTTTGCGCAATTTCCAAAATACGTTCCGCCACATGGCCTCGTCCCTTCGCTGCAACCTTTGGCGCAACATTCTTTTCCGTATCGTAGTGCAGCGCTACTGCTTTTGGCTCAGGCTCATGCGATTCGGCGTCCGCCACCTCAGCCGAACCGCGTCCTTCTTTCTGTACCATCTCGTCACCTAGCAAACTTTATCTACGCCCGTATCTCGTCATATAAATCGCCGTTCGCCTGCTGATCCAATTTTGAAATCGCCAAGCTTAAGCTTCAGCCCTCTCATATTCTTCCGAATCTCCTGCAGCGCATCCCGGAATGCGCCCGCAGAATCGTCATCCGAAAAGAACAGCCTTACGTCGAGTTGGTTATCCTGATAGACACGGCATGTCAGCTCAACGGCGCCAATATTATCGGTCAGCACACAAATGCGAAGCCATGTTTCTTTCTTCAGCTCGCCCGTCATCTTATCCGAGGCTTTCTCGTCGTAAACATGGACGTACGCAGGATAGCTCTTCTCGTTTTCGCCCATATAGAGCGGCATCATGAAATTCAGCGCACGCTGCCCGCGCACATCGGAAAGCTCACCGCCCATCGAATTTTTCATTGATTGGACGAAAGAGGCGAGATCCTTTCCCGCTTTCTTATATTGCCTTGCCGTCATCTGATGCGCATTCGTCATATCACACAGCTGCATGAATGCCCAAAGGCGCGGCAGGTCTGGCAGGTTCTGCTGGACTGCCGCCTGTTGTACCGTTGCAGGCACATTCTGCTGGCATAGGCGAATTAAAAGTTGCAGCTGGTGTGCCTCCTTTTGATTCATCAACGAAGCCTTTCCGTTGACGAAGCTTTGCAGGAGGAGCGCATCCTTTTCGGTAAGCGTCGCATCTTTCAGCAAGAGCTGTGCCAAGTCTTTCATGACCATCGTCGTCTGCGGCGTATTTTCCATCTCTTGCCCCATCAGTTCAGACTTTGCCTGCTGCATCGCTGCCTGCATGGTAGCTGGTCCTTGCGCCTGTTTTGTGCCCTGTGCCGTCAATGAAGCAGTCGATCCTAAGGCAGATGCGTTTGATGCGTTTTTCTCCGCCGACTGCGCAGGTTGTCCGGTGCTTTCCTGCAGTGACATCTCCTGTCGCGCCGCCTGTGAGGGTGGATTGTTGTTCGCCTGCAAAGGCATCTCCGTGTGGCTCTGTGCCTGTTGTGCTGCTCCTTGCGCTGTGGGCTGCATCTGACTACGATTCGCCTGCAGTGCCGTCCCCTGATTCTCCTGTGCTTGTTGCGTCATTCCCTGTTGCGCCGGTTGTGCGGACTGCCCGCCATTTGTCTGCGGCACCATTCCGCCGCGCCCCTGTGCCTGTTGTGTCACTCCTTGTTGTGTCATTCCCTGTTGCGCTGGCTGCATGGGTTGTCCGCCATTTGTCTGCGGCACGCGCCCCTGCGCCTGTTGCGCCGATTCTGACGGCAGAGACGCACGTCCACTCATCTGATTTGCCTGTACCGCCTCGTCGTTTGGCAACGATTGTGCCATTTCCGCTTGTCCCGCTTGTGCTGGCAGCGATTCAGGGCGCGGCATCAAAAGCTCAACCATCTGCTTCAAAAAGCCAAGAGAATTACGATTTCCCATCGGAACGGTCGTCTGTCCCTGTGGTTGCAAGTCTTTCAAAATCTGCTGCAATTCCGTCGGCAGATCTGCCGTCGTCTTATCATCCAGCAATCCAAACGCCGTCTTCACGAGGAGCACTGGTTCCAAAGAGGCATTGCCGTCATTTGCCAAACTGGCCTTCAAATTCGTTAAAAGCGCCTGCATCGTTTCGCTTGCATCTGCCGAAACATTCTTTTCTGCCAATGTGCCAAGCTGGAACATCATACGAGCCAATGTGCCAAGCTGATCCATGGAAAAGCGCTGGCTCTCCATAGCGCTGCCAAGCCCTTTTGCAAGCGTTTCATCAAAGGAAAACGCCTGCTTCATCACATTCTCAATGACCTTCTGGAGTTCCTGCGGCATTTTATCCGCCGCTTCCATCTCATTCTGTGAAATCTTCGACAAGATTCCTGCCATATCATCGACGGCATTCTGAATCGAGACATTCGTCCTAGGGCTAAATGCAGATGAAGAGCTTCCATCTTCCCGCCGGCTTACGCCTTCCGTTCCTCCCGCTTGCTGAGGCCTGCTGACGGGGCGTATTCCAACGGGATTCGTTTCCAATGGCATATATCTGTCACATTCCTTTAACTTGATTGGCGTACCATCGAGCGCACCGGCTCAAAGGACACACGATGTATCGGGCACGGACCATATTTTTTCAGTGCCGCGATATGTTCTGCCGTTCCATATCCTTTATGCTTGGCAAATCCATAAACAGGATAAATCTTATCGTATTCATCCATCAGGCGGTCACGCGTGACCTTTGCGACAATCGAAGCCGCCGCAATCGAAGCCGATTTCGCATCGCCTTTGATGATGGACTGCGAGCGCATGGGGAGCTTTTCAAGTCTCATGGCGTCAATAAGAACCTCCTGCGGCTCCTGCGCCAGTGAAAAAATCGCTTCATACATCCCATTGATCGTCGCCTGATAAATATTGATGCGGTCTATCGTCTTTGCATCTACGAGCACGGATGCGATCGAAATGGCCTTCGATTGTATTTCTTCAAAAAGCTCCTCGCGCACCTTTGCAGACAACTTCTTTGAATCATTCAGCTTGGGCAAATACAAATCATGTGGCAAAATGACAGCCGCAACGGAAACAGGTCCCGCCAATGGACCGCGCCCCGCCTCGTCCACGCCTGCCACCATATCATGCCCGCGCCGCCACGCCATGCGCTCATATTCGTAAAGCGCCAGCACGCGCCCTCGCTCCTCCTGCACACGCTCATAGCACCGCACAAGGCGCACGACCGCCTTTCGCGAATCAAGATGGCAGCTCGCAAGAAGTTCTGAATCGATCTCGCCCGATACAAAGACTCTCTCTAATTGGGTTATCGTATAATTTGAGGAATCCATTAACACCATTCCCTCTCACACGCCTTGCGCGCCTCTCTCCTCCCCTGTCGGCACATGGTCCAAAGTCACGAGTCCCAATTTTCCACTGCGAAATTCCGTCAGGACAATCTGCTGTGCTTTTTCAAAGTCGACAAGTCCCCCTTTTATGAGGCAGCCTCTTTTCCTTCCAATCGCTTCAAAAAGCGCAGTACCATCATCATTCAACTCCTGCAATTTGAATCGTTCCTTGAGCCGTTCAGGATAATCGCTCCGCAAGACGGAAAGCAAGAGACTCACGACACCCTCACGATCGTAAATATCATCATTGATTGCGCCCGTAAAAGCAAGCTTCAAGCCAACCGACTGATCCTCGAACTTCGGCCAAAGAATGCCCGGCGTATCGAGGAGATCGAGATTGCTCCCAATCTTAATCCATTGCTTTGCGCGCGTGACGCCCGGCTTATCCGCCGTCTTCGTCCGCGCAGCGCCGGCAAGACGATTGATAAGCGACGACTTCCCTACATTTGGAATCCCCAAAATCATGCACCTTGCCGCTCTCGGACGAGCACCATCTTTCACAAACCGATCCGTCTTTGGTCTTGCAAGTTCCTCGGCAAGCTTGACAAGCTGCTTGATGCCCTGCCCTTTCACAGAATCAACGGCACAGGCCTGCACGCCCATCCCGCGGAAATAAGCAAGCCATCTCTTTGTCATGGCTGCATCCGCTAAATCGCTCTTGTTCAGTACGATAAGTCGCGGTTTTCCCTTAATGATCTCCGCAAGCATCGGATTCGCGCTGGCGGCAGGAATCCGAGCATCAAGCAGCTCAATCGCAATATCGACCAGTTTTAGATTGTCCTCTATCAGTCTCTGCGCTTTCTTCATATGCCCCGGAAACCATTGCAGGCTTGGCAGGTCGTTTTTCCTGTCATTTTCCGTCATGATGTGTATTCCTTTCAAACCTTGATTTTACTGGATTCTTGTATCATGTGTCTAGGTATAAAACAAAGAAATCGTAATTTATCGTTATCCATACTATACCATATTTTAGCGTAAAAACCCATAAACGGGAGACAAACGGGAGACGAGAACGTAAAACGGGAGACAAAAAACAAACCCCGAAGCCGAAGCCTCGGGGCTGTTGCGATTGCCTTACGCCTTGATCGTCGGCGTGAGCGACTTATCGAGCACCGTTTTGATCAGCCACACCGCTCCTTGCATCACGCTCGGCAATACTACGGCGTCACGCCAGTAGCACCAGCCATGCTCGGCCTTTGCCTGCTCTTTGATCTGCGCCACAAACTTGTCCACGGCCTGCTCGATCATCGGCACACCCTCGCTCAGGATCGTACGAGTCACACGCTGCTTGACGTCCTCTGTGACACGATCGACATTAAGCTCCTTGACGATACTGTCCCTGATGTCCGTCCACTTGCTCATAATGATGTCCTCCTTTAATCCGATGTGTCAAATAAAAACGCATACCAGAGCGCCATGACTGCCCTTGGGCAGACCGTCGCTCCCCTGCGCTTATCCCAGGCGACGACGATGCGCCGCCCATACCTGTTGCCCGCTCACAGCATCAGCTCATAGTCCGTTACGCCTCGTGCAATGGCACGGGCAAAGTCGTCCTGTCGCGTCATCAGGAGTTCCGCGTCCTCGTCATTGTCGATAAACGCAAGCTCCACCAGTACTGCGGGCATGTCGGTCGCACGCAGCACAATCAGCTCGGGACGCTCCTTGAGTCCCC
>ERZ772960.2564-NODE-2564-length-13031-cov-64.641261_pt1 | contig 13031 bp, 17 predicted proteins | sample MGYA00580678_ERZ772960 | MGnify/ENA primary metagenome ERZ772960 (study PRJEB29015, sample SAMEA2737930) | human oral metagenome | biome: human oral; feature: human-associated habitat; material: dental | place: China | collected 2059 ... | reverse complement strand
AGGCGTTCGCCGACTCCGGGTGGCTGTTCGCCAAGGTCAAGCAGGCCGGGTGGGCCACCTGGGGGTACGCCTACGCCCGCAACCGCGGCCAGAACTGGTACCCGGACTTCGTCAAGGGCATGAACCTGGACTTCCTGTCGATGGAATGGGACGCCGCCGACAACGTGTGGGCGCCGCTGGTGGCCACCGGTAAGCCGGTCATCGCCCACATCCCCGCCACGGCCGCTCAGGCGGCGGAGGGGGCTCGTAAGGGGGCGGCCGGGTGTATCACGTCGCGCGCTGACCTCGTGGCAGGGCTGAAGGTGTAGTACCCTAGTCGGGCGGGGCTTCTGGTCTCTCTTCCCCCTCGCACGCCCCCGGTGTCGACCGTCTACGACACTGGGGGCGATCCCTTGCTTGACATTTGGGTGAGAAGTAGTAAACTATGGTTCGGGTCCGAGCCCCGGGCCCTGAAGAGAGAAGGAACCCGACATGACCGACACCATCGGCATCTACCCGTCACGCGCGAGACAACTCGCCAGAGCCCGCCAGAAGCGAGACAGCCTCGCCACCGCCGAACCCACCGCGGCAGAAGCCCTCATTCGACTCCGCTGCAAATGGGTCACCCGAGCCATCCGCAGGGCCATACTCGCCGAAGGCATCGAGATCAAGAACGCCGGCATCGTTATGAAGCAACGATCAGCCTCACGCATCCCCCGGCACCTGGGCGCACAGGGCAAGCTCACCCTCGAAGACCTCGTCATCCTCACCGACTACTTCGACACCATCGACCCGACCGAGCTCATTCGACAGTCCCTCGAAGCCATTATCGAGGATGCTGATCCGCAAGAGGAGGAGGAGGAGGACGCCGAACCCGCCCCGGAGCCCGAGCCCGCCTCTACCCCTACACCGACCACCGGAGCCCTCATCGACGGCGGAGCCACCCAGCCCCCCGAACCCCAAGAACCGGAACAGGAAGAGGACATCGACCCTGCCAAGGAGGCACTCGAATGGGCGCGGCGCTTCGGGTTTATGGTGGGCTGAACCAACTGGACCCGACGGGCCCCGACGAAGTAGACTGACCCAGGTCGCAGAGACCTCCAAGGGGATGCGACGACCCCCGGCACCAGCGGACAGTGCCGGGGGTCGTCGTATACTCGGGGCATGAAATGGGATCCCGACAAGCTCAAGGCCGACACGCTGCGCCCGGACGACCCCAAGCTACACATCGGCACCATCACAGCCGACAAGATCGCCGCAGGCGAGTTCGACTGGGACGAGTTCGATCGTCTCATGCGTCCCCTCAAGGGGGGCTCCTCCTGATGCTCGCCGCCGTCGCACTGCTGGCGCTGCTCGTAGGATTCTCCCTCGGCCTCATCGCCGGGGTTCACTGGAAGGGAAGGCTCGACGATGAAAGGTTTGGTCGATTCTGCACCGAGCTCGAAACCACGGCAGACCAGGCCGCGCTCACAATCCGCGAAAACGCCATCGAGCAAGCCGGCCGCGGCCCCCTCGGCTAACCGGGGCCACCACCAGGCCCTCGTAGCCGGTGCGGGTGCGGGCGCAGATCTCGTCGTGTCCGACAAGGCCGTCGACGACACCAAACGCGACCTCGTCGTCACCCTCCTCGCCAACGGCACCTCCCGCCGCCAAGTCGCCGAGCGCACCAACCTCAGCGAAGCCGAAGTCTTCCGCATCGAAGAGGAGTACTACACCGGGCAGGCCCAACTGTCCGAACACGCCCGCCTCATGAAGCAGATGGCTCGCCTCGACCAGGTCCTCTCACTGCTCCACGCCCGGGTGCAAACCTCCGTCTTCGACAACCCCGACGCCGACCCCAAGTACTTCGACGCCCTCCTCAAGACCATCGACCAGACCAGTGAGCTCATGGGCCTGAAGAAGACCCGCATCCAAACCGAGGTGCGGGTCATCGAAGAGCGGCAGGTCAACATCATCGTCGCCTACACCCGTGCCGTTGTCGAAGCCGTCGAAGCTCACCTGCGCCCCTACCTCAGTGCTGAGGGGCGCCGGGCTCTGGACGCCAACCGGGAGACCTGGCTGTCGCAGGCCGCCGCCGACTCCGCCGACACCCTCCGGGCCACCGCCCCCATGGAGATGTGATAGGTCATGGCACCAGTTCTGGATTTCGCCGCCGTGGCCGCCGCCTTCGGCGAGAGGGCCCGTTCGGAGCGGCTTGCCGGGGACCCGGTCGCCTGGGTTGAGGAGCGCCTGGGTGAGTTCCTGTGGTCCAAGCAGCGGGAGATCGTTCGCTCTGTTGTAGAAAACAAACGAACCATGGTCGCCTCGGCGCATGGCACGGGCAAGAGTTTCGTTGCTTCCAGGATCATCGGTTGGTGGTTAGATACAAAAAGTGTAGCACCGACCGAAACCCGCGTCATCACCACCGCCCCCTCCTGGAACCAGGTCGCCAACGTCATGTGGGGCTACGTCGACGAAGTCCGCACCAAGGCCGACATGCCCGGCAACATCACTGCCAAAGCCACCTGGACCTTCCCCGGCTTCAAAACCCCCACCGCCTTCGGACGCAAACCCTCCGACTACGACGAATCCACCTTCCAGGGCATCCACGCCACCAACGTCCTCGTCGTCGTCGACGAAGCCGGAGGCGTACCCGAAACCATCTTCACCTCTGTCGAAGCCATCACCACCAACGCCAACGCCCGCATCCTCGCCATCGCCAACCCCGACGACCCCGGCTCCTACATGGCCAAGGTCTGGCGCGAAGAATCCAAGAAGGCCCCCGAGGACCGGCGCTGGAACCTGATTACGGTGTCGGCCTTCGACAGCCCCAACTTCACCGGCGAGGACGTGCCCGAGAGGGCCCGCACCAACCTGCTCCAGAAGGAATGGGTGGACGACGCCCGCGTGCGCTGGGGCGAGACCGACCCCCGCTGGCAGGCCAAGGTCCTCGCCCGCTTCCCCGACGTCGGTGAAGACGGCCTGTTCAACCTCGGACGAGTGCTCGTGTCGATGAACGGGTACGCCGACTTCGAAGAGAAGAAGAACGCGCCCGTAACGCTCGGTGTCGACGTCGGCCTATCCGTCACCGGAGACTACTCCGTCCTCGCCCTCAACCGCGGCGGGCGCATCACCATCACCGACCGCGTCAAAGGCTACGACGGCAACCGCCTCGCCAGACTCATCGGCCAAAGAGTCCGTGAGTACGGTGTCGACGAGATCCGCATCGACGCCGTCGGAGTCGGCCGAGGCGTGCAAGCCGTCCTCGACAATCACCTGCCCGAAGGCACCACCGTCCACTGGATCATCGGCAACGCCGCTAGCCCCGACAAGATCAAGTGGTACAACTTCCGGGCCGCCATGTACGACACGGTGTCGGAGCTCATCAACGAGGGCGCCCTGGCCATCCCCCCGGAGAACACCTCCGACGAACGCACCCGTGGCCTCTTCGACGAGTTCCGCACCATCAAGTACGAGTACCGGGGGTCCGCCCTGCTCATCGAATCCAAGGACTCGCTCAAGCGGCGCGGCGAGCACTCGCCCGACACCATCGACGCCATCTGCTACGCCGCCCTGCCCGCCGAGCTCCTGGGCGGTTCAGGGGGCGAGCGGCTCGTCGAGCTGACCGCCGACGAGTCCAGTCCGCAGGATGCGTGGATCATCGACGAGTGGGGCAACGAGGCCTGGTCCTTCGCCCCGGCGTAGAGCCGAGGGGATAGTATTGCGGCCGAACATAAAGAGGGAAGCGAACAGAAAGGCGGCACCATGAGCCTCATCAGCTGGCTCGACGGACGCTTCGGCAACAGCGGGCGTGTCGAGGTGGCCATGGAGAACGCCGCCCGCGCCTTCTCCGACACTGCCGACGCCCTCGCCCGCGCCAGCCTCATGAAAGAAGACATCGGCTGGTACGACCCCGCCAGACACTCCTCCGACCTCGTACCCCTGGGCGTCATCAAAGAACACGCCATCCGCTCGCGCCGCCTGGCCACCTACAACCCCATCGTCAAACGAGGCATCAACGTCCGCAGCGCCTACATGTGGTCCACCCTCCCCGAACCCCGCAAGCTCTCCAAAAAGGTCAAGCAGCGCCTCGACGGCATCCTCCTCGGCTACGACGCCCGCGCCCGCGACGAAGCCGCCTTCAACACCGACGGCATGGTCATCTACCGCATCGCCCCCGGCGGCCAGATCGCCCCCGTCCCCATCACCCGCGTCCAAGGCATCGCCCGCGCCGACAACGCGACCAGCGAAGCCGACATCCACGCCCTCCTCATCGGCCCCGTACCCCTCGAAGACCCGACAACCGTCACCGTGCCCGACCCCGAATGGGTCATCCTCGACGGGCGCCCCCGCATCGACGTCATCGACCAGGGCGGCTACAAGACCAACAAGACCGACACCCTCGTCTGCGCCTTCGTCAACCGCCTCACCGGCGAACAGTGGGGCAAGCCCGACCTCATGGGCGCCGTGTACTGGGCCAAGGCCTACAAGGAATACCTCGAAGCCGGCCACACCCTCGCCATCGCACTCGCCCGCATCGCCTTCAAGGTCAAATCCACCACCGCCGCCCAACAGCAGGCCGTCATCACCAAGATGTCCTCGCTCCAGGACGCCGGCGCCACCGCATCCCTCGGAGCCGACCAGGACCTCCTGGCCGTGTCGAAAGCCGGCGCCGGCATCGACATGACCTCCGGGTCGCCCCTGGCCGCCATGGTCGCCGCCGCCCTCGACGTGCCTCTGTCTGTGCTGCTCACCGACGGATCCGCCGGAGGTCGACAGGGCGCTGAGACCGCCCTGGAGGAGCCCACCTTCAAGGCCTTCGAGCTGCGCCGCCGCATCCACCAGGACCTCGTCAAGAGGGTGCTCGCCGCCGCCGGCTACAAGACCGAGGTGGACCTGGCGCCCCTGTCGAACGATCTCATTCAGCGTTGGGGCCAAGTTGTGACGTTGGGGCTTCAGAACGGCATCCTGCACCGCGTCGAGGCCCGCGAGCTGTTCCTGCGCCGCTTCGCCCCCGTGAACGCCAAGCCGGTCAGCGAGCTGCCCGACTGGGAGGACCTGTCCGCCCCGCAGCCGCAGATGAACATGGGGGGCGAGGAGGACCAGGGCAAGGACGATGGCAACACTGGTGTCGGCCCCCTGTCCGATGGCACCAACTCCTCACGCGACGGCGAAGGCGCAACCACCAACGCATAAGAAGGAGCCGCCATGTATATTAGTTCGACAGGAGGACAAACATGACGCCGAGAACCAACTTCTGCCTCAACCAAGGCGGGGCCCTCCTCGAAGCCAAAGCCCGACAGGACGGCGTCGACGAGGACGGAGCCGGACACTACCGCATCCGCATCATCGCCCCCGGACGCGGATCATCCGGCATGTACACCATCCCCAACCTCGCCGAATCCGCGCCCCTGTTCGTCGCAGGCACCCACATGTACTTCGACCACCCCACCTTCACCGAAGACTGGGAGCGCCCCGAGCGATCCGTCCGCGACCTCGCCGGAGTCTTCGAAACCGCCGCCCAGATCATGGACGATGGATCCCTCGAAGCCGACATCAAGGTCTACCCCTCCGCCAACCGGATCATCAAAGAACGCTGGTCCGACATCGGAGTGTCGATCAACGCCTGGACCGAAGACGAAATAGGACCCGACGGTGTCGTACCCGTCTTCGCTGGCGTCCAATCCGTCGACTTCGTCACCAAGGCCGGGGCCAAAGGCGCCGTCCTGTCGGTCCTCGAATCCGACGGCCACTGGCGTCAACACCGCCCCGCCGCCAACACCAACCCCACCACCAACCGGGAAAGCAAGGAGCAGCCCATGAAGCCCGAGGAGATCACCAAGGCGGTGTCGGAGGCCGTCGCGGCCGCCCTGCCCGCCGCCATCAAGGAGGCCGCCGCCCTCCTGGCCGACAACGCCAAGAAGGCCGCCGAGGCCGCCAAGAAGGAGGACCCCTACGAGGCCGCCAAGGCCATCGCTGAGGCCAATGACCTGCCCGACGGCGCCCGGACCCGCGTCATCGAGGCCGTCAAGCGGGGTGTGCCTAGCGCCGACGCCATCGAGACCGAGCGCGCCTACATCAAGGCCATCCGCGACGCCGCCGCCACCGTCAAGGAGGCCGGCGCCCCCGACAAGCCCACCGAGAACGTCACCGTTACCTCCTGGGCCAAGTGAACCGGAGAAATAGGAAAAGGAGGAAGCCATGATCGGCATCAACGAGTTCGGGCGCACCAGCATCTCCGACGTCCAGGTCTTCGAGTACACCGACACCCTCTCCCTGCCCGTCAGCAGGACCGACTACGAGAAGAGCCACATCGGCGACGTCGTCAAGGTCGGCAGCATCGTCGGCATCCTCGTCACCGAGATCGCCCTCACCCCCGAGGAGGAGAAGACCGTCGTCGCCGCCATCGAGGGCGCCGGCGGCAAGTACATCCCCGCCATGAAGGGCACCGGCGGCTTCAACGCCCCCGGCTACGCCTCCGTGCGCATCCGCGGCGGCGTGTTCAAGATGCGCGTCAAGCACACCGCCGCCGCCAAGGTCGGCACCCCCGTCTACGCCGAGAAGCTCGCCGACGGCCGCCACGCCATCACCACGACCAAGGCGGCCGACGGCTTCCTTGTCGGCTACCTGTACAACGCCCTGCCCGCGCAGGGGACGGAGCATGTCGTGCCCGTCATCTTCGACCCCACCGCCCGCTGAGAAGCCGGCAGGGAAAGGAGTAACCCATGATTCAGGGCAGGGTTTGCGAGAACCGCAACGAGTTCGCCCACCACCTCGACCTGGCCCTCAAGGGCGTGCCCTCCTCCATGGGCGTCGTCCGTGAGACCGTCATGTCCACCATCGGTTTCTCGGAGCGCATCACCGAGGCCGTCACCTCCGACATGGTCGCAGGCTGGTTCACCTCCGTCGCCCAGACCGAGTTCGAGACCCAGTACGCCGAGCAGCCCACCACCTGGGACAAGTTCGCCTCCGTCCAGGCGCTGTCCAACTTCCGGCCCACCCAGCTCTACGAGCTCGACCACGACATCGACGCCACCCTCCTGCGGGACAACGGCGGCGAGGTCGTCGTGCCGGAGACCATGCCGCGCATCCCCGAGCTCACCCCGTACCCGACCTTCGGGTACAAGGCCGGCGGAAGGTGGATCGAGGTCCACAAGAACGGTGTGCGCCTCCAGATGTCCTGGGAGGCGTTCATCAACGACGACTGGGACCTCATCGCCCGCTTCCCCAAGGACGCCGCGTTCCTCGCCTCGCGCACCGTCGACGCCGCAGTCTATGGGGCGCTGTTCTCCCTGTCGGCCGCTGCCCCCGGGTTCAACACGAACATCATCAGCGACGCCAATGGCACCGTCCTCCAGGCCCGCCCCAAGGACGGCGTGTTCATCCTCAACGACGTGGTCAAGAACGCGCCCCTGTCGTTCGAGGCCCTGTGCGCCGCCATCCGCCAGGTGCGCGAGACCAAGGTCAATGGCCGTTACGTCGTCGTGCCCAAGTTCGTCCTCCTGATCCCCCCGACCCTCAAGCCGGTCGCCGACATGATCACCGCCATGACGTCGATCGAGCACAAGGCGAAGAACGCGGACGGTTCGCTGTCGAACAAGACGATCCTGTCGGCCACCCCGACCGCCTCCGTCGAGGTTGTCGAGTCCGACCTGGTCGGCCTGCTCGGCGGCAATGACCAGGGTGACACCAACTGGGTTCTGGCCCCGGCGGGCGGTCGCACCGCCACCCGGCGCACGATTCTGCGCACCACGCTCCTGGGCATGGATGGTGTCGAGCTGCGGGCCGCCGCCAACCAGGGCACGTCTCTGGGCGGTGGGGCCCTGTCGGCCACTTCCGGGTCGTTCGACAACGACGACATTCAGTTCCGGGCGCGCATGATTTCCGGCGGTGCCGTCCTGCACACGGACGGTATTGTCGCCTCCACGGGCAAGGGCGCCTGATCGGACCCCCGCCCCCGGGTTGCAGGCAGAGGCCCGGGGGCGGGTTCACCCCCTCTCTTTCAGGAAGCAGGAGAACGCTATGGATGTGGACTACACCACAGATGTGGGTCGGGTGCGTCTCCTCATCCCCGATACCGAAGAACGATCCGATCCCCGCGACCTGCGCATACCCCCCGCCCCCCTGTTCGCCGACGAACAGATCCAAGCCTTCCTCGCCATCAACAACGGCAACATCAAACGCGCCGCCGCCGACGCCCTGCGCACCATCGCCACCACCCAATCCCTGCTACTCAAAGTCCTATCCACCGACGACAAGAGCACCGACGGGGCCAAGCTCGGCGCCGAACTGCGTGCCCAATCCAAGCGGCTCATGGACGAGGCCGACTCCGACGACAAACGCGACCTCGGCTTCGACATCGCCCCCTTCGCGATCCAACCCCGGGACTGGGCATGGCACTGAGCTCACTCGCCGTCAAGGACCCCCACTTCGACTCCGCCGCCTACGACTTCCTGTCGCTGCTGTGCAACAGCCTCGTCGCCATCTACCCCCCGGCCGTCGGCAACGGCGAGGGCGAGGAGGACACCTGGGTGCCCGGAACCGGCGTCGTCAAGAAGAAGGTCGACCCCATCTGGCGCGGCTGGGCCGCCATCACCCCCAACAAGGACTGGCGCGCCCGCAACAGGCGGCAATCCTACGAAGACACCGCCACCCACGCCTACCGCGTCCAACTGTGGCACATCGACAAGAACCTCCTCGTGCCCGAAGAACAATGGGGTGACCGGACCAAGAGGATCACCCTCGGCTTCAACCAGCGGCTCAAGGTCGAACGCCACGACTCCGACCCCCGCCTCGAAGGTATGGCCCTGGTCATCCGCAACCCCGTCACCGACTCCGACTGGTGGCAGCCCACCCTCCTGTGCGACGTCTCCACCAATGATCTACACGGGCAAGGTTGGTGACCATGGCCGACCAGCTCGTCACCATCCGACAGACCGGCATCAGGGACATCAACAGGGCCATGCGGGCCGTCGAAGAGAAAGCCCTGGCGCAGGCCCTCGCCAAAGTCCGGGCGGCTGTCGACCGCGCGGCCCTCGAAGCCGCCAAATCCATCCAACACACCATCGACACCTCCGGCGCGGGCATGCCCTACAAGCACAACCCCGACACAGACGCCCGAGTGTGGACCGGTGCCATGCGCGACTCCGTCGGCGTCGACTGGGAGCGGGACGACGCCCAAGGCATCAGCGTCACCATCGGCTTCCTCGACACCCCCGCCTACACCAAGTTCCAGGAGCAGGGCACCGGAAAGCTTCGGGCCATGGCGTCGCTGGCCGCAGCCCGCGCCCGGGCCGAAGACATCCTTGACTCCACAGGACTGGTGAAAGCCAAATGAACGTCTACGAAGTCGACCAGCAACTGATCAAACTCCTCGAAGGCATCGAAGGCCTGCCCGTCTACGAGGACACCGTGCCCGGCGGGGCCCAGCCCGGCGGCGTGTACGCCGTCTTCTTCGGCGGCGACCTCACCCCCCGCGCCAAGGCCGTGTCGATGGTCTCTCCGAGGTACTCCGCCCTCATGCACACCTTCGCCGTCATGGTCGCCGCCCGCACCGCCCGCGTACGCAACCAAGTGCGCGAAGAGGTTCGAAACAGGCTCGTCGGCTGGGCCGCCCCCGGTGTCGGACAAGTCCGCGAAACCGGGCAGCTCAACTCCTACGGCGACACCGACGCAACCATCCAACCGTTGAAATATGCTTGCTACATGACGTTCCAGACCATGATCAGCGAGGCCGTCTGATGCCCCGCTACGCAACCCCCGAGGGGATTGTCGTGGAACTGGACGCGGCCTACGCGCAGACGCTGCCCTCTCTGTTCGAGCCGGTATCACCCGACACCCCCGTCTCACCCCGCGAATGCTGCGGGGGAACCGGGTGGATCGTGAACGGCCGGGTTGTCCACCCCGGCGACCCCATCGACTCCGAGGAGGAGAACATCCATGCCCGCTAGCGCCAGCGCCGGCACCAAGATGATGCCCGGCACGATCACCATCCTGTGGGTGCCCATTGAGAAGGCCGCCACGCCGACCGAGGTCCTCAAGGCCGCCACCCTCAAGGACCCCGCCACTGTCGACCTCTCCTGCGCCATCGTCACCGGCTTCACCCTCAACGCCACCGACTCCGAGACGGACTCCACGGCGTCGATCTGCGACACCGCGGGTGTGTCGACCCCGACTCGCGACGCCTACGAGGCCAACCTGACGTTCTTCCGTCAGGACCTCCAGGCCGCCGACGCCACCACGTCCGTCTACACGAAGGCCTACGAGCTGTTCAAGAAGGGTGGTGCGAAGGCGAACAAGCGGGGTTGGCTCGTCAAGCGGGTCGGCTACCCGCAGGGCACCCCGATCGCCAAGGACCAGGAGGTGTCGGCCTTCCTGGTCATGCCCGACAACCCGCAGGACGTGTCGAGTGACGCGACCACCCCGATCCAGTTCACGGTTCCTTTCCTGCCGCAGGGCACCATGATCCTCAACGAGAAGGTCACCGAGTAATCGTTCGACCGATACACTTAACCCGCCCCCGGAAGAAACCGGCGGCGGGTTTCGTGTTGGAAGGACAAACTGCCATGGCCGACGACAACAGCAAGACGACGAAGCCGGACGACGACGGCTTCGACCTGGAAGCCGCCCTCGACGGCGTGCGGCAGGCATCCAAGGAGGTCAAGGTCTACCTCGACGCCGTCGCCGCCGACAAGGCCCTCCATCTCAACGGCGCCCTCCTGGAAGCCCGGGGCGACGCCAAGGACATGCCCGCCGAGGTCCTGTCGATCACCGAGGAGCCGGCCACCGTCCGCCTGGAACGCGAGCTCAAGGACGCCATCGCCGCCCTCGACGAGCACGCCATGACCTTCCGCCTGCGCGCCCTGGCCTCCAAGGAGATGGACGTCATCCGCTCGCTCGTCGTCCAGAAGGTCAAGATCCCCAAGGGCCGCAGTGAGGATGAGGTCAACGAGTTCCAGCGTTCGCGTCAGGGAGTCCTCAACGAGTACTTCCTGTCGCACTCGGTGGTCAGTGTCGAGTACCGGGGCAAGACGCGCACCGGCCTGAGCCTGAAGGAGGCCGCCCGCCTGCACGAGGCCCTGCCCGCCACCGAGTGGGACCGCCTCACCGAGACCTTCCTGGAGGCGCAGACCGCCCTCGACGCCATGCAGCAGGTGATGGCCGACCCTTCGTTTCGTTGGGCCCTGCCTGACGACGCCGAGTAACCAGCGCTTCCTCCTGGCGATCTCCACCGCCGTCGACAACCACCTGCCCCCCACCCTCTACCTGGGTGGGTGGGGGGCGTTCGGCCGTACCATCCCCCGGTGGGATGAGGTCGCTGGCGGCTTTCTCGCCGAAGAACTGCCCCAGGGTTACCGCAACAGGCTCGACATCGCCTTGGAGTTGGGTTACGCCTTCTACAAGCAGTCGCTGTGTAGCAAGTGCGGCACCCCAGCCTGGTACGGGCGCTCCACGGACTCGCGCATCGACTTCGAAACCGAAGACATGGTGTGCTACGCCTGCCAGCACCTGGAGCAGGAGGAGCGGCTTGAGAGCAAACGGGACGGGCGCAAGCCCGGGGTGACGAAGGTGGTTCGCCCCGTCGGCCTGAAGTATGAGGCCATCGGCAGGCAGGACCCCCTGCCGTCCCCGGTGGAGGCCATGCGCTCAATGTAGAATGTTTCACGGCAGGACATAAAGGGGAGGACCGAACATGGCAGGTGCCGACGACCTCGGGTTCAAGATCAACGTCGACGCCTCCGGTGCCACCAAGGGCGCCAACGAGTTCACCGCCGCCGCTAGCCGCATCGCCCGGGCCACCCAGGCCATGGCCCGGGCCACCATGGGCACGCGCAACGCGGTCATGCAAAACGCCATCTCCGGGCGCGGGGGTGCTGAATACCGCACCCTCATGAAGCAGATCGCCGCCTACAAAGGGCTCATCGACGTCACCCGCAAGCTGGCCGCCGCCCAGAAGGAACTTGAGGGCATCGACACCAAGAAGGCGGCAGAGAACATCTCCGCCGCCGTCAAGGCCATGGCCGAGACGATCAAGACCACCGACTACCTGGGCTCGCCCCAACTGTCGAAGCTCAAAGAGCAGGTCGACATGTACTCGCGCCTGGCCAACGTCACCCGCGACGTGGCACGCGCCAACCGCGAACTCGAAGCCTCACGGCCCAAAGCCGCAGCCCCCAAGCCCGCCGACACCGGCTACGCCAAGTCCGACTTCGAACGCGAAGCCGCCATCCGCCGATACCAGTACCGGGCGTATGCGGCCAAGAACCTTCAGAAGTCCTCCAGCGCCTCGGGCGATGACGTCACCCGGGCCATCCGCGATGAGATCGCCGCCTACAAGGATCTCGTCGAAGCCATCGGCAAGGCGTCCGCCGCCGAGGAGAAGCGGGCCGTCGATGCCGGAATCAGCCACGACCTTGCGCAGGCCAAACGACAGGAGGCCGAGGAGGCCAAGCGCCTGGCCGCCGCCGAACGCGAAGCCATCGACATCCACAAACAGGCGCAGGCCTTCGAAGCCGCACAGATCGCCCACACCGAAGCCAACATCAACGCCAACAACAGGTACATCGAATCCCTGGAAGCCACACGCTTCGCCGCCCAGGACCTGCGCAACTACCTCACCCTCCTGGCCGGGAGCATGGGCGCCCTGTTCACCGCCTCCGTGGCCGCCGCCGCCAGTCAGGAACGAGCCTTCGCCGACGTCGCCCGCACCACCCAGCTGTCCGCCCAGACAGCCGAAATGCGGGCCCTGTCGAACACCTACCACGACCTGTCCACCCAGATCTCCACCACCTACGAGGACCTGTCGGCCATCGGCTCGCTCGGCGCCCAGATGGGCATCAGCGCCGACAAGCTCGGCGACTTCACCCACGCCGTCGCCGGATTCACCACCATCACCGGCACGTCCATCGACTCCGCCACCGAAGCGTTCGGCCGATTCTTCGAAATGGTCGACAACGCCGGTGTCGAAGCAGACCACTCCTCTGAGCGGTACATGAACTTCGCCTCGCAGGTCGCCGAGCTCGGAGCCAAGTCCGTGGCCACCGAGTCCGAGATCCTCACCATGGCCAACTCGA
>ERZ772960.2563-NODE-2563-length-13033-cov-3.104639_pt1 | contig 13033 bp, 8 predicted proteins | sample MGYA00580678_ERZ772960 | MGnify/ENA primary metagenome ERZ772960 (study PRJEB29015, sample SAMEA2737930) | human oral metagenome | biome: human oral; feature: human-associated habitat; material: dental | place: China | collected 2059 ... | reverse complement strand
GCCGTCACGCGACGCGTACCACGGCCGCCGCACGGCTGACGTCACGCCATAAGAGTTATTCGAAATGGTCAACGACATATCCGTCTTGCGGTACATCCTTGAGCTGGCTATAGCCTTCCGGCACAATCTGCAGGCCGCCGTTACCCATGCCCGACGTGCCACTGTTGGTGCGGATAAGGTCGCCACACACGGCAATATCCCAGTCGGTGCGTTGTCGCCAGTCGCTGTCGGCCGCGCCGTCACCAAAGGCACTCGTGCCCACAGCCTTGCCCTGCTCCAGCGAATAGTAGGTCCACACGGCGTCGTTAGCCGTCACGCTGATGTCGCCGCTTTTGCCAACGGAGGGCGTGGGCTTTGAATCGTCCGGCCCGTCACTGCACGATGCCAGCAACACAAGGGCGGCAAGGGCCGTCAATATAATATGTTTCGTCATTATTTAAGAATGGTATAGGTAAACTTCGACACCTCCGGCGTGCCTGAAAAACGCAGTTTGGCATAATGTCCCGAAGCGGTACGAACCACGAATGTGCGCGCATCTATGCTGCCATCGGCCTTAACATAGCTCAGCTTATTGGCCGAGAAATGCCCCTCGTGGCGCATTTGAACACCAAACAGATTGCGTCCGAGCGCCAGCGGTGTACCTGCAATGTTACGGCAAACATACTCTTTCGGGTGGCCAGTGTTGCCGCGGTAGTCGAGCACCGAGAGGTATTCGATAACCCCTTCGCCGTATTTCTGCCCGTGCTGTGAGCGTATCACATTGAGGAAATATTTCTTGAAGTTATGCGACGGCGACGGCAGAAGCTCCGAACAATCGAGTGCAAACTCAAGCTCGCCGGCCTTATCCGATGTATAAGAGCCGCGCATGGCATGGTCGCCACCCTGGTTATAGAAGATGACACTGTTGTAGCGCTGCAACATCGATTGTGCATAGGCGTTGTCGGAAGCACCGTAAGTGAGCGAGAGATCGTCGCGCGACGAATAGTTCAAGCGCACTTTGTAAACTATAGAAGGCTGGTTTATGTACACGTCGCAGCCCATCATGGTGCTGCCTAAGACAAGTTCGGAGGCCGACTGGCGATGGGTAAAGAACCTGTAAGGCATGTAGAAGCGACCCCTGTCACCCCAGAATCGTCCCCACGAATTGACTACAATGAACGCCCCTTTGCGAAGAATGCCGTTCTCATCACGATATTCTACCTTGTCGTCGTAACCGGCAATGGTCATGGCATGCGCCCCGCTGGTAGCCAGATTCTTCAACAAACAATGGTAGCCCGTGGTACCGGGGCCCTGGTAATTGTTGTCAAAGGTCCAGCCCACACTGCGTGTAGAGAACGTCAGTATGCCGCCCGTGGCGGTTCCGTCGCCCTTATTGTAGAGATATTGCTTTATCTTTTGTATGTCGGCTTCTGTGGTACAGTTGAACGTATTCACGCGGCGCACGCGATAACGAGTGGCATTAAGGTACTTCTCGAAGCCTGAAACCCACTTGAACTGCACTGCCGAGGCATAGCCATAATCGGCATTTGTCATGACGCCGTAGTTTCTGGCAATGCTCAATCCTTCGCCAACGAAGCCGCCATTATCGGCTCCTCCGTTGACGAAATTCCAGGTAAAGAGATAGGCAAACGTGTTGGCGTCGCCGTCAGAAGCATTGCGTTTGAGCAGCCTATTGACCTCGTAGGTAAACATGTAGCCAATGCCCGAAGCCTGTGCACATGAGCCTCCCTTCTGGTTGATGATGGGCGGAAAAGCTGCCAACGCAGAATTGTCGACGGCCGGAGGCAGCGAAAGCACAGGAGATGCAGAAGTAACGGCCGTCAGTGCCCACAGCAGGGGAAAGACAAAATGCCGTTTCATTTAAGCCTGTTGTAGGTTTTCAGCGCCTCCTCACGTACGGTTTCCGGATATTTGCTGTCCTCACTGCAAGCCTTTGCAAAGGCTGCAATGCACGGCGCCATGTAAGAACAGCGACGCCATCCCAGCGACTCGAAGATGGCTGTCTGCACTTCAGGGTCGGTGCATGTCTTGATATAATCCATGATTTGTGGAATATAATAAGGAGGACAATAGTTGCGCGACATTCTGATACTCATGATACGACGCTTCTTCGGCGTCTCGGCACCGATGATATTCTCCATGTATTCGGTCCACTTTCCGGCATTCGAATTGATGGCTTTTTCAATAGTTTTCCGCACGTTCTCCTTATTAATATAGCGCACATCAGGATTATCAAACTGCTTTTTAAACTCGCTCATGAGCACATCCTTTTTAAACATGGTCATCGCATTCATGAGACTGAAGTTGCATCGTTCCGAAGTGTTGTTCGAAATAGATTTGTGAATGAGCACAGGAACGAGGCGTTCGTCGCCGCTCTTGCCAATAAAGTTGATGGCAAAGCGCTGTACAAGTTCGTAGCTGTCGTCCACACCGAGCTTCACAGCTTCAATAAAGTTGTCGTCGTGCTTCTCTGAAAGCAGTTCCAAGGCCTGCAAACGAACAAGCGCTGACGACGATGTGCGGAAGATATCCAGCAGTTGCGACGTCGACAACTGGCCGCTTTCGAAAAACCTTGCCATCGCCATCGAACGCATATCAGGCAGGTTTTTCTCCGAGAGATAGCGCTGCCACAGTTTCAGATTAGACGAAGCCAGAAGCTCGTTTATGTCTTCTGTCTTCACGGCCGGGGCGAAAGCAAAGGTAGGATCGCCAATACACTGCGACTCTAAATAGCCGCTGAAGCGCACGATATCGCCGATGTAGGCACCCAATCCCAACAGACCGACGTAGCGATCGGCCCATTTATCCTGTAGCACATTGACCGAATTGGCAATACATGCAATGGTATTGCCTTCGCTAAATATGTATTCATCGGCAATGCAATCGTCCAAATGGAACGAGCCGTTGAAGCAGGCGTCGAGCACAATCACACGGCAATTGGGACGGTATTGGTAAACGGCGAAGTCCTGTAACACAAGATTCTTGTTGGCTTCTGTGGCAGAATCCTTGAGGATGACGTCCTTGTCGAAAGCCCTTTCCAGCCATGTAGCCGGAATATCAAAGCGTTTGCACAACACCTGTGTGACGCTATCCCTGTTCTTTCCCTTTGCAACCTGATTGCGAAGATAGTTGCGGCAGTAGCCGGCCATCATTGCCTTTGCCTGCTCTGACGATTCTATCTGCGGGGCTCCGTTCAGGTATTGCGTGTCAGGGGCACCGTGATGATGAAGCATTGCAAAGTCAAGTTCGGGACGTTGAAGCTCATTCATCAACAGGAACTTGACGTCATCCTGCTGACTATGGTCAATATAGCTGATGCCCTCACGCTGTATCTTGAGCCACGGGAAGTGCTCATACCAACCTGATTTCTCGTCCATGCGCGCCACCATAGAGGCAGAAATGTAACCGTGTCCGCTGAAATACATCAGCTGGTCAAGCCTGTTCGCACGGCGTTTCTCGGCTGTAGCTTTGTGCAGATAAGCGCGAAGTTTGGCATAACGCGACGTACCCCCCGCGTCAGTAGGACGTATCCGGCCGAGGAAAAGCTCTGGTTTAACCTTCTGTACTGACTGTGCAGCCAGCGAATAATAAAAGTAAGGCGCATCGTTATCCTTGCCAATATAATTGAATTTTAGGTCAAAATCGTCATAGAATCTGTCAGAAGGTACCGACGATTCTTTCCTGTCGTGGCGCTGATCCATCTTGAATGCACTCGTGAGATGTTGCGCATCACGAATCATTGCTACCGGAATATCACCCACTAATACGGCTCCTTCAATGCCGTTCTTCTGATAATAAAGGCGTTTTAACTCTGCTCTTATCGAGTCTGGCACGCCCCATTTGTCAACGACAAGGCGCACCTGCATACCCTGTAACGTCTCAATGGCACGGGCATATTCGTCTATTTCGGTTCTGGCTTCGGCATAACTCTTCGGGTCAACTACAATAGCGAACCCGCGTTTAGCCAGGGTAGCCTGCGCGCTGCCTGTAAAAGACAAGCATAACAGCAACAGGCTGATAAAGAATTTATTCATATTTTGTTTTTGTTTTATGTTGTTTTTGAAAACATTTAATGATACAGACAGCTGATAGCCGCTACGTAATTTACAGCGTAAGACTTAGTCCTGCATCAATGATACTGCGCGATGTGCCTTTGTATAACGGCGAAAAGCGGTTGCTTCCTGTATAGAATGTATGGCGGGTTTGCACATAAATGGCGAACCACGACGGCGTAGAATAAAGACGAAGAGGCAATGCAACCGATAGGCGTGTGTTGAAACCTGCACACGATGCCGTCGAAAATTCGAATTCAGGACGTGAGTAAGGGTCGACCAGTTTGTCACGAACCGAGTTGTAAACAGGTGTACCGAGCGGTACTGCATAGTGTGCGCCCAACGCCGCTACGATGTAACAGGCTTTCAAATTCCATCGTCGGGTAAAGTCGATTCCGGCGTGCAAGGTGTTGAATTTCTGCTTATAGACGTCGGCTTCATAGTGTGTAGTTTGCTGCGAAACGATGCCACCGTTCACACTTGCCGTCCATATCGGAACGCCCTCATCACGCCGTTTGTCAACGCGATACTCCAAATCGGCCTGTATGTACGACGCATTATGTACTTCCGACTTATTAAGAATCTCATAATAAACCCTATTGGCGTGTTGCGTGTCAACCATCCGACGCTGGTCATACCAATAGCCTTTGTCACTGATATAAGCGGCACGAACCATCAATTGATACCAAAACACGTCAGGAGTCTTGAACGAAAGGCGGTCGTACACAGCTATCTGACGAGACGAATAGTCGCCACCCTTGTAAGTATAAGCCGCTCCTCCATCCTCGGCCACTTCGCTATTGGTCGAGAAACTCGCCTCTATCAGGTTGTCAAAAGCTCTAAATTTTGTGTTCCACTGGGCAGAACCCGTAAAGCTTGTGCCCCGATAATCGCGCGGATAACTTAATACATCGCTGATGGTAAACTGCGCATTGTCACCCATTCCTTTCATCAGGAAGTAAACATTATTGACTAAATTACTTACTACCGTATGTGAAATGTCAGATTTGTACAGCCCAAAGTTACCGGCAATACCCAAGTTATTGCGATCGTCCATACGCCAAACTACACCAGGTTTGGCCTCAAAACGCATGGCATTTGTTTTTGGACGCGGGTCAGTCTGGTCAGAAAGATTAGTCGTTATAAACTGCAGCTTCAGGGCTGTAAACAGTTTTTCCGACATCTTCAGCGAAGCAGCAGCATGCATCGAGAAGCTTTCCTGGTTGACATTACTGGCCACAGAGTCGCCTAAAACAAAGGGATTCCGGCGTGTCAACAGCGCGGTATTATTCCAACGATGGTCAAAAGCCTTAGAATTCATGTAAGAAACATTACCCGAAAGGCTCAATTTGCCTATGCGCTTCAGACCGAAAATATCGGCCGAAAAGTCGTTATAGCGCGGCGATCCATCAATAGGATGGAAGTCGCCACGCTTAAAATGCACATTCACCGTGGCACGGGTGAGCGTTTGAACCGTGTTGAACGATAACGCCGCAGGGTTTGCTGTACCCGTAAAAACGTTGTCAAGAAAGTTAATTTCCTTATCGTTCAAACGGTCTATAAACTGCAGCTTGTCGCTCTCCTGAGCATAAAGCCCGTGCCCTATCGTGCTTAATAAGACTAAAATCAGGAATCTTCTCATCATGAATAAAGGCTGAATTGCTAATCGTTACTGTTCATTGCTGCAACCACTGTGGTGTCACCGGCACCACAGTGCATCTATTACTTATCGGCTGCTGTAGGTGTAACCCCAGGCGTAAGCTCCTGATTGTTCAGGAAATCATTTGCCGAGTTGTTGGTATCCTGATAGTAAGGACGACCATTTACAACCTTTGAGACTTTACGGCGCACGCATTTGCCTTCCCAAGCCTTGCTTGCAAGCACGCCCTCTACGTCGTCTTTAGACAGGAAAGTAGGATAGTGAACCGTTGCCTTTGCGTCCCAAATATCAACTGCATCAAGCACATACTTGCTCGGAATCAGCAAGTATTCCATTGTCGCTGCAGCGTTGTTAGGTTCCGTCTTAATATTATTTCTGTCAGCTGCAAAGGCTTCGGTTGTTACGCCTTGGGGCAAACGAGCCAATACATAGGCACGACCGAAGAAACCTAAACCAAAGGCTTTCATATTCTTATTGTTGACAAAGATTACATCTAAGTTCTTAGCGGGATAGTCAACCTCACCATTTGCATACTTCAAATAAACCTCCCAGTCGGCCTTTGACAGGTCAGGGCACTTGTTTCCATCGCCTGCAAGGTCCTTGTGATTAGCGGCATCGTTGGCTATCAGCACGCTTTGGCCGGGCTGTAAAGGATAGTCATGGCCCGAGCCCGGGAAGGCAAGCACCTGTCCCTGGCCGCTTGCATACAAATCTTCAAAGCCATTTGCCTGCCAGGCATTTTTAGATTTCTGCTTCCCTGCCGGTGCAGAGAGAATCAGTCCGTCAAGATATTGTACCTCGTCACTGTTGTTGGCAATCTCAAAATAGCCATCTTTCATGTATCCCTGCTTGCCTCCAGTGGTATAGATAGCTTTAAAAACGAGCGGCGAACGCAACACCTTCGACAGCGATACGTTCACTGTTGCCGCTTGGAAAAGGCTTGTGTTGGCAGCACCCTGCACATAAGCGGCAGCCTCATCCTTCACTTTACCCGTTACGGTAAAGTTATACTGTCCCTGTACAAAGGTAATGGTGGTGTCGCCCTTTACGCTGATGGTATCGTGCAAACCCTTGTCATTGCTGACAATAAGCTTTGCATCCGAGATATTATTCCACGCCATTCCGTCGTTCAGCATGAACTTCACGGTCATGGGATACGACTTTACCTTCACGTCATCGTCATTATTACACGAGAAAAACGCTGCGGAACCTGCTGTCAAAAGCACCGCAACCAATAGTTTGCTTGCTAAGTTTTTCATTTTGTTTCTAATTATTGTTTGAATTAATTATTGTGCTTAAACACTGTTTTCTGTCTGTTATCAATCTGCAACCCAAGCCTTATGCCATCAGAATTTCAACTTAACCTCGGCACCAAAATAGGTATCAGGGTGCAGCTTGCTTTTGTCACCTGTGTTCGAATTAATATGATACTTACGCATATTCAGGAAGTTATTGGCCATAAATGAGAGCTCAGCCACGCGTCCCAGCTCCTTGGTGAAGCGGAAATTCAGCATTGCCCACGGACTGATTTTGTCGGCCTTGAAAGCATAAAGCTGGTATCTGGCGGCCAATAAACGATATCGCGGGTCATCTTCAAAGGCCTTCTGCCATTCAGTCCACTGCGCCTGACGGTTATAGAAACCCGACGGAGACACCACATAATGCGTGCCATCAGTAGAGAGATGATAAAGAGGAGTGCCCTTTTTATCCTCATATATTATGAGCATGCGCTCATGCCATACCACCTGTAACGTCGTTGTGAATATCATTTTTACCTGTGGAATGTGGGTAATAAAGCGGAAATTGGTGCTCACACGGTCGCTAATGGTACCGTATCCGGCAGGCAGAACCGACACATAATCATAGTCCTTTCGGACATTGTTAAGCGACGAAGTCTCCGACTTGCGCTTGATATGGAACCACGCACCGTCTACATTGAGCGACGTGCGCAGCGGAGCAAACGTCCCGAAGTCCCACGAATATTCTATTCCGTGCTTGTCAGTGCGGCTGTTATTCATCGGACGGCCCCAGGTTACTATCTCATTTCCCCGCGTGATGGCAGCAGTATGCGCCGTCCCGCCATACATATAGTTCACCACCCCAGGGGTGTAACGCAGATCTGATGCGCCCACAGGCACGTTGTATATGTTATAATTGAGCCACTCCAACTGCCCGCTAAAGCCCAGTTCATGGCTGTGACGCTCGTTGAAGAACGTTATATACCCTTTCATTTTACCTATCCGGGCATTGACTCCTATTTCCCATTTGGTGCTCCGTGCCGGTTTGAGGTTCGGATTCTGCGTGTCTGAGATCACCTTCGTTGTCATGACAGCCAGTGATGAATTCTCGCCGATGCCACCCTGATAGCTTAGGCTGTTGCTGTCGAAATAGGCATTGTCAGGATAAAGATACAGCAGCGTGGGCATCTTGTTAGATATGCCAAAACCACCACTTATGGCCAGCTTGTCGAACAAACTGTTGTTTTTCTTCGTGAGAAAAGCATATTCCAGGTTGGTACGGGGCTCGGCAACGAACATCGAACCCCGCCTTGCCTTCTCCTTATTTAAAAAGAGATTGCTGACGCGCACGCCGACAGCGAACTGCAATGACGTCGTACCGACGTGCAAAGTAGAGTTGTCTTCGACGAACACTGACAGCGTCTGCATGGCCGGAATATCACGATACGACCGTGGACGAAGCGTCTGCGTGCTGCCTGCCTGCGGCGGATTGCTCATGTCAAACGTCAGTCCACGACCGCTGTTTCCGTCTAAACGATAGTCGAAGCCCAGCTTGATGTTCGTGAAATTACGGCTGTTGAGCTGTACGTACTTATTTGTCTTGACCTGCGCATAAAGGTTATAGGGCTTGCCCTCAATGCGATAATCGCTGTAGTAAGCCTTCGTCAGGAACTGTGCCCGAGCCTCACCGCTCATCATGCTGTTGGTGACTACGCCGTCAGGATTCGCCACCCAGTCGTGGTGTGTATCGAGCATTCGTGCTATCTGTGCAGAGAAATCATAGTCGATGGCCGTCAGGAAGTTGTTCATCCTTATATTGCCACGAACCGACAAACGGCCGCCAACGTTCTCGTTTCTGTAGTTAAGCTGCAACTGCTGCAGCTGTAAATCACGTTTATACGTGTTGATATTGCTGTAGAACGAGCTGCTTACGTTGAACGTTACAGGGTGTGCACCGGTGCTGTTGAAGATGTTGGAGTAGCCTGCCGAGGCCGTAATGCGGTCGTAACCCTGATAGCGTTTGCGCACGTCGGCATACGATTGTGACCAGTCTACCCCCGCATTCACCGTTCCGCCATGCTTGAGACGGAAACCCTTTCCGACATAAGCCAGTTTGGAAAACGGGTCAGCTTTGAGCTTCACTTCAAGCGGACTACGGCCCGCCTTGGTCTTGATGATAACCACGCCGGAGGTTAAATTGCCATACTCTACACCAGGGATACCGCGTATTACCTCTACCGACTCAATGTTATCAGCCCCTACCGTGCGCAGGTCTACGCCGCGACCGGCCGTGGTTTGTTCGCTCATTCCGTCGCTTTGCAAGGCCGAACGCGTTCCGCCTTTCGACGTAGAGATAGCCTGCATGTTAGCATCATTGCTCACGGGAATGCCGTCAAGTATGACAGCCGTGCCCAGCGCGTTGTTGGCATCGCCGTCTATTTCGCGTATATTGGCCTGCCCGAGGTTGTTCAATGTAGGGTTAACGGTAAGTGCACCGGGCAACAGTTGCAGCATGTCGGCAACGCTTTTGGGCTGTATGTGGCGGATAGCGTCCTGTCCGATTATCGATTTTGAGCCCATCGATTGCTGGCGGGCGGTAACCGTCACTTCATGCAAGGTAAGGGCCAGAGGCTTGAGTTTCACGTCAAGGCGGTCAGTGCCGTCGCCCTTGAAGGTTGCCTTGCCGCGCACTTCCTCAAAGCCGAGGCACGAGATACGGTAGTCATACTCGCCACTTTTAATGCCCGAGAGGCTGAATCGCCCCTGTTCGTCAGACAGCGTGACGAGCGAATTGTTGAGCACTATCGAAGCCGTTTCGACAGCATTCCCCTTTGTGTCGGTTACAACGCCGGTCAGCTTACCAACCGTCTGCGCCATCATGCCTGCGCAAAGAACGAAAGAAAACAAGAAAATACAAACAATCTTTTGACACCAACTCACCCTACTCTCCATACCTTATTAAGATATAAAAACCTTAACTGTTCTGATTTAAGGTTTTAATTAGTTTGCAAAGATAAAAAAAACATAACAGCAACACAATACCTAAAAATGGGTATTCGCGTAAACAAAAGGTCTTTTCCCATAAATGATATGATATTTTTGTCAAAAATATTAACCTTTTTGCACGTTTCCGCACCCTCTGCAAACAGACGCCTTACCACGGCATTGCTCCACGACGGCATGCCCGTGTTGCCTGTACGGCGGCCGCCGTACGATTGTACCGCGACCGCCATACACATGTGACGACGGCCGTCACGCGACGCGTACCACGGCCGCCGCACCATCAACAGCACACGTAAAAGGCAGCTGCCCGACGGTGTAAAAGAAGCAGGAAAAAGCGAGAAACAAAAAAATCCGGCCCCGCATAAAAACGGGAACCGGATCGAATGAAAGGAGGAAGTGGTACCTCTTGGAGTTGAACCAAGGACACATGGATTTTCAGTCCATTGCTCTACCACCTGAGCTAAGGTACCCTTATTTTGCTTAAGCGGATGCAAAGATAGTGATTACGATTGAAAGCAACGAAAGAAGCCTTGATTAAATACGGGTCTTTAATATCCGTTAACAATAACGGGGCATTGTGGAAAGTGGAGAAGTGTTTTCCTGTTGCTTCACCTTTATTTATAATAGGGCCTGCATTCCGGATGTGGCGGAACGCAGGCCCGATGATGTAACTTTGAAAGCGAGGAGACGGCGTTGTTTAAAAGGCTTTCCACCCCTGTGCCGTGATGTCAAACTCCTTATTGTCGCGCGACAGGAGGCGCGTGCCCAGCTCTTCCTTGGTGATATATCCTATCTGCCTGATGCCCTTCGGCTCCAATGCATTCAGTTTTTCGTGGTCTCCGATGGGGCAGGTGAAGAGCAGTTCGTAGTCTTCGCCGCCGTTCATGGCGCAGGTGGTGACGTTCATGTTGAATTCTTCGGCCGTGACCGCAGTCTGATAGTCGATAGGAATCTTCTTTTCGTAGATGCGGCAACCGCAGTGGCTCTGGTGGCAGATGTGCAGAAGCTCGGACGACAAGCCGTCGGAAATATCCATCATAGCCGTTGGGCGGATGTTGTTTTCTTTGAGCAGGGCGATGATATCTCCCCTTGCCTCGGGCTTCAGTTGGCGCTGGATGAGATACTCGCGGCCGGCAAAGTCGGGCTGAAAGTCGTTAATCTTCATGCCTTCCTCCTGTAAATGCTTTACCAACGCATTGTTACCCTCTGCATTTGCCTTTTGAATTTTCTTATTTATAGCGTCTATTTGCTGATAATATACGCTTTTTTCGCGCTCCAATAATTGCAGTCCCATGTAGGCTGCCCCCAGGTCTCCGGTGACGCATACGAGGTCGGTTTCGCAGGCTCCGTGGCGATAGACAATGTCTTTCGCAGCGGCCTCGCCGATACATGTAATGCTAATGGCCAGGCCGGTATAGGATGATGTGGTGTCGCCCCCGACGATATCCACGTCCCATTTGTCGCAAGCCTTGTGCAGTCCGTTGTAGAATTCTTCGAGGTCTTCGACCTTAAAGCGTTTGCTTACTGCAATTGAAACAATCATTTGACGTGGTGTACCGTTCATGGCAAAGACGTCCGAGATGTTCTCCATGGCCGCCTTGTAGCCCAGTTGCTGCAAGGTGATATAGGTCAAATCGAAGTGGACGCCCTCCATGAGCATGTCAGAGGTGACGAGAACCTCCTTGTCGGGATAGTGCATGACGGCGCAGTCGTCGCCCACGCCGTACACAGAGGAAGCATTTTTCAGCTTAATATCTCGTGTGAGATGGTCGATAAGGCCGAACTCTCCCAGCTTGGAAATATCCATTTTCTTTAGTCAGGTCTTATGAACGACGAATCATTTCGCGCATGATTTCGGTCATCTTGGGCTGCGCTTCGTTCGCAGCTTTCTGCACTTCCTCATGGCTTACTGCAACGGGAACGTCGAAACCGCCGAGGTCTGTAATGATACTCATGCCGAAAACCTTGATGCCACAGTGGCAGGCTACGATAACTTCGGGCACCGTGCTCATGCCGACGGCATCGGCTCCCAATATGCGATACATGCGGTATTCGGCAGGAGTTTCGAAGGCCGGCCCCATATCTCCCAGATAAATGCCGTGATGAACCTTGATACCTTTCTCCCTGGCGATGTCGTCGGCCAGGGCTATAAGGTTGTGGTCGTAAGGCTCGTGCATGTCGGGAAAGCGCGGACCGGTGGGGAAATTACGACCTCTTAGCGGACTCTCGGGGAAGAAATTGATGTGGTCTGTAATAATCATCAGGTCGCCAATCTTAAAGTTGGGGTTCATTCCGCCTGACGCATTGCTGACGAAAAGAGTCTTGACTCCCAGCTCGAACATGATGCGTTCGGGGAACGTTACTTCCTTCATGTCGTAGCCTTCATAGTAGTGGAAGCGGCCGTCCATGGCCATAATGTCCTTACCTCCCAATTTACCGAAGATGAGCTTTCCGGCGTGACCTTCTACCGTTGACACCGGAAAGTTGGGGATATCCTTATAGGGAAATTCATAGGAATCAGCTATCTCGGAAGCTAATTGGCCCAGTCCGGTTCCCAGAATGATGGCTGTTTGGGGGTTTGTTGTCATCCTTTTTCTTAGCCAGGATGCCGTTTCTTGAATTTTTTCGTACATAACTTATGATTTTATTATTGAATGATTCTCCTTGGTTTAACAGGAATTTTACCTTGATGGGCAGCACGAAGAGGGCCTCGCGAGCCTCCGAATTAAGCCCCTGAAGATTGAAAAGGCGCGTCGAATCTTTCTCGGTTGTGACGATAATCTTCGGTGAAGGCAGGGCAGCAAAGGCGTCGTTGATGCGCTGTACGTCCTTAGGGGTAAAGAGATGATGGTCTCCGAAAGTGAGCGGTGTAACCGAACGGCACTTGTGTCTAATGTCATTCTTCATCTGTTCAGGCGATGCAATGCCTGTCACTAACAGCACATTCTGTTTGCTTAGCGACGTCGTAGCATCAGAGAAGAGTGCGTGAAGCGTGCCATAATCGATGGTAGAGAAGAACAATTTCTGATAAGGGTAGAGGTTCATAGCCTTTGTAAGGATGCGAAATTCCATGGGCTTGA
>ERZ772960.2560-NODE-2560-length-13052-cov-5.058244_pt1 | contig 13052 bp, 9 predicted proteins | sample MGYA00580678_ERZ772960 | MGnify/ENA primary metagenome ERZ772960 (study PRJEB29015, sample SAMEA2737930) | human oral metagenome | biome: human oral; feature: human-associated habitat; material: dental | place: China | collected 2059 ... | reverse complement strand
TTATCTCCCTCACCCGTCTTCTCCGATGTTCCGGCAGGCGGGTGAGGGATTTTTCGTGTCGTGCGGGCGTTTACTTTTCCGCTGTTCCTTTATAGCTGATGGCGAGGGTGTGCTTCTTGCCGTCGCCAAAAAACCCCGACGGTGTCGTTATCTCTCCGCCGGTGAGCTTCACCTCCACATCCTTCGTAGCGGGATTGACGTTGAGTTTCATCGTGCCGCTCGAGAACTTGTAGTCATCATTTTTCGCCTCTTGGCCGGAGAAGAGCCATTTAGAGCCTTTAAGTACCGTTACGCTCCAGCCGTCGCTTTCTTTGGTTTTCTGCTCGGTGAGGTTGATCTGCTTGCCGTTGTGCTTCGAAGTCTCGAGCGCGATCAACACACTAGTGGCTTCTTTTCCGGCTTCAAGTTCCAGATTTAGCCAATAATAATGGGGGTTGTCTCCTACATTGGTCAGTGTTGACTTTTCAACTTTTATCTCCACGTCGTCGAGGGTCACGGTCTGCGCCTTGGATTCGGGTAGATTGTCGTCGTCACTGTCTTTCGAGCACGAGGTGAACACCGCGCTCATCATCACTACTGCTGCAAGGGCGAAAGCTGCTTTCGCTGCGCTTGCCAAAAAACTTGTTGTTTTCATAAATATTCGTGCCCCCCTGTTAAAAACTCCTTTCGGAGTAACGCCGTGTCGGGGGCCCGGGCGTTGGGTTAAGAATTACACATTATATTATATATAGGCATTCAGTTGATGAAGAACTTCACGATGCTGTGCCACAGTGAGTGCTTGCATGGCGAAGCTTTCTCGGGCGGCGGGTGCTCCGGGCGGCCCGTTTGCACCACACCACGTCGGTCGAGTTCCGTGTCGATCATTTCATGTATCGTACCAAGCAACTGCAAATGGTCTTCCGAAACTTGCATGTTGTGTTGCTGTCTGCTGCCTTGTTTTTCATCTCGTTGTTGTTTCATATCCATCTCCTCTCCTGTTTCATTGTTCTCTGTTGCAAATTTAAGCACGAAAACGGCAAAGCCACCTATCACCATCGGACAAAAAGTTATCAATATCGGACATTTTTCATCTTCCGCCGACCTATCACTATCGGACATCGACCCTATCTAACGTGCTAATATATGATGTTTTAGCAGTGATAGGTTTAAACTATTTAACAACCTTCTTTTTCCCGCCCTAGAACATGATTTGAAGTGCAACCGAACGGAACCGGAAAATGGGTGAAACGAACTTGCCGACGCTTTGATTGGTCGGGGATGCAAGAAAGAAACCTTGCCCGTGTGACAGAAGTTTTGCAGGAATTTAGTTGCCGATTGACAGAATTTCATTATCTTTGCAAACAGAAAAGCGGCGAACCCGACACACGGAAGTCACCTTTTCTATGAACAACCCTAAAATATGCCACGCATGAAGCACTGCAACCATCACACGTCTGATTTACAGTTCCTCCATCGGTTTTTCCCTATTTTTGAAAAGAAACGCCTCCGGCAGGCTTTCGTTGCATCGGGATTCCTCCTCTTCATTTGCCTGTTGGCGGCTTCGTGCAAAAAGCAAGCTGCCGGTTTCACGGCCGAAGAACGGCATGTTGCCGACAGTATCGTGCGTGCCACGCATGGCATCGAGGCGCTCACACGGTTGCAAAAACAACAGGAACGCGCGGGAAACAAGCTCGGCAACATCATCGCCCTCAGAGAACTGGGAAAGGAACTGCGCAACGAAAGCCGCTTCGAAGAGGCAATCGGCTTCCACAGCGAGGGGCTCCGGTTGGCCGAAGCGGCTGGCGACACGTCGGAATGGGTGCAGGCTTTGAACAACATCGGGACCGATTACCGGCGCATGGGCGTGCTCGACATGGCGCAAGAATATCACACCAAGGCGTGTATGCTCAGCGAAGAATGCAGCGATACTTCGTTTACGGCCCGGAAAAACCGCGTGGTTTCGCTCAATGGATTGGGCAACATCTATATGACTCTGGGCAATCATGAGCGGGCAACCGAGCTATTGCGCCGGGCATTGAAAGGCGAACAAGCCCTCAATAGCGACATCGGGCAGGCCATCAACTATGCTAATCTGGGTTCAATCTTCGAGCAACAAGGAAAAACCGACTCGGCTTGGGTGTACTATCACCTGTCAATGGCACACAACCAGAGGGCGCACAACACGCTTGGAATGGCACTCTGCCATAACTATTTCGGTTCGCTTTACGAGAAAGCACACCAATATGACAAGGCCATCAGCGAGTATGAAACCTCCTATCAACTGATGAAGGACTCGAAAGACGAGTGGCATGCCCTGAATGCACTCATCGCCTTGGCCGGCATATCCAATGCGATGCACGACGAAGCCAAGACCTTAGACTATCTCAGCAGGGCGAAACCGATAGCCGAACGCATTCTTTCGAAAGAACATCTGGCCGACATCTACACCCTGTATTACAAGCACTACAAGCGAACCGGCGACCATCGCTCGGCACTCTACGCCCATGAACAGGCCACAAACCTGAAAGACAGCGTGCTGGACATGGAAAAGATGAACCGCATCCAGAACATAAGCCTGAACATCGAGCGAAACCGACAAAAAAGAGTGGTGGAAGAGGCTCGCCTGAAGCTGGAACAAGAGCGCATGGCACGCCATATCGGCTATGTCATCTTCGGTTCGGTGCTGCTGGTATTGGTCGGTGTGCTGGCCACGTTCTTCTATATTCAGCGTATCCACCGCCGCAATCACCTTGCATTGAAGCAACTGTCAGAACTACGCGAAAGCTTTTTCACGAATATCACCCACGAGTTCCGCACGCCACTCACCATAATTCTCGGACTGAGTCACGAAATGCAGAAGACCGAATCCAAGGCCGTCAGACAGAAAGCCGAGACTATCGAACAGCAAGGTAAGGGCCTGCTCTCGCTCATCAACCAACTGCTTGACATCTCAAAAGTCAAGTCGGCCGTGGGAAACAGCGATTGGTACAACGGAAACATCACGGCACACCTGACGATGATCATCGAAACTTATCGCGATTATGCCCACAGTCGCAACATCAACCTGCAGTTTCTTGCCAAGGAAACCGTGGTCATGGACTTCATTCCCCACTATGTAAACAAACTGATGAACAACCTGCTCTCCAACGCCTTCAAGTTTACCCCTGAATACGGCAAGATAGACGTTTCGGTGTGGCGCGAGAAAGACCATTTGTTCATCGATATTGCCGACACAGGCGAGGGCATGGACAAGGAAACGGCCGCTCATGTGTTTGAGGCTTTCTATCAAGGAAAGAACGAAATGCAGCACATCGGGACCGGTGTGGGCCTTGCACTCGTCAAACAAATCGTGGATGCCGTAGCTGGAAGCATCACGGTAGAGAGCAAAATGGGCAAAGGTTCCACTTTCCACGTCTGTATTCCCATCCATAATACCGTAAAACGGAAGGCAACCGCTACGCCGGAAACCATCAAACCGCTTCTTCCGAAGCTCAAAGCACCGCTCGCAGAGAGCGAACACAAGGAAAACGCCTGTCAGCTGCTGATCATTGAAGACAATGCAGACATTGCCGCTTACATCGGCGGGCAGTTTGCCGACCAATATGCCGTGTCCTACGCATCAAACGGCCGTGAAGGGCTGCAGAAGGCACAGGAGTTGGTGCCCGACCTCATCATCACCGACTTGATGATGCCCGAGATAGACGGACTGGAAGTGTGCCGACAGGTGCGCACCAACGAGATTATCAGCCACATTCCCATCATCATTGTGACGGCAAAAATAACGGAAGAGGAACGAATCAAAGGCATAGAAGCCGGTGCCGACGCCTATCTTTCCAAGCCGTTCAACAGCCAAGAACTGCAAACACGGGTAGAGGCGTTGCTGACGGGACGGAAACTCTTGCAAGAGAAGTTCGCAACAACGATGGAACTCAACGAAAACGAGGAGCAAGACAGCGAACAGACCACCGATGCCGACATGCGTTTCCTCATCAAAGTGACGACGGCCGTCTATCTGCAGCTCAATAAAAACAAAGAAATCGACGTGGCCTTCCTCGCCTCGAGCATGTGTATGAGTTCCCGACAGTTCCACCGTAAGATTCATGCGCTTACAGGTTACGCCCCGGCCGCCTATATCCAGCGACTCAAAATCAAGAAAGCCCGCAACATGTTAGACAAAGACATGATAATAAGTTTCACGGAAGTGGCCTATCAATGCGGCTTCGATGCCTATCCGAACTTTGTTCGGGCATTCAAGAACGTGTGTGGTGTGACGCCAAGCGACTATCGCAGAGATCAAGCTACACTCGTTTCAGACTCAGCTTCCAGTTAAAGCGTTGCCCGATTTCAGCCCCTATGGCAGGAAAAAACGTCGGCATTGTCACCCTTCTTCTGCCCCCGTAACTTCCAATATGTTCCATATCACTTTTTAATCTCAGCCATATTGTGCGGTAATATGGTTGAGATTAGCGTCTAATATGGCTGAGAATGCATGGTAAAATGGGTGAGACTGAAAAGCAAGATGCAAGTCGTTGATTGTCAATCTGAATGCATGTAGGGATGCACGGCTCGTGCGTCCACCCAAATAAATACGTGTTTGGTCTTCTATTCTGCTTGAGCGGACGCACGAACCGTGCGGCCCTACATACCTATATTGGGCGTATTGTGCGGCAAGAAGGGTGATAGTGGAAAGCGATGTCGTTCATTTGGAAAATCTTCTGCATGGAATGAGGCAAGAAAGCGGGGAAGGTCGGCACGTATTCCGGGGGAAGTTCGTAACTTTGCACATGACTTACAAGTGATGAGTTCGTTGAACTTTTCATCGGTTAAATAGGAAGTTCGTAACTTTGCACGTGGTTTACAGAGGGAATATCGCCTATGCGTATCGCTAAATTCATCAAGGATTGGACGCTGTTGTGCGCCATCGGCTTCGGAAGCATCGTCTATTGGGTGTTCACACACGTTGACGTGCTCGTGCCTTTCGGCGACTTTGCGGGGCCGAAACTCGTGGCCTTGCTGCCCGTAAACCTCTTTGTGATGCTCTATGTCACGTTCTGCAAGATACGAATGGACGACCTTACGCCGCGCAAATGGCATTTTATTCTTCAGGGAATCCGCACGTTTTTGGCGGCAGCGAGTGTCATTGCGGCCAACCTTTGCACCACTTCTACGGGCAAACTCCTATGGGAAAGCGTCTTTATCTGCGCCATTTGTCCGACGGCTGCAGCTGCCCCTGTGATCGTAGAGAAGCTCGGTGGTAGCATTGCCTCGCTGACGGTGTATCTCTTGATAGCCAATTGCTTCACGTCGGTCATTATTCCTTTGTTCTTTCCATTGATGGAAAAGAGTGCCGACATCACCTTTGTCATGGCGGCATGGCTGGTGCTCAAGCGCGTGTTGACGGTGCTGGTGGTTCCCTTGGGCTTGGCTTTGCTGACGCGAAAATGCCTGCCCGACTTCATCGCATGGCTGAAAACGAAGCGCAACATCGCTTTTTACATCTGGAGTTTCAACCTCTCTATCATCATGGGGCTTGCCATGCAGCACATCGTACGTGCCCCCGTTTCAGGCTGGGTGCTCGTAGCTTTATGCATTATTCCCTTGTTATTGGCCGTCGTTCAGTTCTCCGTTGGCAAGCTGGTCGGCCATTATTACGGCGATAGCATCGGGGCCGGACAGGCCTTGGGACAGAAGAATACGGTGGTGGGTATATGGCTCACGCTCTCATTCCTCAATCCCTATGCAGCCATTGCGCCCTGCGTCTATGTGATTTGGCAGAACCTTATCAATGCCATTCAGCTGTATTACAAAGAGAAGCACGGCTATCTGAAATGGTAATCCGAACTATAAATTGGTATGATTTTTGCCCTTTGGTACGACGAAAAGCCCAAAGGCGAACAGAAAATAAAACAAAATAGGTATTAAAAATGAAAGTTATCAGCAATCAATCTTTTGGAGGCGAGCGTCCGCTCTTCGGCATCAAGGACACCCGTTTGGAGCATATCACGATCACCGATGGCGAGTCGGGCATCAAATGTTGCGCGAACTTAGTGTGCGACGACTCGAAGTTCTATGGCAAATATCCGTGGTGGCACGTTGATAAAAGCCTCATCACGAATTGCTATTTCGCCCCCGAAAGCCGTTCGGCCATTTGGTATAGCAGTGATATGACCATGAAAGACTCGATCATCGACGGGCCGAAGTTCTTCCGAGAGATGAAGAATCTGACGCTTGAAAACGTGAAAATCAACGATGCTGACGAGACTTTCTGGAGAGTTGACGGCCTGAAACTGAAGCATGTCAGCCTGCATGACGGCACTTATCCGTTCATGTTCTCGCGCAATATCTATGTGGACGGCCTCACGAGCGACGCAAAATACGTGTTCCAATACTGCAAGAACGTGGAGGTTCACCATGCCAAAATCACCACAAAAGACAGCTTTTGGGAGTGTGAAAACGTCACCGTGTACGACTCAGTGCTTGACGGCGAGTACTTGGCTTGGCATTCCAAGAACGTGAAATTGGTGCGTTGCCACATCGGCGGCGAGCAACCGCTGTGCTATCTCGACGGTATCACGCTCGAAGACTGCACGTTTGACGCCGCCTGCGACCGTGCTTTCGAAGACAGTCGCAACATCGATGCCACCATCAAAGGGCGCATCACCGAGATAAAGAATCCCATCAGCGGGCGCATTGTGGCCGACGAAATCGGCAGAATCACCTACGATGCGTTTGCCAAAGGAAAGGATTGCGTGATTGAAACCACTAAATAAACAACTATGAAGCAGTTTGATTTCGACGAGATTGTGGTGCGCCGCGGCACCAATTCCTATAAGTGGGACCTGCCGAAAGGCGAAGACATCATTCCGATGTGGGTGGCCGACATGGACTTCAAGACCGCCCCTTGCATCATCGATGCGCTGAAACAGCGCGTAGAACACGGCATTTTCGGCTACACGTTCGTGCCCGACAGTTACTATGATGCCATCATCAACTGGTTCAAAAGGCGACACCAGTGGCACATCGAACGCGAGGATATTCTCTACACCTCGGGCGTTGTGCCCGCAATTGCCTGCACATTGAAGGCCACAACCATGCCGGGCGAGAAGGTACTTGTGCAGACTCCGGTGTACAACTGCTTCTTTTCGGCCATTAAGAACAGTGGCTGCGAAGTGTCGGAGAACCCACTTCGGCGCGAAGGAGACAGCTATGTGATAGACTTCGACGACTTTGAACGCCGCTGTAGTGACGAGAAAACCACGGTGTTCCTGCTTTGTAACCCCCACAATCCGGCAGGTCGCGTGTGGCGAAAAGACGAACTCCGACGCATGAACGACATCTGCTTGAAACACCATGTGAAGGTGATTGCCGACGAAATCCATTGCGAACTCGTCATGCCGGGGCACACATTCCAACCCTTTGCGGCCGTCGATGAGACCTGTCGTGACAACTGTGTGGTGCTCAACTCGCCCTCCAAGGCTTTCAACATTGCTGGTCTGCAGATTGCAAACATCGTGTGTCACGATGCAGAATGGCGGCGACGCATCAACCGGGCCATCAATATCAACGAAGTATGTGACGTTAATCCGTTCGGCGTTATCGCCCTGCAAGCGGCCTATAACGACGGTGGTGAGTGGCTTGATGCACTCAACCAATATATCCACGAGAACTATCTTGCCCTCAAAGACTTCTTCCGTGAGCGGCTTCCCCGGCTCGAAGTGTGTCGCCTCGAGGGCACTTATCTTGCATGGATCAACCTCTCTCGCATCCCGATTACGGCCGACGAAGCCGCCCGAAGGCTGCTCGGAAATGCCAAGGTGATGCTCAACAGCGGCACGATGTACGGCAGAGAAGCAGGCAATTCCTATCTCCGCATCAACCTTGCCTGCCCACGTTCCACGTTGATGGAAGGCTTGAAGCGCATCGAAAGCGAGTTGGTTGGCATGTAACACCCGACGGACTACCCCGCAAGTGAGAAATTTTAGCGTCTATACGCTTTCATATCATCTTCTTATTCATGGCATAATGGTAAAGAAAACAAAGCACATTGCACTCCTGTTCTTCCTGTTCGGTCTCCTTCAAGCATCGGCACAACAGGTCAGTATTCATCGGCTTTCGAACGGAATGACCGTTTGGTTGAACCCCGACACGGCCGAATCGAAGTTCATCGGCTACGTAGTTGTGAAAGCAGGAGCACGAGATTGCCCCAATACAGGCATTGCTCACTACTTTGAACACATCATGTTTAAAGGTACGCAACTGATTGGAACCACCGACTACGCCAAAGAAAAACCTTTGCTCGACGACATCAGCCGGCAATACAACCGTTTGGCACAGACCACCGACCCGAAACAGCGCACGGCCATACAGCTCGAAATCAACAAACTTAACCAACAAGCGGCCCAATATGCCATTCCCAACGAATTTTCGAAGCTGCTCACGCGCTACGGTGGCACGGGCATCAACGCCTATACCGACCTTGATGAAACCGTGTATCACAGTGAGTGTGCCCCACAATACATTGAACAATGGTGCCAACTCAACAGCGAACGCTTCATAAACCCTGTGTTCCGGCTCTTCCAAGGCGAGCTTGAAACGGTCTATGAAGAGAAAAACCGGGCCGAAGACAACTTCGGAGTGCAACTCGTCAACCATCTTCAAGGCATGGTATTCAAGGGAAGTAATTATGAATTTCCAGTCATCGGGAGCACCGAAAACCTGAAAAATCCACGCCTTTCTGATATGGAAACGTTTTACAATAACTATTATGTGGCGGGCAATATGGGGCTGATGCTCTGCGGAAACTTCAGGGAGAAGGACATCATTCCCCTGTTGGAAAGGACGTTCGGACGCATCAGAAGCGGTGAAGCACCACGCAGACAACCCATTGATTTGGCCGACTTCAGCCCCGAACGGACGCTGAAAATCAAAATACCTTTTCCTTTGATCAAAGCCTCGGCGCTACTGTTTCGCGGTCCAACCCCACGCAATCACGACTACACCGCCATGCAGATTGCCATGCGATTGCTGTCGAACAGCAACAATAGCGGGCTCATCGACTCGCTCTCTGTGCATCATCATGTGATGTACGGAATGGCAGCCAGCGACCAAATCTCCATGACTCGGGAGGTAGGTCTGTTAGGAGTTGCTGCCGTTCCAAACCTCCCTTTCGGTTCAAAACGCAAGGCAGAGCGACTCCTTTGGCAGCAAATTGACAAGCTGAAACGTGGAGATTTCTCTGCAGAAAGCTTCGAAGCAGCCAAGACAGAATACCGAAAACAACAGGAACAACGGCTCGAAGATATCAACAGTCGCATCGAACTGATGGCCGGTTGCTATTCAAGCGGCATGGATTGGAGCGAATACTTGGCGCATATCTCCATGATTCCGCAACTCAAAAAGGCTGACATTGTGGCAGCCTGCCAGCGTTATTTCAACAATCATTACCTGCTTATTCACAAGAAATTCGGCAAATACAAGAAGGATAAAATAGCGAAACCGCCCTACAAACCCGTAAAGACTGATAACGAAAGTAAGCAGTCCGCCTATGCTGAACAGCTGGCATTGACTGCCACACCCACGCTTTCTCCGCGGTTCATTGCATTTGGAAAGGACGTCGAAACACGCCATCTTGTCCCGCAAGCCGACCTATATGCCACGCCAAATCCACGTAATGATATCTTCCAACTCAAGCTCTCTTGGTACCAAATCCACGTGCAAAAGCCCGTCCATATGATGTCGGATCTCTTTGATTATTTAGGCACTTCGTCACTCAAAAAACAAGCTTTTGCGGCCCGATTGCAGGCACTTGGTACCACGCTCAAGGGTGACTACACGCTCAACCGCATGACAATTGAACTCACAGGCTTCGACAAGAACCTCGCAGCCTCGATAGACTTGCTCACCGATTTGCTGAAGAATCCTAAGACCGACCGGCCGTCTATCACGACAATGAAGAAGGACGCGCGCCTCGGCGACAAGTTTTTTGATAAGGACATGGAGTCGGTTCGCAGCGCCGTTTTGGAAAAAATCGCCCTCGGAACGAACTCCACTTACCTGCAAAACATGCCGACAAACGAGCTGAAAAGACTCGAAGTGCAGGATATTGAGGACCTTTTTAAATCGGCACAAAACGGGAAATTGACCGTCACCTACAGTGGAAGACTTGCCATAGACAGCGTGGCCGAGATGCTGAAACCCATTGTTTCGCCCATCGAAAGACAAGATTACACGGGCTATGACTTCAATGTAGAGCAGCCCAAACACACGATTTATCTCTATGACAAACCCGATGCACGTCAAGCTATCGTTGGAACATACACCGTTCTACCGCCGCTTGACACCGAAGAAAAGCAAGCACGCTTCACGATATGGCAGCGTTATTTCAGCAACGGCGGCCTCAACAGCGTGCTATTCCGCGAACTTCGCGACCTTCGGTCACTGGTTTACACCTGCAGCGGCATCGCTTATACGCAGTCGTTTAAGGCAAGGAAAAACCGTAATATCGGCTACTTCACTGTGGCAGGCACGCAAACCGACAAGGCGCTCACCACGCTTTCGCTTATCGATAGCCTGCAAAACGACATGCCTATCGACCGTCGGAACCTACAAAACGCACGGCAATCGGCACTCAACAGCATCAACAATTCGCGCCCCACATTCCGAGATCAGCCCGACTATATGGCCGAAGCTGTCCTCAAAGGTTATGCGGAAGACCCCAGCAAGGCTCGCACTTCGGCCATCATGCAAACCACCGACGAGGCCGTCATTAGCTATTATCGCGACGTTGTTCAGCCCGCTCCGCGTTCCTATTTCATCATCGGCAACCTGAAAGCCATCGATCGCAAGGCCCTCGAACGCTATGGTCGTGTTGTAGAATTAAAGAAGGAAGACATCTACAGATAGTCAACCGGTTTGTAATATCAGCCATATTTGCACGCAATATCAGCCTTATTGCGCGGTAAAATGGCTGATATTGGCACGTAAAGTGACTGATATCGCGCGCTAATATGACCCATATTGACGACATTCCGAATGAGGGGAAAGACGTATTGTCAATCGTCAACAACAGATAAAACAGCAGATTCAGTATGCAAACTTTGCCGCTTTGTACCTGTTTCTATCCCATTTTAACTATATTTGTAGCCGGATATCCGCTATCCCGCAGGTCAATTGTCAACACATAAATTGGATTTTGACAAATGAACCGCTGACAAATACGACAAAGAGTCATTGCTGTAAGCGGTTTCATGGCCTTTAACGATGTTTGGAACTGACGCCGTTTTGTAGCTATTATGTCGACAAAAAGAAATGAAGTGTAAAATTATCGTTTGTTTGTTGTCCCTACTCTCCTTTGTTGTTACAGCAAATGCACAAGTCGAGATTGCCTTTTCGCCCGATTGCCCGGGGGCAACTACGGGGCCAGACATCATGCCACAATGGAGCATTGATTGGGAGACAGGTTCCTCATACGAGTGGAACCGAAGGAATGGAGCGCATGAACATACGTGGACTATCAACACTTCGCTCTTTCGTTTAGGACTTACCACCAATGTAGAACTGCGTTTCCAATTAGATGAGAGTGCCACGTTGGCATCTCAGAAGCTCTATGGTGGCATATCCAATGCATCTGTCGGGACAAAGATAAAAGTGTTTGAAGGGTCGAAAGGCCTGCCGAAAACAGCCTTCCTTGGGACAATTCTCCTTCCCGGGAGCAGTCAATCTCATTATCTCCCCAAGCATATCGGCGTTCAATCCCACCTGTTGTTTGAAAATAATATAACGGAATTTTTCAGTATAGGCTATGATATTGGGGTGGAATGGAGTAGTGAGATGCATCGTCCGGATATATTTTTCGGTGCCGGTCTGAACTTCCAGCCTATGGATAGGTGGTGCTTTTTCATAGAAAGTTATAATCGCTTCAATTCTGAAAAGCAGGAGGACTGGGCCAGACCCGGCCATAGAAGCCACTTCAACTGTATGGGTGAAACGGGCGTTTCTTATATCGTCACACCGCGATTGCAGCTAAACATGTATAGCGACATCTGCTTTAACGAGCCTTTTAAATATGTAAATCTCGGTGTAGGAATGGCCTGGTTGCTCCACTAAAGAATTTTTAATTCCACTAAGGTACAATTAGAACAATTCTGATTATGAGAAAAAGAAAGAAGAAATCTGTTTCAATTCCATTAAGGTACAATTAGAACAAGAACAGATATTTAAAGTAATTTCTGTTTGAAAGAATGTTTCAATTCCACTAAAGTACAATTAGAACGCAAAGACCTATACTGCCCAGATGCGTGCGCATTAGTTTCAATTCCACTAAGGTACAATTAGAACCTGGAATGCAGTCCGTCATCGGTAAAGCCACCGTCACGGAAGTTCTGACGGAAGTGGTTCTTTCCTATGATGGCCGCCTTGCGTGGTATTTCGTCACGCATGACACGTTCCACCTGCTTCGGTGCACGGGCGATGATGATGTCGGCTATTTGTTTAGCATTCATAAAAACAATCGCTTAAAAGTTTGTTTATAATAACGAAATATTTCGTATCTTTGCATCGGTATTGGAGAGCCGGCCTGCCGTCTCCGGAACCTCCCATAACGTTAGGCTGTATAAGTCTAACGTTTTGTTTTGCCTCCATACACCAGTAATTTGTTCTTCCAACACACCATGATGATCCGCTCCTTCCTGCTTTGCGAAGTTTCAATTCCACTAAGGTACAATTAGAACAAGCGCTTGCAAATAAGATTATTGAGGAAACTCAATTTCAATTCCACTAAGGTACAATTAGAACCGACCCCGACCCGAAGCGCGGCAAAGAGCCTGCTATTTCAATTCCACTAAGGTACAATTAGAACAATTCTACGAGAAAAATGTACCCGCACGTTCTATTATTTCAATTCCACTAAGGTACAATTAGAACACACAGACGTTAAGATAATAAAAAGAAATAATTTATTTCAATTCCACTAAGGTACAATTAGAACGCACCTCCAGTTAATATAGCCAGTTGATTTTAAAGCATTTCAATTCCACTAAGGTACAATTAGAACTTTGCGTCTACGGAGATCAGAC
>ERZ772960.2558-NODE-2558-length-13071-cov-5.640366_pt1 | contig 13071 bp, 11 predicted proteins | sample MGYA00580678_ERZ772960 | MGnify/ENA primary metagenome ERZ772960 (study PRJEB29015, sample SAMEA2737930) | human oral metagenome | biome: human oral; feature: human-associated habitat; material: dental | place: China | collected 2059 ... | reverse complement strand
TTGCTGAACAAGCCCTCGTTGCCATGAATTAAACAGCTTAGAAAGTCACCTTGTTCGTTGACTTTTTATGGGAGGATTTTATGAAAAGAGTTTTATTTTTGTCGGTACTGATTCCAATGATGGTTTTCAGTTCATGTAATTTTTTTGAACCTGAAAAAAAAGGATGGGAAAAATTTGAGCCGGAGATATTGTCCTCAATTTCTTTTAAGGGAAATTTTACATCGACTCAAAAAATGTCTTTTTATAAAAATAAAGACGATTTGATCAATGCGTATAATAAATACGTTATTAACCAATATACAAATGTCGGTAAAAATTGGGATGTGAGGCCGAAACTTAAAGTTCTGACATATTCATCGACTTTTATAACCTATTCAGATCCGAACAGCCAGCATAATAAGGTTGAAACCATCACCGTAACAGAAGTGAAACAAAAACTTAAAGATTATAAAAACAGCTATGATAATTCTTGTTTTGCCTTTGCAAATTTTGGTTATGGTATTACGGGGATTGGAATTTATTATATTGAAAACGACGAATTAAAATATTGCTGGTATTATTCATTTAAACATGGTGTATAATTATTTTTCAAACTCGAATATCTAATATGTGCGCAGTTCGAAACTTCGCGCTTACGCGTTCGTTGCGAAGCATGCGCACGGCTAAAAACTTTTTCGGAAGTTGATTCGAAGACCGCGAAAACGGACACGTAGAATCGGTTCTTTGCAGAACGAGCCGTAGGCTCTAACTTCCTGCAAAATTTTTTATAGGAGCAACTATGGGACGTGTGTACAATTTTTCGGCGGGACCGTCGTGTTTGCCGGAAGAAGTGTTGAAAGAGTGTGCCGATGAAATGCTCGACTACAAAGGCACGGGTCAGTCGGTTATGGAGATGAGCCATCGTTCGTCGGCATTTAAGCCGATCGTTGAGGACGCGGAAGCTATGGTGAGAAAACTCATGCGCGTGCCCGACAACTACAAAATCGTGTTTTTGCAGGGCGGCGGTTCGACTCAGTTTGCGATGGTACCGCTGAATCTCGGCATACGTTCGGGCAAAGCCGTCTACGTCGATACCGGCGTGTGGTCGGGTAAAGCGATCAAAGAAGCGAAAAAATACGTTTCCGTCGATGTCGCCGCGTCGTCGAAAGACCGCAATTTTTGCTATATTCCGAAAATCGATAAAATCACGGGCGATTACGATTACGCGTATATCTGTCTCAACAACACGATCAAGGGCACGCACTGGAATTATATTCCCGATACGGGCGGCATTCCGCTCGTCGCCGATATCTCTTCGTGCATCCTGTCCGAGCCGCTCGACGTGAGCGCTTTCGGCCTCGTCTTTGCAGGCGCGCAAAAAAATCTCGGGCCTGCGGGCGTTACGCTCGTCATCATCAGGGACGACCTCATCACCGATTCTCCGCAAAAAGGTACGCCGACGATGCTCACGTATAAAACGCACACCGACGAAGATTCGCTGTACAATACGCCGCCGTGCTATGCGATCTACGTCGTCGGTAAAGTGCTTCATTGGATAGAAAAAAACGGCGGAGCGGAAGGCATGAAAGCGCGCAATTATGCAAAGGCCGGGCGCCTGTACGACTACCTCGATTCGAGCGCCGTCTATCGTGCAACCGCCGACAAAGACAGCCGTTCGATCATGAACGTGCCGTTTTTGACAAAAGAGAAAGACGAAGCGAAGGCCGACGCGATCAACAAAAAATTCACAGCCGAAGCGGCGAAAGCGGGGCTCGTAAACCTTGCGGGGCACCGTACCGTCGGCGGTATGCGCGCGTCCATATATAACGCCATGCCGATCGAAGGCGTCGAACGTCTTATCGAATTTATGGATAAGTTTGCCGCTGAAAATTTTTAAGCGGACGAATGCCCGCCGAAAGCATATCGTTGTGATACGGCTTTCAAAGCGCGGCGTACATGATTAACGGACACCTCTGAAAACCCGGTCTGATTTTCAGAGGTACCGCCGATTTTTTAATAATTATTAATATGAGGGACTGCTATGTTTAAAATTCAAACGCTCAACAAAATATCCTCTGCGGGACTCGAACGATTTCCCCGCGACGATTACGAAATCGCATCTTCGATCAACGATCCCGACGCCATCCTCGTGCGCTCTCAAGATATGCACGGCATGACGATTCCCGATACGGTAAAAGCCGTCGCACGAGCGGGAGCGGGCGTCAACAATATCCCCGTGCAGGAGTTGACCGAGCGGGGCATCGTCGTGTTCAATACGCCCGGCGCGAATGCGAACGCGGTTAAAGAACTCGTCATACTCGGCATGCTCATCGCAAACCGTCCCGCGATCGCCGCCGCCGAGTGGGTAAAAAGTCTTGCGGGCAAAGGCGATGAGATTCCCGACCTTGCGGAAAAAGGCAAATCCCAATTCGTCGGGCCCGAACTGCAGGGCAAAACGCTCGGCGTCATCGGTCTCGGTGCCGTCGGAGCCCTCGTCGCAAACGCGGCCGTCGGTTTGGGGATGACCGTTATCGGATACGATCCCTTTATCTCCGTCAAACACGCATGGCAGCTCGACACGCACATCAGACAGGCGGAAACCCTCGACGCCCTGCTTTCAAAATCCGATTACATCACGATCCACATGCCGCAGACAAACGACACGAAAGGCTTTATCAATGCCGACAGATTGAACGCGATGAAAACCGGCGTGCGCATCGTAAACTTTGCGCGCGGAGGACTGGTCAACAATGCCGACATGCTTCAGGCGATTGCGAACGGAAAGGTTTCCATGTTCGTCACCGATTTTGCGGCGGAAGAACTGCTTGCAAATCCGAAAGTCATCTGTTTTCCGCACCTCGGCGCATCGACGCCCGAAGCCGAAGAAAATTGCGCCGTCATGGCAGTCGCAGAGCTTCGCGAATTTCTCGAACGCGGCACTATAACCAATTCGGTCAACTTTCCGAAAATCGTTACCGAAAACGAAATCCCTCCGGGCGGTACGCGCCTTTGCATTTCGAACAAAAACATTCCCGGTATGGTGTCGAAGTTTTCGACGATTTTGGGCGAAGCTTCACTCAATATCGCGGGCATGATAAACCAAAACAGCGGCAACATTGCCTACAATATCATCGACGTCGAAGACAAAGTGAGCGACGATACGCTTGCAAAACTTTCCGCAATGGAAAACGTCACGCACGTGCGCGCGATTGCAGGGTGAGCCGGTTTCTTTGCAAAAAAAATTATTAAGGGGGGAAGTCTCCCCCTCGCGGCTGTCCAAAAACTTCAGTTTTTGGACAGCTTCCTTGATTTTATATGCGATGTTTAAAATTAAGTCCTTGCAATATAAAGACTTAATTTTAAACTCGACGGGCTGTCGAAAAAGTAACCGACTTTTGAGACAGCCCCTGCCCCCTCAAGCGGGGACACCCCGCAACGCCCCGTGTATCGTCACGGCCGATGTTGTCGGCCGTTTTGCTTTGCGGAATTTTCATTCTGCGCGCCTGCCGGAAAATTTTGCGGTGTGAGTAAAAACGCGAAGAGGCTTCCGCACAATCCTCCGGCTATGTGAGCGATGACCGAAATACCGTTATGCTGCAGCGTACCGAAATTAAAAAACTGCCCGCCTATGTACAAAATAAACACGAGTATAAACGACAGCGGTATTTCGTTTTTTGCGAACGACGTGAACGATGCAAGCATGATCATCATAAACACGACATCGCTTGCGCCCATTTCCGGATGCGTGATCAAACACGCGTTGATGACGCCTGTGACGAGTGCGGTTATCGTTATGACGAGTGCGAGGACCCGCGATCCGTAGCGGCTTTCGATGATCGGACCGAGCAGCAAAACGAGCGACATATTCGCAATGAGGTGCTGCCAATCGGCGTGTCCGAACACGTGTGAAAAGAGGCGAAAATAATCGAGCGGTGCTCTCCAATCGAACGGGTGACTGCTGTATTTTCCGCCCGGTATGATAAAGAGTGCCGCCGCAAGGTGCCGATCGAATACATAGGTATCGAGCAGCATGATTAGGGTACAGACGGCGACAAAGGTAAGTGTAACGGGCGCGTTGTAGGTTACGCGGATTTTCGAGCGTACTTCGGTATGTTCCTGCATGGTGACAGTATAATAAAACGAACGCCGCGCCTCAAGCGATTTTTGCGTATATGCGGTTTGTAAATAAAAATTCAATCGAAAGCGCATGAAGAGTTTCAAAGTCACGCGTATTCGTTTGTCTTATTGATTTTTTAAATTTATTAAAGATATTAGATAAAAGCTATTGGATTAACGGCGAAAATTTTGTATATTATAAGCATGGCTGGCAGCGATACGTTCGGAAGCGGCGAGTTTTCGATCGAAGCGGTCGATGCCGTCGATTACGATATTCCGCCGAACGGCCGCGTCGTATTTTTTAACGACGACTATACGACGAAGGATTTTGTTGTCGACGTGCTCATGTCCGTCTTTCATAAATCGGAACACGACGCGTGCGTCATTATGGAATCCGTACACAAAACGGGTTCCGGTATTGTCGGAGTGTACGCGTTCGATATAGCGGCAACGCGGGCTGCGATAACGGTGCGGCGTGCGCGTGAACAGGGCTTCCCGCTGAAAGTCGAAGTGCAGGAAGTGTAGGCGGCATCGATTAACCGAAACGAAATATAATCGATAACCGACTTTATAGCGATCGATGAAAATTGCACGCAGGTGCGGTTTTTGTTCGATCCCGGAACTCGCCGTGCATGGCGGCGGGTGGGAAGTGGAAAGATATGGAAATAAGTCCGCAGCTGCGAAAGATATTATCGGTTTCGTTTTCCGATGCGAAATACGCCCGCCACGAATTTTTTACGCCGGAGCATTTACTCAGCTCCGCGCTCGCCTTCGATTCGGTACGCGATCTGCTCGAATCGTGCGGTGCGGACGTCGCGACGATCCGTGATTACGTCAACGAATACATCAAAAAAAACGTGCCCGTGTCCGCAGTGCAGGGGAACGGGCAGAGCGCCGAACCCGTCGAAACGCAGGGTTTTCAGGAAGTGATGAACCGCGCCGTGTTTCACTGCGCGTCGAGCGACAAACGGATTCTCGATATCACCGATGTGCTTGTCAGTATGACGGAAGAAAAACGCAATTACTGTGCGTATTCGCTGCGCATGGGCGGCGTCGATACGCTCCGTCTTATCGAAGCGATCGGAGAAGCGAAACTTACCGATGAAAATCAATTTTTTTCCGATCCCGGCGATGCGCAGCAGAAATTCATGCCGGGTATGCAAACAGCCGACGATGCGCGGCAGGAAAGTCCCCGGGGAACAAAACCGACGGCGTTAGAAAAATTTTGTGTCGATTTGACCGAAGAAGCGAGGCGGGGCAAAATCGATTCGCTTATCGGACGGACGGAGGAAATCGACCGCACGATTCAGATTCTGTGCCGCCGTACGAAAAACAATCCGCTTTACGTCGGAGATGCGGGCGTCGGAAAGACGGCGATCGCGAACGGACTCGCGCTCAAGATTGCGCAAAATAAAGTACCGGATGTGATTAATAATTTTTCAATCTACAGCCTCGATATGGGTTTGCTGCTCGCCGGTACGAAATTCCGCGGCGATTTTGAAGACCGTCTCAGAAAGATCACCGACGAACTGATGAAAAAAAAGCATGCGATTTTATTTATCGATGAGATCCATATGATCATGGGTGCCGGTACGAGCGGCAACAGTACGATGGATGCGGCGAATTTATTAAAACCGGTTTTGTCGTCGGGGAAAATCCGCTGCATCGGTTCGACGACGCACGAAGAATATGCGAAAAATTTCGAAAAAGACAGAGCGCTCGCGCGCCGCTTTCAAAAGATCGATATCAAAGAACCGTCTCCCGAAGATACGCTGTCGATTTTAAAAGGGCTCCGCGAAAGGTACGAAAGCTACCACGGAGTGACATACAGCGATACGGCGCTCAAAGCTGCGGTCGATCTGTCGGTGCAGTATCTGCCGGACAGGCGCCTTCCCGATAAAGCGATCGACATTATCGACGAAGCCGGTTCGTACATGAAAATCAAAGCGAAGGGGGGATTCGCCCGCATGCGCGAAGCTTTCGCGCCTGAAAGCGATGCCGCGCATACGCAGGAAGTCGTGCGTACAAATGCGCTTTCGAAAAAGCCCGTCGTCTCGACTTCCGTTATTAAAATGGTGACGGCAAAGATGGCGCGAGTGCCGCTTGAATCGGTGACGAGCGGAGAAAAAGAAAAGCTCCGCGACCTCGCCGACACGATGCGCTCGGAAATCTTCGGACAGGACGAAGCGGTTACCGCGGTGACAAAGGCGGTAAAACGCTCTCGCGCGGGATTCAACAATCCCGAACGGCCGGAAGCGAGCTTTTTGTTCGTCGGCCCGACGGGCGTCGGTAAAACGGAACTCGCCCGCTCGCTTTCCCGTACGCTCGGCGAAACGCTCTTGCGTTACGATATGAGCGAATATCAGGAAGAGTATACGGTGAGCCGTCTCATCGGTTCGGCGCCGGGCTACGTCGGCTATGAAGAGGGCGGTCAGCTTACCGAAGACGTGCGTAAAAATCCGCATTCGATCGTGCTCTTCGACGAAATCGAAAAGGCGCATCCGAAAATTTACAACGTGCTGCTCCAAGTTATGGACTACGGATTTCTCACCGACAATCAGGGGCGTAAAGCAGATTTTCGAAACTGCATCATCATCATGACGAGCAATGCCGGCGCGCGCGACATGGAAAAGAGCAAAGTCGGTTTCGGCGCCGGAGACGCTGCGGATGAAAACGATTCTCTTCGCGAAGCGGTCGAAAAAGCTTTTTCACCGGAATTCCGCAACCGGCTCGACGGCGTTATCGCGTTTTCTCATTTGGGCAAAGAGATCGTCGACGACATTGCGAAAAAAGAAGTCGCAAAACTCGCCGTCCGCCTCGCGCAAAAAAAAGTCAAACTCGAAACGACCCCGCGTGCGATTGCCTATCTTTCGGAAAAAGGTTATTCGCGCGAATTCGGAGCGCGGAATATGGCTCGCACTGTCGAAGAAAAGATCGCATCTCCGCTTACCGACGAAGTGCTGTTCGGAAAACTTTCCGCGGGCGGTGAAGTGCGCGTCGACGTATCGCGCGGAAGCGACGGCACGGAAACATTGACTTTCGATTATGGAAAGCGTTGATTGGCGGGAAGAGCTCGGTACCGAATGTTTCGGAAGCGGTTTTGAATACACACATTTTTTCGTACGCGACGCAAGTCGAAACGGTTTGCTCGGCTATACGGAAATTCTGACGCCCCATCTCGTATTTTCGGCATATTTGCAGGGAATTTTCCCGTGGTACGACGAAAGCTCCGGCGATCCCGTTTTGTGGTGGAGTCCCGATCCGCGTTTCGTGCTTCCCGTAAATGAAATCCGCTTTCCGCGCAGTGCCGTAAAATTTTTAAAACACAGCCCGTATACGTATACCATCGATGCAGCTTTTTCCCGCGTCATCGAAAATTGCGCGCACGTGCATCGCGCCGGTCAGGACGGCACGTGGATAGGGGAGCGCATGATCGATATCTACTGCGCGCTGCATGAACGCGGTATCGCGCATTCTGTCGAAGCGTGGCACGGAGGCGAGCTTGCGGGCGGACTCTACGGCGTGCTCATCGGAAAAGTGTTTTGCGGCGAGTCGATGTTTACGCTTGAATCGAACGCGGGCAAAAGCGCGTTTATGCTTTTTGCAAAAGCGTTTGAAAGATGCGGCGGCGTTTTGATCGATTCGCAAGTGTATACGGAAAATATCGCACGATACGGCGGCCGCAATATAAGCCGCACGGCGTTTTTGCGCATGGAAAGCGAACTCTTGCCGCAAAAACTTTCAGGCGACTTGCACAAAGTTTTTGCCGAAATCGCTCTGCTGGAGTCGTGAGTCGAAAAACGCTCAGCGCGTTTTTTATCGGAGACGCTTGCAATTTTTCCGCGCCGGCTTGCGAGATATCAAATAATGCGTTACACTCGTTTTATGAATGCAATTATCACCGTCGTCGGCTCGGATAAGGTCGGCATCATCGCAAAAGTGAGCGGTTTTCTCGCCGAACACAAAGTCAATATAGCCGATATTTCGCAGACGATCCTTTCCGGAAAATTCGTTATGATGATGATGGTAGATCTCGACGGCGCCGATATTTCGATCGAAGATCTCCGCGCTGAAATGAATAAAACCGCAGACGCTATGGGCGTCGAAATCAACATCATGAGCGAAAAAGTGTTTTCCGCAATGCATCGGATTTGATCGTGCCCGCAGGCGGATGTTGCGCCGCGTCGTATTGGGGTGATAAAAGCGCACTCGTTTTCCGATAAAAAATACGGGCGATTCGAACCGCGCGATTCCATAGTGCGCACAGCCCGTCCGCCCGTACAAACGATTTTTCGAATTGATTTACGCGCCGCCGACACCCTTGTCGATCGAAGCGCCGGTCGCTTTATTTACGGTAAAATTGATAAGCAATACGAGTACGATGATCATGAGGTTGATCGCGTTGCCGTACTGCGTATAGCCTTTTTCGTTGAACTGCATGAGCATCGTCGTAAGCACTTTATTTTGCGGCGTGACGAGGAGTGCGAACAGCGAAAGCTCTCTCATGCACGAAATAAACGGCAGCAAAAATCCCGACAGAAACGTCGCCTTTTGAATCGGAACGATGATGTGCGACATGCGCTTTATCCACGGCACGCCGACGATGACGGCGGCTTCTTCGATTTCGTTTGAAAGCTGCAGCATGGCGTTGACGCCGCTTCTCGATGCGAAGGGCAGGTATTTTACCGAACCGATGAGCGCGAGGATAAAAAACGAACCGTATAAAAACGGGATCTTCGTCGCAATCGAAAGGTAGATCGCGCCGAACGCCATCGACGGCATGAGGTACGGGAAAAACGCGAGATTGTTGACGAAGGTTGCCAATTTCGACCCGCGCCGTTTTCCGATCGCATAGCCGATGAGGATGCCGCTCGTGCCGGCGACAACTGAACACACGACCGACAGGCGGAGGCTGTTCCACAGCGTGCGCCACACGTCGGCGCTCATGAGGATGCCCGCGTCCATGCCGTTTTCAAGGGCGGATTCGCCGCGTCCGATCCAAAAGTCGAGCGTAAAATTTTTCAGCGAATAATCGCCGGGCAGGAGCAGCACCGATTCAAGGGCAAAGGTGATGAGCGGTACGATCGCGATAAAGCACAGGAGGACGACGAGGAAGGCCGAAAGCGGTGTCCGTGCGCCGCGAAGGTTCACGAGCGAAATCTGCGAAGATTTTCCGGTGATCGTCGTAAACGATTTTCGCCTGCCGGTAAACCATTGATTCAATCCGAGTATGCCGATGCCGAATAAAATCATCGTAAACGCGATGATGTATCCCTGCCCTTGGAAATTGCCGTTCATCATCGTGTACATCTTTGTCGTGAGTACCCAAAAGCGCACGGGCGATCCGAGAAAAACCGGAACGGCGTACGCGCTCATCGCGGAAGCGAACACGAGCAGAAAAGTCGAAAGAAGGGCGGGCATGACAATCGGCAATGTGATTTTCCGCATGATCTTTGCGCGGCTCGCTTTTAAAATCGTCGCGGCTTCTTCGAGGTTCGCATCCATATTGCGCAGGATGCCGCCGATGAGGATGTAGGCGAACGGCGAATAGTGGAGTCCGAGCACGACGGAGCAGGGGAAAAGTCCGTAGACGAACCATTCAGGCATTGCGATGCCCGTGAGCGCCGTAAAGATGCCCGTGATGCCCATACCGACGTTCGTATTTCTGAAAAAGTTCGTCCAAAACATCGCGAGCGTCCACGACGGCATGATATACGGAAAGACGAATACGAACGAAATAAATTTTTTGTATTTGAGATTCGATCTCGTAATGAGCCACGCGACCGCCCCGCCGAAAAAAATCGCGATGACGGACGCGACGATCGCCATGAAAACCGTATTCAGCAGCGGACGGTAAAAATTATTAACGGAATATTCGCCGCCTGCGAGCAGTCTCTTCCAGTGGTACGGCGTGAGCGCGCCGGTCGGCTTGCGTATGAGCTGCATTTCCATCGGGTGAACGCTGTACGTTTCCAATACGAGCGAAAGCAGCGGATACAGCGTCAACGCCGCGAGCAAAACGAAAAATACGACAAGGATGACATTTGCGGGGTTTTGCAAAAACGTCTTAATGCGATTCGCCGCTTTTTTTGACATGACAGCTCCCATCAGGCTATTTGGTCAGATTTTTTGAAATGAATTCGAAAACGTCCGCGTACGCTTCATTGATGTATTCGGGATCTTCCATGACGAGGCGCGTTTTCCAATACGAAAGCGGCTGGTCGCCTTTATTTACCGGAATGCTCGCGTTCGAAGAATACGCACCGATGTTTTTTGCCCACGGAGCGTATCCCGCCGCCGTTACCAAATGTTCGACAAAGAGCATGGACGTGTAGGGCATCGTCGTCGTTTTGACGATCTGGACATAGAGCGGATACATAAAGCCCGCAAAGGGGTCAACCGTCGTATTTTTGCCGTCCGCATAGTACGAAGCGATTTCAAGATTTTCGGTGCGCACCGTCTTCGAGCGGAGTTTACTCAACACGAAGAGACCGATTTTTCCGGACGCTTCGGCATTGGAAATCTGTTCCGCTATCGTCGTGTCGGTATTGCCGAACGAGCAGTTGTGCAGGAATTCCGCAATCCATTTATAGCCGGCATTTTTGTAACTGCCGAGCTGAATGTCTTTTCCGTACAAGTTTTTATACGCTTTTGCGAGCTTATCCGCCCACGTTTTATTCGTCAGCATGATGAGGAAGTTTTCGTTTACCTTTTCCGTTTCGGGGCTTTTGAAAAACACTCTGCCTTTCATCGCGGGTTCGGTCAGCTGCCACACGTTCGTGATCGCAGGGACATTCGAACCGACCGTATTGAAGATAAAAAGCTTGTCGATATATTGCTGCACGAGCGGCACTTTGTCCGCGCCGTCGATGTTCGACGCGACGGATGCCGGAACGTAGTTTATGAGATTTCCCGTATCGACCATCTGCACTTTCATCACCGCGCCGTTTTGCGTCAGTACGACATCCGCGCCGTCGATCTTTCCGCTGATTTCCGCCTGCAGTTTCGTATAGATTTCGCTGTCTTTGACATTCGTCGTTTCGACGTCGATGCCGTATAATTCGGTAAAGGCCTTTGCCGCGCTCGCGATGCGTGAACTCGTTCCGTACGCTTTAAATACGGTGCCGGCCGATTTCGCCGCCGCCGCTTCTTCTTTCGCTTTTGCGACGAGTTCATCGTGCGACATGTTTTTTGCCGCGTCGATCGTTTGCTTGACGTTCATCTTTTGCGCATTTTTTGAACAGGAAGCGAGTACGCACAGCGATGCGCATAAAACGATTCCGGTCAGCATTTTTTTCATAGAATCCTCCAAACAAATTTCATAACGATTTGATTTTTTTATGTGACGGGCTGAAATTATCGTTCAGCCGACAATATTTCATTGTACTACGGATTTTTGTTGTGTGTCAAATATTTTTTTAGACAATATTTTTTTAGAACGTGTTTTTAGAATGTGATGATCTCTTCATACACTTGAATTGCGAACTGATCGGTCATACCGGAAATATATTCGATGACGCATTTTTGGTACGACTCGTTGTCGTTTATATCGAACACTTCGGCCGTGTTGCAGCGGAGGATTTTTTTGCGGTCTTCCTGCCCGAGCGGCGCGTAGTTTGCGTATTTGACGAGCCAGTCTTCATAGGTTGTACATAGGTTCGGATAATAGCGCAGCGCCTGCCGGGCGCGTCCGTTTTGCGCGTAGGGCTGCACGCGCATAAGCACTTCATACAGCGTTTTGACGATGTCCGACGCGTAGTGCATGAATTCTTCGATGCGCCAGTGCGCGTAGATCCGCCGATAATTGAATTTTTTCAGTTCGATAATAAAACGAAAATACTCGTCCGAAAAGCGCAATCCGTTTTCGGGACTCGACTGCGTGCACAAGTCGACGATTAAATCGTTTATCAAAACGGTCGTGTTGACCGCTTTGCCGCTTCGAAACGCGCCCTTCGCTTTGCCGTCGATGCCGAGCGTCGTCGCAACGATTTCGCGCAGTTCGCGGTACGACGTCATATCGAGCATGTGGTATGCCCGCGCGTCTTCGATGTCCCGTCCCAAGTACGCGATTTTATCGGCGATCTTTACGACGCAGCCTTCCCACGTGTACGGCTGTACGATACCCGGCCGCTTTATCGAATAGAGATCGATCGCTTCAGTCCGCGGCACGATGCCCTGCTGATCGATTTCGCCGCAGTGGCAGATAAGCCCGTCTCGCACCGCATACGTCAAATTGAGCGGCTGTTCGATACCGTCGGGATCGGCAAGCGTTTCGATATAGTCTGCAAAAAAAAGGCTGTTGCGTTCGTGCCAGAATTTTTTCGGTGCATTGACGCCCGTTTTTTGTTCAAGGAGCGAGTTGAGACAGTTTTCTCCGTGGTGACCGAAAGGCGCGTGACCGATATCGTGCCCGATCGCGATTGCAGCGGCAAGCCTTTCGTTCAAGCCGAGATATTTTGCGATTTCGGATGCGACCGAAGCGACGTGCAGTACGTGTTCCATGCGCGTACAGGTGTGATCGTTGTGCGGCGCAAAAAAAACCTGCGTTTTATGCTTTAAGCGGCTGAATGCGCGGCAGTGCAAAAGCCGCGTATAATCGCGCTCGAAGTCGGATCTGATTTCGTTGCCTCTGCCGTACAGCGGTACTTCGCGTTTTATACATTCCGCCCAATTTTTGCGTTCGGGACAGCATCTCACGTCTTTGAAAGAGTCTTTCATACGGCGGTTATTATATCACGGAAAAAGAACGGTAGTAAGTGCGCGGTTAAAAGTTTAAATTTCGAGTTTGCCGGAACTCGAAATTTCCCATCTTTTTCGCTTACCGGCTGAATGGCGAGTTTTGAAAATAAATAAAAATGTGCTTACGGAGTGATTCCGGCAACGTGCCGAAAGCGGCTTGACGCGTGCGTGACGCGGCGTAGCAGCGGGAGACACGCGTGCGACTTTGTGCGTTCAGCTTGCGCAAGTTTTGCTTTA
>ERZ772960.2557-NODE-2557-length-13073-cov-2.449378_pt1 | contig 13073 bp, 8 predicted proteins | sample MGYA00580678_ERZ772960 | MGnify/ENA primary metagenome ERZ772960 (study PRJEB29015, sample SAMEA2737930) | human oral metagenome | biome: human oral; feature: human-associated habitat; material: dental | place: China | collected 2059 ... | reverse complement strand
ATACTCAGCACTAGCAATAAGTTCTTCCGCACGCATGATGAAGTAATTAGCCTGCACCAACGTTTGATAGTAAGCAGCGTAGTAAGAATTAATATTATCATGATCAAGAACAGACTGCTCCTGCCAGGTATAAAGCCCCTTGAGAGAGTTGTTATCAAGCTGCGTAAGGTGGAAAAGGTCTGTCTGTATATCTGCAGAATTCAGATTATTGGGAGACTCCACCCCAATAAGCAACGCATAGACGGCATCTCGGTTCTGCTTTGCCATCTTGATATCCTGGAAAGGCTCCTGCAGAGGAGTTCCTTCGGGCAAGCGCGTTACGTCGCACGATGTAAAGATCGTAGCAAACGCGAGGATAGCGCTGAGGAAAAATGCTATTTTTTTCATCTGTCTAATTACGAATTATAGGTCTTTTATTAGAACATTAGTTGGATGCCACCAACGAATTGGCGCGTATTGGGGAATCTGTTCAGCGTAAGGCCGCCGGCACTTGTTTCAGGGTCGAAGCCGTTATATTCCTTAGACGTAATAGTCAGGAGGTTACGAGCCGAAACATAAACCTTAGCTCCGGTGATCACCTTCTGTGTACCAAATACACTCTTGGGGAAAGTATAAGCCAATTGAATGTTTTTGAGACGGAGGAAAGAAGAGTTTTCCAAGAAACGATCATCAACTACCGTTTGTTCGTCAAACTTAGGGGCTGTCACCTTTGCCTTTTCTTCGTCAGTTAGATCATCTCTCCACTCGTTCTTAAGTTTCTTGGAGCGGTTAAACATCATAAATCCTCCACTTACGTTGTTTTCGAGGAAGTAACGGTCATTATTGAGAGAATAAACACCTGCGAGGAAAGTCCAGTCCATCGTAAGAGAGAGCTGCTTCTTCCAAGTTACACCCATCTGAACACCTCCGGAGAAAGGAGCGCTGAGCAAAGCATGCTCAATACGATGCTTCAAGGCATCACTATACTCAGTTGTTGTTTCTTTGGTTACATTCCCATTTGCATCAAGCTTGTACCACATTTGCTTACCAGTTTTTGGGTCAATACCTGCATACGAAGCTTGGTAGAATACCATAGACTTACCTACTGCGTAGTGAATTTCACCTACGTGGTAACCATCTTTATTGGTCTTTTCACTAAAGAGGTTATCAATGCGCTCCTTGTTGTAGTTGAGGGTTGCAGAAACGAAAGCATCCCAATCTTTGGTACGAAGGAAGTTGTAGTTCACTGTGAGGTCCACACCGCGGTTAGTCATGGCACCCACATTTTCCCAACGAGATGAATAACCTGTAGAGTAAGGGAGAGGTACATTCATCAACATGTCGGTAGTCTTTCTGTTATAGAATGCGAGGTCTACAGTAAGAGCATCATTCCACATACCATAGTCAACACCGACGCTCAACATACCTTGACGTTCCCAAGCGAGATCGTCGTTACCAATAGAGGTAACACCAAATGCAAGTTCGTCTGTATAGTTAATGGTACCTGTGCGAGCATAGGATGCATAGAGAGGGATTGAGGAGTTACCCTGTGTACCATAGTTGGCTTTAAGACGGAGCGAACTCACAACCCCCTTATCAGAAACCACACCCGAACGGATGAAGTCATACATACCACCAACAGAGAAGAAGGTAGCAGCTTGGTGCTTAGCACCGAAGCGAGAAGAGCGGTCGTTACGGAGTGTAAAGTCGAATGCCATGTAATCCTTGAAGAGGTAATTTACACGACCAAAGAGAGAGAAGTAAGCATAAGCCGTGCGGTACTGCCTGGGGAGAGTTAGATAATTACCCTTCATACCATGGCTCAACATCATAAACTTCTCATTCGTAAGACCTCTAGCACGTGCGGAGAAGCCTTCGCTCTTGCTATCTACAAACTCTTGACCGAGGAGGAAAGTGAAGTTATTGTTGTCGCTCTGCTTCCACTTGTACTCAGCCGTATTGGTCCAGGTAATAGCATAAGAGCCATCATAAGACTGTCTATTGATACCATAACCACTCACTTCGGGGTGCTTAGGATATAGGAGCAATTCGTCACGACTGAAGACCATATCTACACCGGCTTGGCTCTTGAGGATAAGACCATCAACGGGACGAAGTTGTGCATATGCCGAACCACCAAAACGATAGCTATTAGACCCCTCCTTTACAAACTTAGCTTTGTATTCGGGGTTGTAGAGGACAGCATCCGTGATTGCAGGATAGAGACGGTGGAAAGTAAGATAGTCTGCCCTAGTATTGGTAGAATTACCATTAGCATCACGAGTATATGGGCTATAGTAACGTGGGATAGTGAGTGCACCAAATGTACCACCATCAACATAGGCGCTATTGAAAGCATCTGCAGAAATTTGCTGTACAAGACCTCCAGAAATATTGACACCAACACGGAGCCAAGATTTTACACGGGCATCAATGTTGCTACGGAGGTTAATCTTATTATATCTTGAGATTGAGTTAGAGATCCCTTCCTGAGTGAAGTAACCCCCAGACACATAGTAGGAAACGTTGTCAGTACCACCGGAAATAGACATATCTGCCTGGAACGTAGGAGCCTTCTTTCCGAGGAAGAAAGAGAGCCAGTCATAGTCGCGTCCAACAGTAGCGGTATAGTCGCCATTCGCATCTTGTTCTATAGTTCCATCGAAAGCTGTTCCTTGGAATCCATCCAAGAATCTCTTACGAGCAGCCTTACCATTGGTATGACGGAGTTGATATTCGATAAGCTCCTGCCCGGTCATCATCTGATGCATAGGACGATCGCTAATGAGAGAAGAGATACCATACATCGCGTTGAGAGAGATGCGCCCATCCTCGTTGAGCTTACCACGCTTGGTAGTAATTACGATAACCCCATTGGCAGCACGAGCACCATAGATTGAGGTAGAAGAAGCATCCTTAAGTACAGTAATAGACTCAAAGTCGTTGGGGTTCATGGCCATAACCACGCTAGCAGATGTTTGTACACCATCTATGATATAAAGAGGTGCACCCCCTGCTCCAAGAGAAGCATTACCGTGGATTTGTACCGAAGCAGCAGCGTTAGGGTCCCCACTAGAGGTCTGTACCTGCATACCAGCAACCTGACCTTGGAGTCCGTCCATTACGTTAGCGACGGGTTTGTTCTCTAGTTTTTCGCTAGAAACGCGAGCTACAGAACCCGATACGGTGCTGAGTTTCTGACCAGAGCCATAACCTACAACAACAACGGTTTCCATCACCTCGGTATCCGAAGCAAGCACCACGTTCATGACGCTCTTCACGTCCAAAACTTGTGTCTTCATCCCCACAAATGAGAACTGAAGCTGCTTTGCATTGCTTGGAACGGAAATCTGGAACTTCCCTTCTAAGTTGGTCGTAGTACCAATGTTGGTATGCCCTACGACTACAATGTTTGCGCCAGGGATAGGTTCGTTGTCTTCTGCCGAAGTAACGGTACCTGTCACTGTTCTATTCTGGGCTACAGCCCAACCCAACCCCATCATCAGGGTAAGGAAGAATAGTGCCAATCTTTTCATAGACATTTCTTTTTCCTTGTTACTAATTTGATTATCTGTTCTTTTTTATTCTCTAAAGCCATAAGGGAGAGGGAAGATTTGGAGAATGATTATCGCCCTGTAACCCAAAGAAGGAACGAGTAGCACTCACGAGAAAAAGGGCGACCGCTACACAACGTGGGGCGATTGTCCTATCTTCTTTGTCGCGCTCTAGCACGCTCTACCTTTTCTTCTCTCTTCTACTCTCTCCTAAGTAGTATCTTATTTCATATCTTTCTCTGTGGCTAGGAGCGTAATCCCTACATAGTATGGAAGTCCACTTAAGGCACCGGAACTCACCTCAAGGAGGAGAAAGGGAGACCCCTCTCTCTAAAGACGGCACTCGGTGCTAACCTTTTCATAATCGGCATATTGGCAAGAAACACCTGCACTCTCCGCGAGAAATGCACAACGCTCCTGCGTTTTATACTGGGGACAAATATAGTAATTTATCACTATATAGCAACTGATTCCGAGCAAATCACCACCCAAAAACATCAAAAGGATTCATCCATTCATTGGGAGGTCGGATGGCTCAAACGTTTCAAGAGAAAGTTCCCGACCGTTCCACACTGCATAGCTATTGTAATGAAGCCAATCTCCCAAGATAAGGAGCCGCTGCCCCTCTCCCAGCATCAGATCTACCAGCAAGTGACGATGTCCAAAGAGGAAGTATTGTACATGGGAGAATTGCTCACGACGAGCTTTAACCCAACGCACCAACCATTCATCCTCAAAGTGAAAATAGGGATTATCGCCCCCATCAGTGGCAGACTGCTTCTGCAGCCCCTTTCGCCTACTCCGCTCGCTAAGCCCGAGAGCCAACCCTACCGTCCAGCGCGGATGCACGGCTGCGTAAAGCCGTTGTGCCCACCTTGCACGGAAAAGCCTGTACATCGCATCATTAACCCAACGCTCCTTTCGATACTCCTCATCCCCATGTGAAAGACGAAAAGTAGCTCCGCCCAACTGCACCTCCATGGCATGATCTACAACGTGTGCGCCCAACTCCTTTTCGAAGTAATCGCGCATCCACACATCATGATTTCCTTGGAAGAAATAAATCTCTACCCCTTTGTCTGCCAACTCGGCCACCTTACCTAGAAAACGCACATAGCCCTTGGGTACCACATGACGATACTCAAACCAATAATCAAACATATCTCCCAAAAAGTAGATGGCCTCGGCATCGGGAGCAATTGCATCCAGCCAAGCCACCAACCTACGCTCCACAGCCGAAGCATCAGGGTGATAGTGCGAACCTAAGTGTGCATCGCTTGTAAAGTAAATCACAGAGTATCGAATCTATTTTTATGAGAAGGGTAGAACTTCTAAAAACGCAGGGTGGAAAATAAAAAAGTCTAGGGCAAGATTTCTGAGAAAATCAGGCAGAAATGAAAAAATTCTTGGGCAAAAAGGGAGACAACTTTTGGGCAAGGATTTGCTTAGAGGAAGCCGAGCTCCAATTTTGCCTCTTCGCTCATCATCTCCCGATTCCACTCAGGCTCGAAAGTCAATTCGATATCGCAGCGAGAGACTCCTTTCACGCTCTCAGCCTTCAGGCGCACATCTTCCAAAATGAAATCTGCCGCAGGGCAATTGGGAGCCGTGAGGGTCATCGTAATGGTTACTAGCCCATCCTCCTTTATATCCACATTATATATAAGCCCCAAGTCGTAAACATTTACGGGGATCTCGGGATCGTAGACCGTGCGAAGCATGCGCACAATGTCTTCCTCTAATTTCAGAAATTCATTTTCCATAACTTACGAAAAAGAGATGGTAGCCCAAGCTCTACAGCAAAGGGAATACCATCTCTTCTATTTTGATTTAAAACAATATTGGGTTAGAACTGCGGTTGGATCTCATCAATCAGACGCTGGCAACCTGCAAACTTATCTATAATAAAGAGCAGGTAACGGATGTCCAAGATGATACTCCTTTGGTAGTTGGGGAGATATTCTATGTCACCACCTACACCCTCCCAGTTGCGGTCGAAATTGAGTCCGATAAGCTCGCCACGGGCATTCATCACGGGGCTACCTGAGTTACCACCCGTTGTGTGGGTTGTTGCACAGAAATTGACCGGCATCGAGCCATCCGAATTGGCATAACGTCCATAATTCTTGGCTTCGTAGAGAGTCTTTAGCTTGGGATCCACGACATACTCCCAGTTATTGGGATCCTCTTTTTCCATTACTCCCTCTAGGGTACTCTTGGCTCCATAGGTCACCACATCACGCGGTTGATACCCCTTGATCTCACCATAGGTAAAGCGGAGTGTTAGGTTGGCATCGGGAGCAAGATTGGGTTGCCCCTTCATGTCAAGCACGGAGGCAACATAGGAGCGTTGCGCCGCAGCGAGCGGAGCGTCAAAGGCAGCCACCTCTTTTGCCAGCTTTTGGTGCTCATAGGCGACAGATGCTGCAAAACGGCTCATAGGGTCGCGCAAGAGAAGGTCTCGATCGGGATTTTTCATAAACTCCTCGAAACGCTCACGGGAGACATAGATAGATTTCTCAAAAATCATCTCTACATACGCTTTGGCAGATCCGTACTCGGCAATACCCTCACGTATAGAGATGGGTTGCTTCTCAGCGGGGATGCGCTCGGCATAGCGAGTTAGAAGAGCTGTAGCCAAGGCCTTTTCCACTTCGGGGCTATAGTCCTTATTAGAGAAGGCTTCGAACTGCTTGCGAATCGATTGCAAGCCGGCTTCTCGTCTCGCGGGATCATTCCAATGCTCAGCAATATCACTATCTGCGGTAGGAGCATTGCTCATCTCAATACCCATTAGGATCCCCTCTAGGAGATAACGCTGACGCATCCGAAGATCCTGACGCCCCTCTATCGCTTTGCTGATAGCTCGAACGGCCTCTTCGGTTGTGGCAATACCCTTTTGCTTTGCCCACGCCAGTACCTCTTGTTGCTGAGCCAACTTAATCTCACGAAGAGAGCGGCGGCGAATAGCCCAGTTGGCCCCTTGTGCTCTCTTGTAGCCATTCTGACTAGAGGCATATTTAGCGGCATACATGATATTAATCTTGGGATCGGCAAGCATCTCACGCAACATCACATCTTGGAGAATTCCTCGCATCTCTATGCGAATGTTATTGTCAATTTCGCTCCACTCAGTCACCTCATCAGCCGTAAAGAACTTATAAGTAGTACCGGGGTAACCCATGATGAGAGCAAAATCTCCCTCCTTTACCCCCTGAGCATTGACCTTGACCCAACGCTTCGGGCGGTAGGGAACGTTATCTTTTGAGTACTCAGCCGGATTGCCATTCTTATCGGCATAGAGACGGAAAATAGAAAAGTCTCCCGTATGGCGAGGCCAAGCCCAGTTGTCCGTGTCGCTACCAAACTTACCAATAGAGCTGGGAGGAGCAGCCACCAAACGGACATCGCGGAATACCTTTTTGGTAAACATATAGTAGCGATTTCCCCCATAAAAAGCCTTGATCTCGTAGCGATACCCGGGGCGTGAAGCAGTCTTCTTACCCACGATCTCGGGAGCAAGAGAGGAGAGGTATCTTGGCGAGAGGAACTCCAGTCCCGAGGGCTTTTTGATGCGTTCCAGCTCCTTCTTTACGGCTGCGGTTACATCTGTTATCTCGTCTACAATCTCCACTTCCAGACCTGGATTTACAAGCTCTTCTGACAAAGAATAGCTCCAGAAACCATCTTTGAGGTAGTTGTGCTGTACACTACTATGCTGCTGTATCTGATCGTAGCCACAGTGATGATTGGTAAGGAGTAGGCCTTGATTCGAAACCAATACACCCGTACATCCCCCATCAAACATCACCACCGCATCCTTGAGCGACGAGCCGTTGGGATTGTAAATATCGGTAGCTTCGAGTTGCATCCCGAGGGATTTCATCCGTGCCACCTGTCCGTTGATTTGCTGCATTAGCCACATTCCCCCATCGGCGTAGGCGAGTGTAGTGCAGACAAATGCTAACAAAAGAGTAAGAAAAAATCGTTTGTTCATAAGTTTATGCTACTTAAGTATTGGACGGTTGTTTGCTCTGGTCGGCCGCAGGGAAAGGGTACTGCCCACTCGCGCCAGCGCACTATTGTAATAACGAACATCTCCGGTAACTTCTTCCCCCACCCAAGAGGGGAGCGAAGGCTGAGCGTCTAAACTCGGGAGTTCTACCTCGGCAATGATAAGCCCCTCAAGCTCCTCGTGAAAGACATCTACCTCCCACAAATAAGAAGCATAGGGTATGTAATAGCGAGTTTTACTCACCTTACCCTCATGCCCCTGCGCGAGGAGCGACTGGCCCTCCTCCGGAGAGATCTCGCGCTCCACCTCCTCTCGCACCAAACCATCGGGAGACGAGGGGCCTTTGATCGTGAGATATACTTTATCATCTAGGAAGCGAACACGACGCACACCCCCGGATTCGTCTTGGTGTAGATAGTACTGACATATAGAGACATGCCTCTCTGCAGCCTCTAAAAAGGCCTTATTCTTAACGAGAAACTTGCGTTCGATCTCCAGAGCCATACCCTACACTATAATAGAATGCTAGTGAATTGTCACCTTAGTGGCACCAAAACCATACTCTTGGAACGAGGCATCTTGAGCCGAAGCCTTTGGGTAACGCTTACGCAAATCATCAAGGACTGCTTTGCGAAGGATACCCTCACCCTTACCATGAATGAAGATGATTTCCATTCCCTTATTCTTAAGGTGCTTATCCATTGTTTCCCTAAAAACCGACAACTGATGCTGCAAGATGTCGTGGTGAGACATACCCTGCAACGTGGGGAGCAACTCCGCTGCGTGCAAGTCCACTACCAGCGGCTCTTTATGCGCTTTTCGCTTCTCTTCGCGCTGGGGGCGAGCAGGCTTTTTTTGAGCTCTGGGCATCTTAATGGATTCTGCCAAGGCTTCAAGGTCTGCAGGAGCTACTGTGGCGTGACGCGATTTGTCCTGCTCCACAAGAGGGAGCACAAGGGCATCTTCGTCAAAAAACGGGTTATCTACGTAACAATGACGCTTAAAGAACTTGACCCCATCGGGCTTGAAATCGATTGAGACCGGCTCCTTATGCTTATAGGCTTTGTGGGGCTTATAGGGAAGGAAAGAAAGGTGTAAACACTCCCGATCATTCAGCTCTGCAAGGGGAATGGTATCGACCAACAGTTTAGTATCGCGCTCTATTATCCCCGTAGAGACAAGGCGGTAATAGCCATTGCTCTGCTGGGCAGACAACGTGTAATATCCGTGGTAATTGCTATCATTGATCAGGTAACACTCGAGCGGAGAATTGCCGAATGTAACAAAATCCTCCGGCAGCCAAGCAATATAAATGGAGAGCTGTTCGCCCTCGGGACGCTCCGGAAGGAAAGTCTGAGGAGGTGGAAGTTCCTCTTTTTTATGTTGGGATACTGTATGAGAAGGAGCCGGCACTACCTTTTGGGATGCCTGCGAAGCCCCACTGCGACGCTCTCGCTTTGCCTCTTTTTCCTCCTGAATTTCTCGCGGAGTACGATAGGCAGGCACAAAGGTGTCACGCTCATTAACCACGACACACTCATGCAAAGGGGTGGGCAACTCAAAGCCATCGTCTCCCTCTACCCAAGCTACCTTTCCTTCAATACGGCGCACGATGCCTCCTCCTTGGGCATTCAAAAAACGCACTCGATCTCCTACAGATGCTTTTGCCATTACTTCTAACACACTCTAGTGGTACAGAGAGAAAGGAAACCCAACTCCCCTCTCTCGGAGGTGAAAGTTAGGATATAAGACTTCGCCTTTCTCTTCGGCGAAGTTACGGCTTTCCGAAATAATAAACGACACACCCCCGCCCTTATTGAGATTTTACTCCACAACAAAGGGCGAGGGTACGTATCGAATCCTGAAGAAGAAACTTAAAGCAAAGAATTAGATCTCTTCGAAACGAGCCGTAAAGAAGCGGAGCTGCTTAGGCTCATACACAAAGCGCAATCCTCGGATGGTTTCTTTGTGCTTGAAGAGACGAATCACCCCGTCTGCCACAACGTCCATATGCTTATACGTGTAGACACGGCGAGGGATGGTGAGACGTACCGTCTCTAACTTGGGAGTATGATTCTCCCCTGTCTTATTGTCACGACCTGCCGATACAATACCACGCTCCATACTGCGCACGCCACTCTCTACATAGAGGTTTGCGGCCAAGCTCTGGGCTGGGAATTGCTCTTGTGTGAGGTGCGGACAGAAGCGGCGAGCATCGAGGAAGACAGCATGCCCCCCTACCGGCTCAATAATGGGTACCCCTGCCTCCTTGAGCAAATCACCCAAATAGCGTACTTGTAATACTCGGTGACGGATATACTCGTACTGCATTGATTCTTCCAAACCAATGGCCATTGCCTCCATATCGCGGCCTGCCATACCTCCATACGAAGGCATACCTTCATAGACAACCACCATCTCTTTGGCATCTTGGAATAGGTGCTCATCGTTCATACAAAGGAAGCCGCCAATGTTTACCAAACAGTCTTTCTTACCGCTCATCGTGCAGCCATCGGCATAGCTAAACATCTCTAGAACGATCTCGGTAATGCTCTTATCGGCAAACCCTTCTTCCTGTTCTTTGATAAAGTAGGCGTTCTCTACACAGCGAGTTGCATCGTAGAAAACCTTAATACCATACTTATTGGTAAGTTCACGCACAGCCCGCATGTTGGCCATGGAGACAGGCTGCCCACCGGCTAGATTCACCGTAACGGCAAGGCAGACGTAGGCAATGTTTTCTGCCCCCTTCTCGTCGATAAGGCGTTGTAACTTATTGAGGTCGATATTCCCTTTGAAGGGGATGTCGAGCGTGGCATTGTGGGCTTCGTCGCGGATTATATCCACAAATATCCCTCCGTTGCGCTCTTGGTGATAGCGAGTGGTGGTAAAGTACATATTACCGGGTACGTACTGCCCCGGCTTGATGGCAATCTGACTCAAGATATTTTCTGCCCCACGCCCTTGATGGGTAGGCACAATATATTTGAACCCGAAGAGGCGACGCACCGTGTCTTGCAGGCGATGGAAGTTGCGACTACCGGCATACGCCTCATCGCCCACCATCATACCACCCCACTGGCGATCGCTCATTGCGTTCGTGCCACTATCGGTAAGAAGGTCGATATATACGTCTTTGGAGTTGATTAGGAAGGTGTTGTAACCGGCTTCCTTTACTACTCTCAATCTCTCTTCACGGTCGATCATGGCAACCGGTTCTACGCTCTTGATGCGAAACGGCTCTGCGGGATACTTGCTAAAATCAATCATATGTCTTTATCAATTAAGGGTTATTACTTCACGCTACATCGGGGAAAATCCACTACGAAATCACCCACGACGCAAATATAAGCGATTTATTTCCCACGCGTGCAATTAGGCAAAATATACATCAATCAGGCAGCAAAATGACATAAAAACAACCCGCAAATGAATAAATCATCCGTAAAACAGAATATAATACAGCCTAATTCTTTTTCCTGTCTGCTCCGTACTCAAAAATTCGCCGCCCAAGAAATTATCATTCCTAGAGCAAGCTCTTCGGGGAAGCAGTCCGAGGATAGAAGTGATTATGGGCGGCTCTCTCTTACACGATCACCAACGAATGTGCGAGACAATACGCCCTTTACATGTAATAGGTGTACCGCTACAGCCCTGCCATGCTCGGCAAGGGACTTCGGCTTTACCCTGCCGCTTCCCGCCCTCCCCAGGCATAAGTCAGTTGGGTATTCTCGCAACAATACGTACATTTGTAGCAAGATAGACTTTAGAGGTCTGCCTAGTGCGTTGCAATCATTATGAGTGAAAAGTTTGTAGTATCAGCCCGGAAATTTCGTCCGGACTCCTTCGAGAGCTTACTAGGTCAAGAGGCTGTAAGCGAAACTCTCCGGAGGGCTATTTTACAGCAAAAGACGGCGCACGCCTATCTTTTTTGCGGCCCAAGAGGGGTAGGAAAGACCTCCGCAGCCCGTATTTTTGCTAGAGCCATCAATTGCGCGTCGCCCCTTGCAAGTGGCGAGGCGTGCGGAGAGTGTGATAGTTGCCGAGCCTTTGCCGAGCAGCGTTCTTTCAACGTTTTTGAGATGGACGCGGCCTCCAACAACTCTGCCAACGACATACGCCAGCTCATCGAGGAGGTAAACATTCCTCCCCAAGTAGGGCGTTACAAAATCTATATCATCGACGAGGTGCACATGCTCTCGACGGCGGCGTTCAACGCCTTCCTCAAAACGCTGGAGGAGCCACCCGAGTATGTCGTCTTCATCATGGCTACCACCGAGAAGCAAAAGATACTTCCCACCATCCTCTCTCGCTGCCAAGTATTCGACTTCAAACCCATCCCTAGCGATGTTATCATAGGGCAGTTGCGGCATATTGCCCAACTAGAAGAGATCCAAGTAGAGGAGAAGGCTCTAGAGCTCATTGCCCGTAAAGCCGATGGGGGAATGCGCGACGCCCTCTCAGTCTTTGACCGAATTGCGAGCTATACCGATGGCGAAGTATCCTATAGTCGTACCCTAGAGAGCCTCAACATCCTAGACGACGATTACTACTTCCGCTTCGTGGACCTTCTCGTACACAACGACTATGCCTCTACCCTCCTTCTCCTAGACGAACTCATCATGCGAGGCTTCGACCCTAGGACGATTGTCTTGGGTTTGACCGACTTCTTGCGCAACCTTCTCTTAGCATTCGACCCACAGACGCTGCCTCTTTTGCACTTAACCAAAGAGACAGAGGCCTCATACAATCAATTGGCTCAAGCTTCCGGACGCGGATTTTTGTACCAAGCGATCGCAAAACTGATGGAGTGTCTCAAAGAGTATCGCAATAGCAATGCTAAGCGACTTTTGGTAGAAATGACTCTCCTCTCCCTCACCTCGCTCGCTCAAGAAGGGGTCTCGGCAAGCCACACCCCCAATCAACGCCCAACACCGGCAGCGGCACCACCCTCTGCGCCAAGCCCTATTGCCGCACCTAGACCACAACCAATCGCGGCTCCGGCTCCGGCACGCCCTAGTGCTCCGCCCCCCCCTCGCCAAACAGAAGCTCCCACAGAGGCTCCGCAACCCATTGACCTCCCCAAGCCAACCCCAACGGCTAGCATGGCAGCGCCTCGCCCTGTAGCTCCGGCACCCCGTCCTGCGGTAGCCCCTTCGCCCACTGCGACTTCTGCAGCTGCCCCCAAGGCTCCCACTCAAGAGAAACAGTCCTTTACTGAGACTGAAATGCAGATTGCGTGGAATGCCTATGCAGAGGAACATTTGCAAAAGAACCTCTTTCTCAAGAACGCCTTCAATGAGGTACTACCCAAGCTCCACAACGGCACAGAGATAGAGGCCATCATGTTTAATATGCTGCAAGTGAACGCTGTAGAGCGTATCAAGGGTTCCCTCCTAAGCTACCTCCGAAGTGCGCTACACAATAGCGACATTACGCTACAAGTGCGGCAGATCGAGACTATAGAAGAGGAGCGCAGCCAACGAAGTATCACGCCCCTGGAGGTCTTCCGAGCCCTGGCTGCC